>Ga0070740_10003264_pt1 | contig 17512 bp, 15 predicted proteins | sample Coa_R2_FD_67286 | JGI IMG/M metagenome (GOLD analysis project Ga0070740, IMG submission 67286) | Surface soil microbial communities from Centralia Pennsylvania, which are recovering from an underground coalmine fire - Coalmine... | ecosystem: Environmental > Terrestrial > Soil > Unclassified ... | reverse complement strand
TTCCAGCGCGCGGCGCAGATAACCCGAACGCGCGAAGGTGGTGACGATGACCACCTTCACCGGTAATTCGTGCCGCTGGATGCGTTGCGCCAGTTCCAGTCCTGTGAGGCCCGGCATCTCGATGTCGGAGACCAACACATCGGGCTTCAACCGTTGCAATTCGCGCCACGCGGCTTCGCCGTCGGGCGCGCTGCCCAGCACCTCGATGTCGGATTCCAGCGCTAGCAACGCGGCGAGCGCGCCGCGCAACATCGCCTGATCTTCCGCAAGCAGGACGCGGATCATGCGTGACGCAGAGCGGGTGTTTCTGAGGATGGGCGCGGCAGCTCTTTCGCCGGCTTCGTTTCGGCGACAGGCATCGGCAACGCGATCTCCAGTTCCGTACCCTGTCCGCGCTCGGAACGGATCGACAAGGTACCGTTCATCGCCTCGATGCGCTCGCGCATGCCCGTCAAGCCGTTGCCGTGCGCGCCGATGCCACCGCGGCCGTCGTCGCGCACGCGCATGCGCACCTCGTGGCCTTCGAATGCGAATGCGACTTCCGCATGCGTAGCACGCGCGTGCCGCTGGATGTTGGTGACCGCCTCGCGCAAGGCCAGCGCCAACGCGGTTTCAGCTTCGGCCGGCAGCGGCGACTCCGGCGCGCAATAGTCGAATGCCACGCCGGCGGATTCCAGCAACAGCCGAGCGGACGCCAGTTCCGAAATCAATGCGGCGGCACGGATGCCGGTGACCGCGCTGCGTACCTGCGCCAGCGCCTCGCGGGCCACGCGCTCCACTTCGGCGATCTCGCGGCGCGCAGCCTGCCGATCGTCGCGTTCCAACAATCGTTTCGCCAATTCCGATTTCACCGCCACCAGCGACATCGTATGCCCGAGCAGATCGTGCAAATCGCGGCCGATGCGTTCGCGCTCGGCGGTCGCGGCGAGACGGCGCACTTCGTCGTGCGACAAGCGCAGCTCGGCGTCCTGCTGCTGGTTGCGGCGGAAGAACACGTTCATCGTGCCGACCGCCATCGACACCAGGATCGAAGTGCCGATGAAAATCCACGGAGCCTGCAGGAACGCGAGCTCGATCGCGAACGCGATATTCAGCGCGAACATCCGCCACATCGCCACACGCGGCGTCGGCCCTGTGAAAGCAATGAAAGCGCAGGAATAGATCGCGTAGCACCAGCCGCCGTCGTTGATCGGCATCAGCACGCAAGCGAGCGCGGCCATGCCCAGCGCACACCACAGCACGTGCGCCTTGGGCCCGAAGTAGGCGCGCCAGTACAGCAGCAGGAAAACCGCGAACGAGGCGAGCGTCGGCCACAGCCAGCCGTGCTTTCCGGAAAACACCGGCGTGGCGAATATCCACGTGGACCACACCAGCATCACCACCGGAATCCAGCGGTTGCGCGGGTATCCGGGTTTCATCACCGAATCGGGGGCGATCTTGAAGAACATGGCCGCGCTCCTGTCGCGATGATGATACGCGTCCGCGCTTCAGCCTGCGCGCCGCAACCGCCGTTGCGCCAGCGCGAAGAACGCCAAACTGAAACCAGCCAGCACGGCGGCGTGCAACGCGGTGCGGTGATCGCCGTCTTGGCCGCTGACGCTCAGCGCGATCTGGCCGAGGTGATACGCCGGCCACAGCGGCGCGATCTGCTGCAGGAATTTCGGCAGGAACTGCAGCGGAATCCACAAACCCGAAAGGAACGACATCGGCAGGTAGATCAGGTTCACCACCGCCGGTGCGCCCTGCGCGCCGACACGCGTGCCGATGAACAGGCCGATCGCGCAGAACGGCAGCACGCCCAGCACTGCGGTGGTCAGCAGTGCGATCCAGTTCCCCGGCGGCATGCGGACGTGGCCGAACGCGAACGCCAGTGCCATCAGCAGCAGCGTGACGATCGCGGCGAACAACATCGCCATCAACATCTTCGCCAGAAGATACGCTCCGGGCGGCATCGGCAGCGCGCGTTTCAAGGTCAGCAAGCCGTGCTCGCGCTCCATCGCCACCACCACGCCGAAACCGAACAGGCTCGGCGCCATCACGCCGAACGCGCTGTAGCTCGCAAGCAGATGGGCCGCGGCGTCGTAGCCGCGGCGCGAGCCGCCGTTCAACAGTACGCCGAACAGGATGTAGAACATCGATGGAAACAGGATCGTCGGCAGCGCGAACGAAGGCGTGCGCAACAACCGCAGGAATTCGTATTTCGCTTCCGTCAGCCACGCGTGCGCGACGCGCGCGGAACTCATCATCAGTACGGTGTCCATCAGGCAGCCTCCTTCCGTTCGGTGCGCGCTTCGGCATCGGTGGTGATCTCGACGAATGCTTCGGCCAATCCGGCGCGCCGCACTTCCAGTTCGCGCAATTGAGGGTCGGCCGCGAGCATCCGGCGCAGCACGGCCTCGATTTCGTCGCTGACGATTTCCAGCCGCTCGCCTTCGTTCCGCACTTGCGTGATCTCCGGCCAGCTTCGCAACGCGTCGGCGCTCAACGCGCTGACGCAGCGGATGCGCCGCTGCGCCACATGCGCGCGTATTTCGTCCACGCTGCCTTCCGCCACGATGCGCCCGCGCGCGAGCACGGTCACGCGGTCGGCCAGCGCCTCGGCTTCTTCCAGGTAATGCGTGGTCAGCACGATCGAGCAGCCGCGCGCGACAAGTTCGCGCAGGCTCTTCCACATCGCGGTACGCGCGCCGTGATCCAGTCCGACGGTCGGTTCGTCGAGAAAGAGAATTTCCGGATCGCCGCAGATCGCGAGCGCGAACTGCACGCGGCGCTTTTGTCCGCCGGAGAGTTTGCCGTAGCGGCGCGGCAGCAATTCCTCGATGCCCGCGCGGCGTGCAACTTCCTGCAGCGGCAACGGCTGCGGGTAATAGCTCGAAGTGAGCCGGATCAGCTCATCCACGCGCAGCACGGCTTGCAGCGTGGCGTCTTGCAACATCACGCCGATGCGTCTGCGCGCGTCCAGCGACTGCGGATCGAGCCCGAACAATTCCGCGCGGCCTTCATCGGGCCGCTGCAATCCCAGCAGCAGCGACACGGCAGTGGTCTTGCCCGCGCCGTTGACGCCCAGCAGCGCCAGCAGCTCGCCACGGCGGACGCGTAGATCCACGCCGTCCAGCGCGGTGACCGCGCCGTAGCGCTTCACCGCATCTTCCAGTTGCGCGACAGTCGAGCCGGTCATTCTGTTCTCTCCTGCGAACGAAGCGGATGGCACGGGCGCAAGCCGATCGCGTGAAAACCCGAAGCGACGATCGAAAGATGGATGGCTGAACCCGGCACAGCCTGAAGAATGCCGCCATCGATCCGCCCAGGGCAGTTTTCGGCATCAGCCATCGCAGATGACAGGCGTCAGTCGGGAACCGGGGCGGGGTTACGAGGACCGATCCGAACTGCTAGAATTTGGCCACGTTTTCTTTTTCCTTGAATCACTTGCGCGCGATGCGAGGGCACCGCGGCGCGGAGACGTCCGTCATGAATCCGATCGGTCTGCTGCAGGAGTTGCGCGCTCACGCGGGCGAAGTTCGCACGCGTGGCCTGGACGATGCCGCGCTGCAGCGCTTCGCGTCGGATGAAACGCTGGCTGGCGCGATCGTCGATGCGCACGCCGAATGGAAACGCCTGCGCGAAACCATGCCTGAATTCATGGCGCTCGATGAGCAGCAGCAGATCGAGAACGCGCAATCGGGTTTCGTGAACTTCTACACGGACGATGCGGTGTGTCCGTTCGTCGCATTGGCCGCGCGCGGGCCGTGGATCGTTACCACCAAGGGCGCGGTGCTGTACGACTGCGGCGGCTACGGCATGATTGGCTTCGGCCACAACCCACCCGCGGTGATGCAGACGCTGGCGAAACCGCAGGTGATGGCGAACGTGATGACGCCGAATGCGGCGCAACTACGTTTCGCCGAAGCGCTGCGCCGCGAGGTCGGCCACACGCGCGGCGCGCATCCGTTTGCGCGTTTCATGTGTCTCAATTCCGGTTCGGAGTCGGTGACGCTGGCCTGCCGCATCGCCGACGTGAATGCGAAGTTGATGACCGACACGGGCGGACGTTACGCCGGCCGCACCATCAAACGTCTGGCGGTGAAAGGCGCGTTCCACGGACGCACCGAAAAACCGGCGATCTATTCGGATTCCTCGCGCAAGGCATACGAAGCCAATCTCGCCAGCTTCCGCAACGAGCATTCGCTGGTGACGATCGAACCTTACGACGTCGACGCATTGCGCCACGCCTTCGATGAAGCCGAAAAGCACGGCTGGTTTTTCGAAGCGATGTTCCTCGAGCCGGTGATGGGCGAAGGCGATCCGGGCCGCGCGGTGACGCCGCAGTTCTACCAGGCCGCGCTCGAATTGACGGAAGCGCACGGCTCGCTGCTGCTGGTGGATTCGATCCAGGCCGGCCTGCGCGCGCACGGCGTGCTGTCGATCGTCGACTATCCCGGTTTCGAAAACCTGCCGGCGCCGGACATGGAAACCTATTCCAAGGCGCTGAATGCCGGACACTTCCCGCTGTCGGTGCTGGCGGTGAACGAACGCGCGGCGAACCTCTACCGCAAGGGCATCTACGGCAACACCATGACCGCCAATCCCCGCGCGCTGGACATCGCGAGCACCGTGCTGGCACAACTGACGCCGCAACTGCGCGCCAACATCCGCGAGCGCGGCGCGGAACTGCTGCGCAAACTGGAAGCGCTGCGTGCGGAAATGCCCGAGCTGATTAGCAAAGTGCAAGGCACCGGGCTGTTGTTCTCCTGCGAACTCGGTGCGCGGTTCAAGTGCTACGGCGCTGGCTCGATCGAGGAGTACATGCGCGAACGCGGCATCAACGTGATCCACGGCGGCGCCAATTCGTTGCGCTTCACACCGCACTTCGCGATCGATGCGGCGGAGGTCGATCTGCTGATCGAGCACGTGCGCCAGGCGGTGCTGCATGGCCCGCGCCTGCAACAGGACCAGCCTGCGGCACGCGCGGCGGCATAAGCGGCCGCTCCGTTCGTTCAGTCCCGCTGAACGTCATGACAGCATTGCCGATCCGGTAGGCGGGCGGTCAGCTTTGACGCGCGCGCAGGCGTATATTCGCGCCGCCGGCATGGGCCGGTCATCACGGAGGAGAGTCATCATGCGGATCCGTTCCACAATGCTGGCGCTGGCCCTGTCGTTGGCCGCGGTCGCAGCCGCCCCGGCATTCGCCGCCAGTTCGAGCACCGCGGCCAAGAAGCCGATGACCGCGCAGCAGCAGAAAATGGCCACGTGCAGCACGCAATCCAAAGGCATGAAAGGCGATGCGCACAAGCAATTCATGAGCGATTGCCTGAAGGGCAAGACGACCACCGCGTCGACGTCGACCGCGCCCGCGCTGCCCAATGGCAAGATGTCGCAGCAGGACAAGATGAAGGCGTGCAACGCCGACGCGAATGGCAAGAAGCTGAAGGGCAGCGAGCGCAAGAGCTTCATGAGCACATGTTTGAAAGGCTGATGTTCGGCCCGCGCTGAAACGAAAACGCCCGGCCCGCCGGGCGTTTTTTTGCGCTCTCGTGCGACGAATGCGTTATCGAAATCGATCCGTCGCCCTGACCAGCGCATCGGTGATGCCCGGCTCGAACGCCGAATGTCCGGCATCGGGAATGATCTCGAGTTTGGCTTGCGGCCAGGCGCGGTGCAGGTCCCACGCGCTGCGCATCGGGCAGACCACATCGTAACGCCCCTGCACGATCACGGCGGGAATGCCGTGCAGCCGGTGCGCGTCGCGCAGCAACTGGCCGTCGCATTCGAAGAAGCCGCCATTGACGAAATAGTGGTTCTCGATGCGCGCGAATGCCAGCGCGAAACGATCGGCGGCGCTCGAATTGATGTAAGCCGGATCCTGCAGCAGGAAACTGGTCGAGGCTTCCCACACCGACCAGGCGCGCGCGGCGGCGAGCCGCACGGCGGGATCGTCGGAAACGAGCCGCTGGTGATACGCAGCCATCAAGTCACCGCGTTCGTTTTCCGGAATGGCCGCGAGATAGGTTTCCCACGCGTCGGGAAACAACGCATCGCAACCGGATTGGTAGAACCATTCCAGTTCCCGACGGCGCAGCATGAAGATGCCGCGCAGCACCAGCTCGGTGACGCGCTCGGGGTGCATTTCCGCATACGCCAGCGCGAGCGTCGAGCCCCACGAGCCGCCGAACACCTGCCAGCGGTCGATCTTCAAATGTTCGCGCAGGCGTTCGATGTCCGCGACCAGATCCCACGTCGTGTTCTCACGCAACTCCGCGTGCGGCGTGGAACGTCCGCAGCCGCGCTGGTCGAAAAGCACGATGCGGTAAGCTGCCGGATCGAAGAACTGCCGGCACTTCGCATTGCAGCCGGCGCCCGGCCCGCCGTGCAGGAACACCACTGGCTTGCCGCGCGGATTGCCGCACTGCTCGTAGTAGATCGTGTGCAGAGACGACACCGGCAATGTGCCGGAGTCATAGGGTTCGACGGCGGAGTAAAGCGTGCGGCGCTCGTTGCTCATGAACTGATCCGGTGACAATCAGGTAAATCCAGACTTCGTCATCCCGGACATGGATTGTCCGGGATCCAGAAGCCACGGACGGCAAAGTCACTGGATTCCGGCCTGCGCCGGAATGACGAGCAAAAGCAATCAATTATCGGGGCGGCGGGATTCGAACCCACGACCTCCTGCCCCCCAGGCAGATGCGCTACCAGGCTGCGCTACGCCCCGATAAGAACGGCGATTGTAGCAGGCACGCGCTTCGGTCCCGCAGGGCGGACTTTGTCCGCCATTGATGATTGCGGGTAGAGCCCGCCTTACCGCAGGATTGTCAGCAACTGCTCCAGCTCCATCCGCATCTGCTTGACGATCTGGTTGGAGATGCTGGCTTCCATGCGCGCCTGCTGGCCTTCCAGCCGCGCGCGCGCACCGGTGATAGTGAAGCCCTGCTCGTACAGCAGCGCGCGGATCTGCCGGATCATCAGCACGTCGTGGCGCTGGTAGTAGCGGCGGTTGCCGCGCCGCTTGACGGGCTTCAGTGCCGGGAATTCCTGTTCCCAGTAGCGCAGCACGTGCGGCTTGACCGCGCACAGATCGCTCACCTCACCGATGGTGAAGTACCGCTTGGCGGGGATGGCGGGAAGTTCGTTATTGTTTCTCGGGTCCAGCATAGCTCTCGACTCGCACCTTCAGCTTCTGGCCCGGACGGAAGGTCACCACCCGGCGCGCGGAAATCGGAATTTCCTCGCCGGTCTTGGGATTGCGCCCGGGCCGCTGGTTCTTGTGCCGCAGGTCGAAGTTGCCGAAGCCCGACAGCTTCACCTGCTCCCCTTTCTCGAGTGCCTCGCGCAGCACCTCGAAGAACGCGTCGACGAATTCCTTCGCCTCGCGTTTGTTGAGGCCCACGTCCAGGAACAGACGCTCGGCCATTTCCGCTTTCGTGAGCGTCACATTCAACTCCGCAACCGGGCCCCGAATGTCTTTTCCAGCGACGCCACCGCATCGGCCACGCAGCGGTCGGCGTCCTGGTCCGTAAGCGTGCGGGAACCGTCTTGCAAAATCAAGCCTATAGCTAAGCTCTTTTCACCTTCTTTCAAATTCGCGCCCGTATAGACGTCGAACACGAAAACCCGTGCCAGCAGCGGCCCCAGAGCCCTGCGCAATGTTGCTTCGACCTCTCCCCAGCCAACTGTACGCGGCAGCTCAATCGCGATGTCGCGGCGGACGGACGGAAACCGGGGCAGGCTTCGGGCCGCCGGCACCGTGCGTCGGCGCAGCGGAACGGTTCGAATCTCGAACGCGTAAACGTCCTCACTGAAATCAAGCTCTCGAAGCAGGCGCGGATGCAAGGCGCCGATCGCGCCGACCGGAATCCCATCACGCAATACGCGTGCGCCGCGACCCGGATGCAGCCATGACGGCAGCGATTCACGGTCGAACGTCCACGCGCTGTCCTCGGCCGAAAGCGCGAACAGCGATTGCAGATCGCCTTTCAGGTCGAAGAAATCCAGCGCACGTGTCGGCACGCCCCATTGTTCGGCCTGCGCCGCGCCGCAAGCCACCGCTGCCAGCATCGTGGTCTCGATCGGTGCATCTGCTTCTGCAGGAGCCGCCGTGGCGGCAACCGAGTTTTCCGCGTCGCGAGCAGGCCCGCTTCTACGAAAGATGTTTCCGATCTCGAACAAGCGCACCCGCGACTGCTGGCGATTGCGGTTCGCACGCAGCGCGTCGACCAGACCCGGCAGCAGCGATGTGCGCATCACGCCCAATTCCGCCGAGAGCGGATTGGCAAGCGGGATCGCTCGCGCGTCGAGCTGCCATTTCTCCAGCAGCTTCGCATCCACGAAGGCGTAGCAGATGGCCTCGTGGAAATCGCGCGCCGCCATCTGCGTGCGCAACGCGCTTTCCGGCAGCAGCGTTTCATCGTCGTGCGGCGCAGGTGGTTCGCCCGCAGGCAAACGCGAAAGAATCGCGTCATAACCGTGGATGCGCGCGACTTCCTCGATCAGGTCTTCCTCGCGTTCGATATCGAAACGGCGCGAAGGCGGCGTGACGCGCCATCCTTGTGGAATTGCTTCGACGCGCATTTCGAGTGAGTCGAGCATTCGCGCGATTTCGTCGTCGGGGATTCTGATGCCAAGCACGCGCGGAATGCGCGCGCGGCGCAGCGCTATGACTTTGCGCTGCGGCAGGTGTTGCGGCGAAACCGCTTCAACGATCGGGCCGGCGCGGCCGCCGGCGATCTCGATGATCAGCGCGGCTGCGCGTTCCAGCGCGATGCGCGGCAATTCCGGGTCCACACCGCGCTCGAAGCGATGCGCCGCATCGGTCTGCATGTTGAGCTTGCGCGCGCGACCGGCGATCGCGGCGGGTGCGAAGTACGCGGCTTCCAGAAACACGTCGCGGGTGCCTTCGGTCACGCGCGTGTCCCAGCCGCCCATCACGCCGCCCAGCGCAACCGGCCGATCGGCATCGGTTACAACCAGGAAATCCGGATCGAGCGCGACTTCGCGCTCGTCCAGCAGTTTCAGTTTCTCGTCGGCGCGCGCGCGCCGCACGCCAATCGGGCCGCGCAACTTGGCCGCGTCAAACGCGTGCATCGGCTGGCCCAGTTCCAGCATCACGTACTGGGTCACGTCCACCAGCATGCTGACCGGACGAATGCCGCTGCGCTGCAGGCGCTCGCGCATCCATTGCGGCGTCTGCGCGGAAGAATCGATGCCTTCGATGTAGCGGCCGCAATAACGCGGGCAATCCTCGACGGCTTCGACTTTGATCTCGACGCTGCGATCGCTCGCTTGCGCCACCGCGTCGATCTCCGGCGACTTCGCGCGCGTGCCGAACGCGGCGGCGACGTCGGAGGCCAGCCCGACCATTGACAGACAGTCTGCACGATTGGGCGTCAATCCCAAATCGAGCACGTGATCGGGCAGTCGCAGATATTCCGAGAGCGATGCGCCGACCGGCGCATCCTCGGGCAATTCCAGCAAGCCGGAGGCATCGGCATCGATGCCCAATTCCTTCGCCGAGCACAACATGCCTTTCGATTCCACGCCGCGCAGTTGCGCGGCCTTGATCGCGATGCCGTTGGGCAAGCTCGCACCGACTTTTGCGAGCGGTGCGCGCAACCCGGCGCGCGCATTCGGCGCGCCGCAGACGATCTGCAAGACCTCGCCGCCTGCATCGACCTTGCAGACCTGCAAACGATCGGCTTGCGGATGTTTCTGACATTCGACGATGCGCGCGACCACAACGCCATCGAGCACGCCGCCGACCACGGTGTCGCTCTCGACTTCGTGACCGATCATGTTCAGGCGCTCGACCAGCGCATCGTGATCGGCAGAAATTGCAACCAATTCGCGCAGCCAATTCTCGGAAATCTTCATGGCATCACGCGAACTGTTTCAGGAAGCGGATGTCGTTTTCGAAGAAAGCACGCAGATCGGAGACGCCGTAGCGCAGCATCGTCAAGCGCTCGACGCCCATGCCGAAAGCGAAGCCGGTGTAACGTTCGGGATCGATGCCGCAGTTCGACAGCACGTTCGGGTGCACCATGCCGCAGCCCAGCACCTCCAGCCAGCGCAAACCGCCGTCCGGAAGATTCCAGCGGATCAACACATCCGCGCCGGGTTCCACAAACGGAAAGAACGTCGGCTTGAACATCATTTCGAAATCGCGGCCGAAGAAGGCGCGCAGGAACGCCGCCAGCGTGCCTTTCAGATCGGCCATCGTGGCGCTTTCGTCCACCAGCAGGCCTTCGACCTGGTGGAACATCGGCGAGTGGGTCTGGTCCGAATCGCTGCGATAGACCTTGCCGGGCGCGATCACGCGAAGCGGCGGCTGCCGGCCCTGCATGCTGCGGATCTGCACGGGCGACGTGTGCGTGCGCAGCAGCCGGCCGTTGTCGAAATAAAAGGTGTCATGCATCGCCCGCGCCGGATGGTGCGCGGGGAAATTCAACGCCTCGAAGTTGTGCCAGTCGTCTTCGATCTCCGGGCCCTCGGCCACTTCATAGCCGAGCGATGCGAAGATCGACTCGATGCGTTCCAGCGTGCGGGTCAGCGGATGGATGGAACCGCGCTGCGCATCGCGGCCCGGCAGCGTGATGTCGATGCTTTCGGACGCCAGCCGGTGATCGAGAGCGGATTGTTCGAGTTGCGCGCGGCGTGCGGCGATCGCTCCAGTGATTTTGTCGCGCGCCGCATTGACTTCCGCGCCGCGCTGCTTGCGCTGATCGGGCGGCAGCGCGCCCAGCGCCTTCAATTCCGCTGTGATGGCCCCGCTCTTGCCGAGCAGCGCCACGCGCTGCGCTTCCAGCACGTCCAAGCTTTGCGCACGCGATATTTCTTCGAGTTGCGCGGCAAGGTCTATCAACGCGTCGCCTCCCAATTCGAAATCACATCCCGACGGTCATTCTGAGCGTAGCTTGCACAGCGAACGAAGGCGAAACGCGACGATCGGCTCAGGAATACACCATCCCCATCCCGGCCTTCCCCTTGAAGGGGAAGGAGACAAGCGGCGGCTTTCAGCCCTCCCCTTCAAGGGGAGGGTTGGGTGGGGATGGTTTTCCGAGCGCGAACAATACCGCGTTGATCATGCAGCTTGCGCGGCCTTGGCCTTTGCCGCCAGCGCGCCGAACGCCGCGATGTCGTGCACCGCGAGATCGGCCAGCACCTTGCGATCGATCGTGATGCCGGCTTTGCCGAGACCGTCGATCAGGCGGCTGTAGGACAGGCCGAACTGGCGCGCGGCCGCGTTGATGCGCACGATCCACAGCGCGCGAAACTGGCGCTTCTTCTGCTTGCGGCCGATGTAGGCGTACTGCTGGGCCTTGGTGACCGCCTGCTTGGCGACGCGATAGACCTTGCGCCGGGCGTTGTAGTAGCCCTTGGCGGCCTTGATGGTTTTCTTGTGACGCGCACGCGCGGTGACGCCACGCTTGACTCGTGCCATGGTCGTCTCTCCTTACGCGTAGGGCAGCATGCGCGCAACGCGGCCGGCGTCGCAGTCACGCACGTGATTGGTGGCGCGCAGGTTGCGTTTCCGCTTGGTGGCCTTCTTGGTCAGGATGTGCGACTTGAAGGCATGGCCGGCCTTGAACTTGCCGGTAGCGGTCTTGCGGAACCGCTTGGCAGCGGCCCGGTTGGTCTTGATCTTGGGCATGTGAAACTCCGTTGCTGTCTTTGATTACTGACGCGGGCGGCCATCTTGCGATCGCGCTTTCCGTCCCTGCCCTTGTCCGCTTGTGCGTCCGGTGTTCTGGACGTCTATACCGCCAGACGTTCCGCGTCTGGACGGATGCGCTTCATTGCCGCGGAAGCGCGAATCTTTTGTTCGTTACTTTTTCTTCGGGCCGATCATCATCGTCATCTGCCGGCCTTCCAGACGCGGGAACTGCTCCACCACTCCGTCCTCGACGATGTCCTTCTCGATCCTTTTCGCCAGCGCGATGCCCAGTTCCTGGTGCGACATCTCGCGGCCGCGGAAACGGATGTTGACCTTGACCTTGTCGCCTTCGGCCAGGAACCGTTGCATGTTGCGCAGCTTGATGTTGTAGTCGCCCACATCCGTGGTCGGGCGGAACTTCAGCTCCTTGATCTCGACCTGCTTGGATCTACGCTTGGCCGCGTGCGCTTTCTTCTGCTGCTCGAACTTGAACTTGCCGAAGTCCATCACACGGCAAACCGGGGGATCGGCATTCGGCTGGATTTCGACCAGATCGAGTCCCGCTTCCTCGGCCATTGTCAACGCGTCGTCGCGCTCCAGGATTCCGACCTGTTCCCCGTCGGCGCCGATCACGCGTACGCGCGGTACGCGGATCTCCTGATTGCGCCGATTGCTCTTGTTTTCGGTGGCGATACGTTTTACTCCTCAGATCCACCGGCCTGTCCGGTGGCCCATCCGTCAGCGCCGAGCGACTTCGCTCTGCAGCCGTTCGATGAAACCCGGCAGCGGCATGCTGCCCAGATTCTCACCGGAACGTGCGCGCACGGAAACGGCGCCCGAGGCCTTCTCCCGGTCACCGACCACGAGCAGCCAAGGCACCTTGTGCAAGGTATGCTCGCGAATTTTATAGCCGATTTTCTCATTGCGCAAATCGGCCCGGGCGCGGAAACCGCGCTCGTTCAGCAGCTTGGCGGCTTCGGCCGAGTAATCGGCCTGGGCATCGGTGATGTTCATCACCACCGCCTGTACAGGCGCCAGCCACGCGGGGAAGTTGCCGGCGTGGTGCTCGATCAGAATGCCGATGAAGCGCTCCATCGAGCCCACGATCGCCCGGTGCAGCATCACCGGATGCCGTTTCTGGCTCTGCTCGTCCACGTATTCGGCCCCGAGGCGCTGGGGCATCATGAAATCCACCTGCATGGTACCGAGCTGCCAGGTACGGCCTATGGCGTCCTTCAGGTGATACTCGATCTTGGGGCCGTAGAAGGCGCCCTCGCCGGGCAATTCTTCCCATTCGGCGCCGCAGGCGCGCAACGCATCGCGCAGCGCATTTTCGGCCTTGTCCCAGACCTCGTCCGAACCGAGCCGCGGCTCGGGCCGCAGCGCCAGCTTGATTGCGACGTCCGTGAAACCGAAATCGCGATACACCGCCAGCGCCTGCTCGTGGAACGCGGTCACTTCCGATTCGATCTGTTCTTCCGTACAGAAGATGTGGCCGTCGTCCTGGGTGAAAGCGCGCACGCGCATGATCCCGTGCAGCGCGCCGGACGGTTCGTTGCGCGTGCAGGAGCCGAACTCGCCGTAGCGGATGGGCAGGTCGCGATAACTGTGCAGGCCGTCGTTGTACACCTGCACGTGGCCGGGGCAATTCATCGGCTTCACCGCGTAGGTGCGCTTCTCCGACTCGGTGAAGAACATGTTGTCCTTGTAGTTGTCCCAGTGACCGGATTTCTTCCACAGCGACACGTCCAGGATCGAAGGACAGCGCACTTCCTGATAGCCCGATTCGCGATAGACGCGCCGCATGTACTGCTCGACCTGCTGCCAGATGATCCAGCCGTTCGGGTGCCAGAACACCATGCCCGGCGCTTCTTCCTGCTGATGGTACAGGTCGAGCTGCTTGCCGAGCTTGCGATGGTCGCGCTTCTCGGCCTCCTCCAGTTGCGTCAGATACGCCTTGAGATCCTTGTCGTTCAACCACGCCGTGCCGTAGATGCGCGAGAGCATTTCGTTGTCGACCTTGCCGCGCCAGTAGGCTCCGGCGACCTTCATCAATTTGAATGACTTCAATTTGCCGGTGTCGGGCACGTGCGGGCCGCGGCACAGGTCGGTGAACTCGCCTTGCGTGTAGAGCGAAAGCTCCTCGTTTGCTGGAATCGATTCGATGATCTGCGCCTTGTATTCCTCGCCCATGCCGCGGAAGAACTTGGTCGCCTCGTCGCGGGATTTCACGCTGCGCGAAACCGGCAGCGCTTCGGCTGCGATCTTCTTCATCTCCGCTTCGATCACCGGGAGGTCTTCCGGCTTGAACGGCTCCGCGCGCGCAAAGTCGTAGTAGAAGCCGTTCTCGACCACCGGGCCGATCGTCACCTGCGTGCCCGGATACAGCCGCTGCACCGCCTGCGCCAGCAGGTGCGCGGTCGAGTGGCGGATGATGTCCAGCGCTTCCGGCGATTTCTCGGTGACGATCTCCACGCGTGCATCGTGATCAACGCTGCGCGAAAGATCGACCAGCTTACCGTCGATCTTGCCTGCGATCGCGGCCTTCGCCAGACCGGCGCCGATGGACGCAGCGACATCGCGCACAGTCGGTGGCGAGTCGAAGAATTTGGTGCTGTTATCGGGGAGAGTGATCGTGATCATGTGGAATCGAGATTGAAAGAATCCAAAGATGTCCGGGCTCGTCATCCCGGCGAAAGCCGGGATCCATTTTGATCTTCAACAAACCGAAAAACACAATGGATTACGAAGTCCATCCATGGATTTTGCCCTTCGGGCCAGCCTTCGGCTATTCAAATTCGTTCCAGACGAATTTGTCCGGCTTGCGCCGGAATGACGGCAATAAAAAAGGGCGCCTCGCGCCCTTTCGGATGCACGTGCGCGATGCCCAATTCAAGTGTCCGTAGTTTCCATGTCGCACGCTCGGTCGCACGTTTTCGTGCGCCACCTCTCGAAGTATCGCTCTCAAAACTAACGCAGCAACGCCGGCCCGTCAACGCGGGCCGGCGGATCATTGCTTGCGAAGCTGCTTGGCCGGACCCGCCGCGCGCACCGCCTTGACCTGCTCGGCCGTAACCGGCTTGGCCTGATTGCCCCACGAGGAACGTTCGTGGTTGGCAATGTCGGCGATGTCGGCATCATTCAACGTGCCGGCGAAGGGCGGCATCGGCGTCTGGTAGACCGTGCCGCCGATATTCTGACCCTGCACTCCGTGAAGGATGGTTTCGATCTGCCTCGTCGGATCGGGATTCAACACCACCGGATCGCCCTTGAGCGGCGGGAACGCGCCCGGCAGTCCCATGCCGGTCGCCTGATGGCAGGCCGAACAATTGGTGGCGAACAGTGATGCGCCGCGCGCGGCATCGAATTTGTACGGCCCGCTCGGAGCCGCCTGCACCGGTGCACTTGCAGCAGGTGCCACGTTCGCCGTCGCGACAGGCAATGCGGGCGTCGCCTCCGCCGGTGCCGCCGTAGGGGTACCCACCGCGAGGAGGCCCTGCGCTCCGAGCATCATGTGCGCCATGTCGTGATCCACGAACGCGTACTTGCCCGCGTCCGGAATCACGAGGTCGAACACCGCACCTGCACCCGGTCCGACCAGGTAAGTGGAAACGCCGCTCAATGCATGCGCCGGGTCGCCGTCGGGATAAACCTTGTCGAAGATCGCGCCGATCACGTGGAAGGAGCTGGAGAGGTTCGGTCCGGCGTCCACGAAATAAATGCGCACGCGCCGGCCCGGCGTGACGGGCAGCGGATGATCGCGATATTGGAACGCGGCGCCGTTGAAGACCACTTCGTCGGGCCGCTCGATCGTCATCTTTTCGTAATTGGCGCCCATGACTTTGCCCGAGACTTGTTGCGTGTACCACTCGCCCTGCACCAGCACGTAGCTTTCGGACGCCGGCGGCAGCGGTGTTGCGGGATCCACGATCAACGCGCCGTACATGCCGTTTGCCATGTGCAATTCCACCGGTGGCGTGCCGCAGTGATACACGAACGCGCCCGGCACCTTCGCGACAAACGAATACGTCAGCGACTTGCCGGGCATGATGTCCACGTAATGCAGGCTCGGCGGCGTCATCGCTGCGTGGAAGTCCAGCGAGTGCTGCATCATGCCCTTGTTGGTGAAGGTGACATTGACCGTCTGTCCCTGCCGCACATGGATTACCGGACCGGGCACGCTGCCGCCGAAAGTCCACGCCTGGTATTGCACGCCGCTGGCGATCTCGACGGTGTCGTCGGTCGCGGCGATCTGCACGTTGATGCTCGGGCCGGTCTCCAGCGGCGGCAAGGTTGCGTCGCGCGCTTTGGCGATCGGCGCGCTGGAGGCGAGCGAAAGCGGCCTGACGGCGGCCGCCGCTGCGGTGGGCGACGGAGGCCGTACGTTCAAGCTGCTGTGCAATCCGGCAACGAGGAAGAACACCAGCACCGCGATGCCGATCAGCGCCGGCGCCTGCACGCGCCAGGACAGGGGGTGCACCATGGCCGGTGCGATGTCGCTGCGCCATTCGGAAACCAGCCGCCAGCGCGGCCATGATTTCTCGATGTAGTAATCGGCGCTGTAGGGGCTTGGTCCCGAGCCGCGATTGATCAGGGTGAGCGCGATGAAGATCAGCACGTAGACGATGCCGGTCCCCATGTTGGTCGCGCCGACCGTGTACGGGCCGCCGAAACCTTCGGCCGTGCTCCAGATCAGCAGACTGAACAACGCACCCAGCATGTATGCCGTCTTGCGCGCGAAGCCCAGCACCAGCGCGGCGGCCAGCGCGGTTTCTATCAGGCGCGTCAGCCAGACGAAAACACTGGCGTGGGGCGTAACCAGCCAGATCCAGAAATCGAACCACCACGCCGACCAGCCGGGCTGCCCGTGCGCGGCGTTGTGCAGGTAGCCGACGTAGTGGATGGCGAAGCCGGATGTCCAGGTGAACGCGGCATTGGCGACCCAGATCAAGCCGAAGGCGACCCGCAAGGCCGTCCTCGCCATCGCCGGCCATGCTTCCGAAAACTGCTCGCGAACGTAGGTGTGTGCCATGCGATCCTCCCTCATCGTGACTCGCTCGACCGCAAGCGGGACACTGCGCGCGCAGTCTACTCAACCGCTCCGCAAGACCGTTTGACCGAAGTCAAAACGCGACGCGGCGATCATCTCAGCCGATAGCGGAATCCGACCCGAAAACTGCGTGGCGCCGCGACCGCGCGAAACTGCGTGGTCTGCGCGTCGGTGGGGTCGAATGTCTGCGCGGGATTCGCGAACACGTTTTCGCCCAGCTCACCGTAAGTCGCGTACCGGCGATCGAACAGGTTGTCGACCGCGGCGAACAATTCCCAATCCGACGCGGGCCGCCAATGCGCGTCGAGATCGACGATCGCGTAGCCGGGCACCGGGCCGCGCACGTCGGCATTGTTCTCGTCGCCGCGCGCATGGCGGCTGGATGCCGCGACCAGCTCCGTGTCCAGATCGAAACGCGGATCGAAGGCGTAGTTCAACGACAATTTGAATTGCTGGCGCGGAATGCCCGGCATGCGGTCGCCTGCGTGCACCACGATCAAGCCATCCGCATCGGCGGCAGAATTGTCCGGACTGGCTTCACTGAAGGAGGAACGATAAGTCGCATCGACGTAGTCGTAACGCACCCCGAGGTTCCATCCGCCGAACGCGGTCTGCAATCCGAGTTGGACGCCTTGCCGCCGGTCGCGCGCTACGTTCTGGTAAAAACCGTTGAGGCCGGTCAGGCTGACGAACAGCAGGTCGTCCTGCAGATCGGTACGGTACAGCGCGGTGTTCCAATGCAACGATCCGCCGAACGTTCCGCGCGCACCCAACTCGCTGCTGCGCGCGACCACCTGGGCGAGCGGTGGATCGGCGAT
>Ga0070740_10003263_pt1 | contig 17518 bp, 11 predicted proteins | sample Coa_R2_FD_67286 | JGI IMG/M metagenome (GOLD analysis project Ga0070740, IMG submission 67286) | Surface soil microbial communities from Centralia Pennsylvania, which are recovering from an underground coalmine fire - Coalmine... | ecosystem: Environmental > Terrestrial > Soil > Unclassified ... | reverse complement strand
TGTTTTTATTGTTCGTCTTGAGGAGGCTGTGAGATATTCATCTTAAGTCTAACACCTGCTCCCATGAGCAAATTTCTATCCAGAATTGAAACATAGGGAAGAGAAATTTTTGTCGCTTTTGTTTCATCTTTACAGATAGGGCAAATAATCGATTTGTTAGTATCTTTAGTTTTCTGGTAACAATCTATTCCATGAGTTTGACAGACATAGACTTCCGTTTTACTGCTAGCATCAAGCAATCTATCAGAAACGAAAGCACTAGCTCCAGATTTGATAACGGCAAGAGCATCCATATAATTAAATCGTAAACCGCCTTCTCTCGTTCTTCCGGAATTTGGTTGTCTTGTTAGAGGATTCATCTTTCCTTGACCTCTTCCTTGAAGTTTATTCTTAACTTTATGACCTAAAGCCATATAATAACTATATCCTGTAACTAACTCTCCTTTGATTTGTTTTCCTGTCTTAGGATGATAGAAAACGCGACTTCCATCTCTATTATAACCCATAAGCTCCAATTCTTTCATAGCATCATTTATATCTATATCTTTCTTAAAAATAGTAGCTTCACGTAAAGCATTCAATCTTTCTTTTCTGTTGATGTAGATATCGACGGCCTTTTCAGGAAGGTTTATTACATTTTCTCGAGGAATAACTAAGAATTTAGTACGACGAGACCATAAATCTTGAGCTCTTAAAGATTCGTATGCTGTTTGCGTTTGAAGAATCTTCTCTCCGGTTACTGGATCTGTAGTAGATACTACTCTTTTGTTTTCATCATAAACGAACACGCCTGCTTCTCTAATAAGATATTTTGTTTTCAATTTCCTCAAATCGTTGTAAGTATTTTCTGTAAATCTAGCCGATTGCAGTGGAAGAGTATCTAGTATTTTAAGATCTTCTGGTATCGCATTTCTTTTGCCTTTAGTTTTATCTATCACCATTAATAGTTTTCCTAAATCATCGTAAGCGAATATATCATTACCTATTTCTATAAGAAATTTATCCTTTATTCTGTTAAGATCATCTTCTTTTATTATATTCGGAGCTAATCTACTTAAAATTTCGTCATTCCTATCGTTGCTTAAAACGAAATCTCTCAAAATTTTGAATTCTTCAGGTATTCTGAAATTGAAATAGAACGATATTAAATTTCCGGCTTTGAAGAAATCCTTTCGGTAATCGATAATAAATTGATCAGGAATGGGAGTTTTAACGTTTCCCCTAATGTAAATTTCTCGAAGGCTATCTCCGACAATTCCTTTAATGGGATTTATCTTTTTATCCGAAATTCTACTAATTCTTATTCCTCTCATAGGATTTACTTCTTCATCGTTTTCATCTCTTTCAATGTCGAAATACAATCCGGGAATTTCTTCCAACTGATCTTGAGAAACAGAAAATGACGACAAAATATTATTTCTCCAATTAATTGGAATGATTAAATCTATATCCCTAAAATCGGCATTAGGATTTAAAACTAGAATATAATTCTTTACTGTAACTGATTTCAACTGCTTGTAGAAACTAATAGCCCATAATCCATTTTCGAACCCTTGGGAATTTTGAGCAACATCGTGCTCCTTAAGAAAATTCATGCTATCTTGATCATAAATTTCGTCTGACGTTATAATAATATATTCAGGTTTCTCAGACTTTTGAATTGGAGGCTTTTCTGTTTGCTTAACATTAGCTGCAAAATTAGCTGCAAGTTCGCTAAGATTACTTGTCAATCCTACAGGTCGAAGATTTACTGGAGGTTGCATTCCTTGAGCGAATTGAGAAAATGTAGGAATTTCATCGACGACTTCCACTGGAACTTTTTCGTAAGTAGCATATCCTCTATTGCTTCCGGAATCATCAAATTTAAATCTTTCCCATTCCTGCTTGTCGACAATAAAAATCCTTTCCAAAGGAGCTAAAACTTCCAAACCTTGATTGCGATAAACAGAAAAGATATTCTTATTCCTATCTGGAAGGATGAAAGCTTCGGTAACCAAAAGCTCCATCATTTGTCCAATTGTCATTCTTGAAGGAAGGCCCTGTGGATTTAGAAGAATATCTGGCGTATTTCCATTCTCGTCAAAAGGAAGATCTATTTTAGGAACAACTAAAGCACCAATACCCTTTTGAGAAAATCTCGAAGCTATCTTATCTCCCATATCAATTTCATCTGACCATCTAATGACAACAGACAACCATTTTACTCTATCTTTCCCTTCTTTCCACATAACTCTATCCACAATACCTTCTCGCAGAGAATCGTAAATTAAATCTATCGATTGTTTATTTTCACCTTTAACATAAGTCTTTCTTGCAAGAATGTCATGAGGTCTAACCCTAATAGGTACTTCCACTATTCTCGTTCCTGTAGTTCCATCAGGTTTGGTATATTTTACGAATTCCTTCTTCTTTACTCTAATAACGCCTCTACCATATCTATCTGGATCTAATCCTTTTGCTTTAATATCTTCAATAAATTCTTCTCCGAAATCTAATTCTCTTCCTTCTTCTACTCCCATCATAAAAGTTTTATAATTAGTCGAGGCTAGTCCTCCCATATCGACAAATTCTTGACTAACAATAATACCATCTTCCTCTCCAGCAATATGAGGAGTAACTAAAACTTTAAGATTGACTCCGAATGGATCGTCTTCAAGCAACTGATCATACATTCTAGTTTTAATTAAAGGGAGTTGAGGATCGTGTAATCGAGCATATTCTCCTGCATTTTCTTCATGATATGTAGAAGAAGGAACTGTGATAGGCTGTTTAACCATTGCAGTAAAATAAGAATTTCTTACAACGGGATTATTTCCAGCAAAAGGCATGACATTGGCGGCAGCTCCTAAAAGAAATGCAGGATTTAACATTATATGATCATATCTTTCTGGAAGACCTTCTTGAATAGATTTAAGATATACATCGACAGAAAGAGCTACATCTAAAAACTCCAATTCTGCTGAATCTATAAATTCAATTAAACCCTCGGCAATAAAATCTTCGATAGTTTTAGTAGAAATATTTGGATCTTCGTTTATTAAATTGTAAAGAAAGTTTACCGTTTTAATTGGATCTTCAGCAACAATTAATGGTTGAACAATTCTTCCTCCAGTAGTATCTATTCTTAAATCTTTCACTAATCCAACACCCTTCATGACTCTCTGAGAATAATGGATTCCAGTATGGGGATGAATAGTTCCATAACGTCTCATATTAATTAGTAATCTTCTAAAACTTAATCCTTCGACGAATCCTATAAATTTTCCATTCAGATATAACGGCGTGTCTCTCGTAGTTTCTTTAGATGGAGTTATTCTCTTAGTATTAGATATAAGACCAATAGCAGCTAAACCATTGAGTTCATTTCTAGTGCTTTGGATCACGGAAACATTTTCATATTCGTCATTTTTCATTTGTCCTAGTATCTGATTCTGAAGAATTTCCTTTTGACTAGGATTCTGTCCATTTTCTAATTTTCTCATTATTTCACCGTTGACCTTCTCTAATGTTTTTCCTATGTCATCGATTTTAAGCTCTTGAATTTCATACCTTCTGCTAGTTTTCAATTTGAATAATTTATAAGCTAACGTTTCACGGTCAAAAGTTTCGTTAGTAATGAATGCGGCGTAGGCTAAATGCTCAACATTTCCACAACGTTTTCCTTCTGGAGTTTCAGAAATGCATATAGCACCTCCTTGCAAACCTGTGATTTCTCGAGAAGATGTATCGGAATTATAATCATTACTCTGAGCCGAAACTCTTCTAAGATAAGAAACCTTAGCAATAGTAACAACTGGTAGATTATCTGTAACACCAGTTCTATTTTTCGTAGCAATTTTATCATTCCACATTCCAGATCTAAAATTTGCATCGTATTCCTGAGTTATAATTTTGTCTGCAAAACCCGACATTTTAATCATAATGTCTTCGCTAGTTTTAACATTCTTAATCAAAAGCTTTTCTATTTTTCTAAACATGGCGACGAATCTAGACATCAGCAATAATCCTGGATTCTCAAATTTCTGATTGGCTAACGTATCTCTGTCGTCTAAAGTGTCGAAGCCTAATTCTACTCTCAAAACTTTTACTACCATGCTTACTAAGACGTTAAATTTAGAGTCCATGTCCCTTTTCATTGTTTCAAATTCTAGATAGGCTTTATAAAGTTTAGGAGCAACTTCTTTGTTAAAAAGAACTCCTCTTCTATAATAAAGCAAAGACGATACAAGTTGAGCGAGTTTAGGATCAAGATTTGGGGCAGTAAGTAGATTATTTAACCATGACAAACTGATATTAATTTCTCTTTGTCTAACAAATTCTGGATCATCGTTAATTCCAGGAAGTACTAATTCAGGAATAGCTAATCCTGGAAGGTATTTTCTAATTTCGTTTTCTATATTCCGGGCATTTGCTCTAATTGATTCGTTATTACCTGCAATAAATTTATCGTGCATTGCTTGAATTTCTAGTCTCACTTTATAGATGGTGTTCTTCATTTTTCTAGTTTGTATAGGAATTGCTTTGTTAGAACAATGAGGAAGAAACTGATTAGCAAATAATGTCAGAACGGGATCGGCTCTTTCTGCTATACTAGCACCTCCGTGAATTTCTTTTATACCAGATGCTGTTATAGTGGCTTGCCAAAATACCATTTCATTCGCTTCTAAAGACGCTTCAATTATAGTATCTTCATAATAATCCGCGATTTTAGGCCATAGTTTATCACCTGCATGCAGTCTCAAAAGCTTTTCAAAAGTAGATCTCGCATCCTCATAAGTTGAAATATTTCTATATCCAGCAGTGCGTGGAGGAATTAAAACGATACCAATAGGATTCACAACTGAAGGCATATCCGCAGGTAAGTAAGCCAAAGATTCTTGTATAGGATTTAGAGTATGTAGAAGAATTTTTCCCAAACGAAAGATGGAAATAATATTTATACCGATAGCTGATGTAGCACCGGTGCCGGTATCATAAACGTTTGTATCAATAAATGGCAATTTAACATAGATTCTCTTATCGCTGCTTCGTAAACGAGCTTTTCCTGAATTCATAATAAATGTTTCCAATTGAGCTATTGAAAGATCGGCACCACGAGATCTAATTTGAGATGTAGTTTTATATTCGCTTCCTTTAGATGCAGAAATGCATATAGGTTTATTAGATGCTAAATAATTTTGAGTAATCAATACCTTTCTGTAACCTCCTACAATAAAATAACCCATAAAATCTTTCGGATCTTCTCCTAATAATTTAAGTTCTTCTTCAGTCCTAACATCACTGAGATTATCAAATTGCGAACCTAACATTATTGGTATTTTTCCAAAAGCTGCTTTCTTATCTCCGGTCAAATAAGTCTTCCTTCCAGTAGATGATTTTAGAATGGTAGAGATCATTAAAGTACCAGTATAACTTATTCTTCCATTTCTTGCTTCTTGAGGATATAGTAAATCTTCTGGTCGTGACAAATCTTCTGCTCTTGGTCTTTCTAAAGAATAATCGACGATTTTAAGAATCCCTATATTAGGAAATACTATTTCCTTATTTTCGAAGAATGTTCTCAATCCATGTACTGCAAACCAATTGAAACTTTCTATTAAATAGAGATTTACATATTGAATTCTCAGAATTGTTTTTGTATCTCTTGTACTAATATCGAAAAGAGTCCAAGAAATATCATCCATTAATCTTCTAATTAATATGATTTCATCATCAGTTATCTTAGTTATATCAGCAAGAGTTTTACCTGGTTGTTTAGGAAGACTTATAGTTTCCGTTTTTGTACCTTGTGGTGAAGTACTAACAACGTTACTCAATTGGTCTATAATCAAGCCGTTTCCTGGAGCGTTATTTATTATATTAGTTTTAATATCTGGAACTTGTGCTATAGTTTTAGCGTGGATATCCTCGGAGATAGGAGCGTTTGGATCAAACTCCATAGGAGGTTTTTCTTTTCTTTTTACGAAAAAATTATTTTCACTTTTTCTTTTCCGCGATTCACGAAAAGTGAAAATAATTTGAATCGAAAATTACAAAAATAAAAATAATGGGCAACTCGCTTTCTTATTTTACGAAAGACAATGTGACACCATCCACCTCTTGTAGTCGATCTTATGACGGTTCGCATTTTACTTCAACTGAAGTAAAAGTTTCTATAAACATCAAAGAAGAGAATAATGATTCAAAAAGAAATGATGAACAGAATAGTTCCATATATGTAGGCAATATTCTAGAGTCATTGGATTACACTACCTTCTTGACTTTAATTAGAAGAGGTAAAATAGAAGGTAAAGATTTGATTTACCTATCTAATACTTCACGTAAATTAAAGGAATATTGCAATCGCTCTTTTCAAATTAAAAACAGTGAAGGAAAAATTGTAGAAACTATTTCTCAATATCTATTTTTTATCTTATTAAAGGATAGAGGAATTAGAATAATTCCTGGACAAAATCTAAGAGAAATTTATAAACAACGAGTTATAGGAGGAAAAGTTTGGAGTTTTGGTTATAATTGTTATGGACAATTAGGTTTAGGAGATAATAAAAATAGATCAACTCCCACTTTAATTCCTCATTTGAACAATATTGTTCAAATGAGTGCTGGAGGATATCATTCTTTAATTTTAGACAATAAAGGACGAGTTTGGACCTGTGGCACTGGGAGGTATGGAAGGTTGGGTTTAGGGGATGAAAATAATAGATTTAATCCTACTTTAATTCCTAACTTGAGCAATATTGCTCAAGTTAGTGCTGGAGATCAGTACTCTCTAGTTTTAGATAGTCAAGGGCAAGGTTGGGGTTTTGGTAATAATTACTCTGGGCAATTAGGTTTAGGAGATGCTACGAATAGAAATATTCCAACATTAATTTCTAATTTAGAGAATGTTATAGAAATTTGTGCTGGGGAAGCTCATTCTTTAGCCTTAGACAATCAAGGCCGAGTTTGGGGATTTGGATCTAATTATAACAGACAGTCAGGTTTAGATGGCAACGAAAATAGATTAGTTCCAACCTTGATCCATAATTTGAACAATATTGTTCAAATTAGTACCGGAGATTATCATTCTTTAGTTTTAGATAATCGAGGAAGAGTTTGGAGTTTTGGTAGTAATGCTTATGGACAATTAGGTTTAGGAGATGTTATGGACAGAAATATTCCAACACTAATTTATAATTTAGAGAATGTTGTAGAAATCAGTACTAAAAACATTCATTCTTTAGTTTTAGATAATCAAGGAAGAGTTTGGAGTTTTGGTAGTAATGCTTATGGACAATTAGGTTTAGGAGATGCTATGAATAGAAATATTCCAACCTTAATCTCCAATTTAGAAAACATTATAGCTATTGCTGCAGGAGATGATCATTCTTTAGTTTTAGACAATCAAGGAAGAGTTTGGAGTTTTGGAGATAATGGTTTAGGTCAATTAGGTTTAAGAAATGTTATGGATAGAAATATTCCGACATTGATTCCTGATATTAATGATGTTTTCCAAATTGATACTGGAAATAATTATTCCTTAATATTAAAATAAACGCTTAATAATTTATGTATTTTGTAATATCGTCATTGACAAGAAGAATAGTATCTTTACTTACTTTGGAAATATCAAAATATCCATCTCTATTAAATCCTTCCAAATTATTATCGAGATAATAATAAAGTAATCCTGCCGCCAATGTTTCTGTTTTAGACGAATTAAAAAGTTGACTATGCCTTTTACATTTTTCATAAATATTCATAATATCTTCAAGACATGAATCTTTAATATTTAAATTATTCATCAAATATCTAAGGACATCCCTAATCGAAATGTTAAGATTGGATATACCCATAGATTCTTTCATCTCTTTCAAAGCAGTATTGATATCTCTCTGCCTTATGTTAAGTAATTGTTGAAAATCTCCTTTATTGAAGATCATACCTCTAGTTTTGCAAATTTCTAGAATACAACAATATATTAAGGCTCTTCTAGGAGCATTTCTTTTCACTTTACCCTTCGTTACTTTTTGATACAAATCAGTTATTTCTATTTTTGCATCGTCAGTCAGTTGGAAATGCAATATTTCAGGTAGAATAGTAACTTCTTTTAATTTATCTGTAAATGTTTCTCTGTTTCCTAAATATAAATAATTTGAAGGACTTCCACAATTGGGACATATCTCGGCTTTGTTAATATTACAACCACAATCCATCATTTTAATTTAAGAATCTTAATTCTTAAATATCCGTTTTTGTTTAAATTATTTAGGTTTTTCGAGATCTATATGGAGAACGACTACCAATCTTGTAACTTGAGCTGGATTGAAATTAGAATCTAAAACGTTGATAATAAAACTATCATTTTTATTGAAGTTTATTTTATTTTCAACATTAGTTTGGTAGAATCCTTGAGGATTATATATTGGAAATAAAATACCTTTCTGAGAAGTTTTGTTCATTCCTCCTACGGTTAAGCTACCGTATTGTAATTCTTGAGTACCAGTAAATGATAAATAATTTAATACTGTATCTACGGTATATCCTCCTTGAAAAGTAATGTTAATGTTAAAAATTTTAACAGAATAGATGCCTTCTCTTTTTAAATTGAGATCCATACTATAATTATTATCCGTTGTTAGTAAATTAGTATCATAAACCAAATATTGTTTTTCCATTTTTAATTGTTTTCTGTTTTTCCTTTTAGAATTGGAAAGAAGAATTGTCAGTTTTTATTATTAGAGCTTTAAGTTTGGCATCATAATTTTCATGGCCAGTAAAAGGATTATAAGTAGTTTTAACATCTATTATACCTTCAGCATCGATACCACAAGTGAATGTTTTCTCTGCTACAACATTAGCGTTTTTAGGAGTATCCCAATATACAATAATGATAGCCATATCCGCTTTCTCTTTTCTGTATTTAATTATATCACAACATCTCGTCACTGTTTCCAAAAATAATAAATCATTAGTTGGAGGAAACGCTATCATTAGCTTAATTTTATCGAAAATAGGATTGTTAGCTTTGGAGAATTCTCCGAAGAAATTTCCCGAAGAACCTAATTTAACATCTTCAGGATCGGCTGAACACCATATAGGAGCATACCTATTTGGTGCTGAAGCAAATGCTTCAACTTCCGGTTTATATCTTAAGTATAATGAAGGAATTGCAGTTTCATTAGCTGCAGAATTTATAGAGGGTAATCCAGAGAATAATATAGGAAGACAGCAATGTTCGACTAATCTTACTTTAAATTGTTCTCTTCTAAGCAGACTTAATAGTTTGTTAGTATCATCTACTTGCAATTTTTCTGCAGAAGTTAACATATCCATTAATTCGAAATCTCCGATTACAGATGCATTATTACGATACATTAAACCGTATTTTTTGCCATTATAAGAATATGTAATTCTGTAACGCATGTTATCTAAAGGAGTAATAAATATTGTTTTGCGTATATCTGAAATTTTTGCCATTAAATCGGCTTGTATTTGAAGAATTTTGGCAAGTTCTTTAGCTAAATCTCTATAAAACTGTTGAATATTAATAGATTTTACCATTAGAAAATCGAATAAATATGGCCGGTTTAAGTCTTCTTTCTCAATAAAGAATTGAATTAACTTTGCTTCATCTGATTTCAACATTTCTTGTAAGAACCCTAAACTATATAATATTCCTAACCACTCTCTAAGAAAGAAACTTCTTTCTTGTTTCAGTCTATATCTTGTGGCAGAAGTAACAGTTTCATTTCCATACATACTTTTAATCGCAGGTAAGGTATATTCAAGATTTGTGATAGCGTTTATAAATTGTATTAGACTAAGATAAAGACTAAAATTACTATTACTGATATTAATATCGTCTAATTTTATCTCTGGTTCCTCTGGAAGATTTTCGACTATTTCATCGGAAACTGTAAATGTCGGAATCGATTTAAATGTTGTTCTTCCTAACAAGCCTAAAGATTCTCTATATTGAACGGAATCATAAATGAAAAAAGGATGTCCATCATTAAATCCTGTCAAACGATCGTCGACAGTTCTTGATAAAGTTTTTATATTCATGTAAATCCATAAAGCTATTTGATCGTTAATTTCGTACAGCCAATCTATAAAATTTAAAGAACGATAGTTTAGCTTCTGAGCCGCTAAATCTATTTCAGCAACATCATATCTGTCTTCTTCGTCTTCAATCTCTTCACCTTCTTCCTCTTTAGGTTGCAAGTTAAAAATATTAGGCTGTAGTCCTATATTACCTATAGATTGAAATGGTTGAGGAACTGGTATCAAAGGTCTTAGTGAAGCAGATTGTCGATTAGTCTCTATTATTTTCTGTTCGTCTAAACCGAAATCATATTGTTTTCCAATAATTTTTCCGACAATACTAGTATTAGTTATAAAAGATCTTAAAGCGAATTCTTCATCGTTATCGAGCTTATCTATTTCAATTAACAATTGATCCAATTTATTTCTAATTGTTTGGTATCTCTGTATGTTAAATCCTATAGCAACAAGATAAAATTCTTGGCTGATGGGATTTGTCGTAACCGGTTTCGATATACAAATTTTATAAAATAGATACTTATAGAGATAGCAAATATCTGCTAGAAATCTTGTCGAAAAAGAACTAAGTTTCAGAATGAATTTACCTCCTGGCTTCAAATATGCTAGTCCCTTAATTACTGGATCGAAAAAAGTTTTATCGTAGAAAGGATTTTCTCTATCGAAATAGATACCATTCCCTTCTTCATCTACTAACCTTCCAAAAGTTTCTTCAACATGGATGATAAGATCGGCAGGTAATTTAGCTTCTGGTCTTACATTCGTTTTTGTTGTCTTAAGAAAATTCTCATCTGAAAGTTTGTCGAAAATAGCCCATCGTTGTCTTAAATTAGGTCTGAGAGTAGTTTTAGGTAGTTCTTTCAGAAATGAAATTCTTTCTACTCTATCCGGTTGCGAACTGATACTACTAAGTCCATCATAATATTTTTCATCTTCATTATTTTGTGACTTATCTTTAGCTCCCTTTCCTTCTAATAAAATTAAAATAGTGAAACAATTCTTTTCATAAAGATATTGTAGATATTTAGGATCGAAAGTAAGAACTACATCTTTTTCAGAAATTAGATTTAGTTGAGTATCTAAATCTAGCAATTCATAGTATTCTCCTACATATTTTATGTTACTTCTCTTCTTTATCATAGGATAGAAAGGATCGGTTTGTCTTTGCAATTCTTCTAAATCCAATCTATTCTGTAAAGTAGTAGAAGCATCATCGAATTCCGCTATTGCTTGATCTAATTCTTCCTGTAGTAAAACAGAAGTGTATGATGGTTGCTCTTCTGTATTAATAGAAAAAATAGGCTCTTCTACATCTTGCTCATATATGTTCCATCTGTTGAATGATGATATCGTATTTAAATGTATTGAATTTTTGATAGCTATGTCCATTTTTCTTTTTCTTTCACTAAAAATCTTTTTCGATTTTTAGCTAAATTTATTTTATTGAAAAAGTAATTTATTTTATTTCGACAAAATAAAATTAAAAATGGAAGACGAAGTTCTGGAATTGTCAGATGATCAAGTAATAGACCTGACAAAAACTAGATTGAGAAAACGTGAAAGAATAGAAGATGAAACGAAATCAAATCAATTAAGAAGATTGAATAAAGAAAAGGAAATCTTTAATTCGTTTCAATTCAATAAAGAAGATGAACCATTATACATAAGTGCTGAAGAAAGTAATGAATCCTCTTACGAATTTAACGATAATGTTGAAGAAGAAATCGGTAGACAAGAAATACGAAACATGTTAGGAATACAAGATGAAGAAATAGCTTTATTCGAAGCGTTTCTCCTTCTGAATATAGGACAAGTCGACGGTTTTTTAGATTCAGAAATAATTAAACTGAAATTTAAGCCTGCTATGGTTCTTTTAGAACATATTTATAACAAAAATGTCAGAGAAAAGCTTTGGAAATTATTGTGGAATAAGAATCTTTCTGTAAGAGAATTGAAATATTCTAGTTTTAAGGATCTTTGTTTGGCATGCAATAAACCTAGAATGTTAAGTTATATGCTATCTCAAGAAAATCCGAAAACATACATAGGTATAATGGGATGTGATTGTTTTGAGGTACGATTTCAAAAACTCATTAATCTGAGAGATTTATGTTATAGCCTGTCTGAAATAGTTTACGATGAAGATTTTTATGATGTTGCTGATCAAAGTCTTTCTGAAATGATCGATTTAATTAACAGCGCTGAAGCGGAAATGAAAAGTCGTTATCCTAATTAAGATAATAGTATTAAAATACTATTATAATTTGATAATTTAACCAACTCTCCATTCGTGATCGCAAGTATCGCATTTGTAAAACATAACTCCTCCTTCGTCTCCTGCTCGTATAATTCTTTCTTCAACATGGACTTCATCGTTTTTACACCTTCCGCAAAGGATTCCCTTGACAGGTTTCTTCTTTCTGGTACTAAGGTTAATTTTAATTCTTTCCTCCTGTCTTAAATTTTCCAGAAGAGGAGTTTCAAAAACGCTGTCGTCTCTAATTAAAAGATTTTTCTTAACTTTAGTTTCCTTCTTTTTGACTAACGTTTTAATGTAATGTTCAAATTTAGCTCTAGCTACATCTTCTGATCCTGGATCAGTTCCTCTTTGTTTACTATCATGATTCCCAGTATCTGGAATATTACTCGCCGTAACTAATCCACGAACTTCTGAATCTGGACCATCTTCTCCTTTAATATCAGCTTGTTCGGCAATATCTAATTCTCTTCCGGTATCTGTATGTAAGCCTCTATAAATGTCATAAACTCTAACAATCTCTTGAATTTCAGTAAATGGGATTTCTATTCCATCGCTCTTAAATAACGGTTCCATAATTCCATTGCCTGTATCGTAAACGGTATCAAAAATTAGGGATACGATATCGGGTGGTAGATCTAACATTTGAGCTAAACGTTCTCTTATCGGTCCTGCAGGATGCACTACAACTCCTGGACCTTGCGCAAGTACCGAACGTTTTTCTCGTTTGGCTACGGCCTTATGTTTTCTAGCCCTGGTTGCTGTGGACATCTTTTATTTTTCCTTACAAAAATTTTACTTTTTATTTTTTAAGAAATAAATATTTGCGTAATCGGTTATTTTTGGCTTTTCAGTCTCGATTGTAGATTTTGACGAGCAATCTGGTGCATGTCCTTGAAGATAGGCTCCTTGTATATAATAATGCCATTCTTTCTTGCATGTGACGCATATGTATGTTCCACAATTAGAAGAACACGATTTTTCTGTAGGTCTACCGCAATTAAAGCAATTCATCTTTTTATTAAGCAAATTCTTTTTCTTATAGTTTTTATTTTTCAAAAATTAATGACCATTTGATCATCAATATTCTTTTTTTAATTATTTTGTTAGTTCAGCCTAGAAGATTTAGATGCCCATTTGCTTAGCTTGAGTCTGATAAAGGATGTAGATAGCATCCTTATCCTTGAGAATCTGCTGATAGGCGACGGCGTATCCGTTGAAAAGTTGCTGAGTGATCTGTCCGCGATCAAGACTGTCCTTGGCCTTGACAAGATCCTGTTGAGCCTTAGCAACTCTCTTGAAAGCATCCTTCACCTTGTCCTTCGTCTCCTTGAGAGCGGCAAACTGAGCTTCAAGTTGCTTGAAGACTGCAATCAGTTGATCGTCAAGCTTGGGTCCTGGTGTCTCCTTCGATCTCTTCTCGACGAAATTCTTGATCAACTTCTGAATGTCAGTGTAGGAAAGATTCTTGAGATCAATCGGAGGAGGAGGTTGAGGAGCAGGTTGACCAGGCTCAGCAGGCTTCACCTTGTGCGAAGTGAAAATGTAGGGCTGAAAAAGCTTGGTCATGGTTTCGTCGCATGAGAATCGAGACAATTCAGCATCGTGAACCAGGCCGTTGGCAAGCACTCTGTTGGTGAAGAACTTGGTGATCATTGCTGCAGAGAAAATAGGCTTTCCTCCTTGAGGCCACAACATGGAACCTTCCTTGAGACCGAGTGCGATCGCCATCTCAGGCTTGATGTAGGCCGGCGCAGCAAAACCAACAAGGGCTCCAGTCTTGGCCTTGGACTTTCCCTTGGTCAGCTTCTCGGTGATGTCAGCTAGCTTCTTGAGCAGAGACGCGGCGCTGTTGAAATTGGTTCTGATACCAGCTTGAGGCCCATAAACCTTCTTTCCCTGCAGACCTGTTGGCAACTGACGCAACTTCATGTCGTTCTCCAAATCAGATGCATATCCACGAATGTCCTCGGCGAGATCCTTCACCTCCTTGTTGTAGGCAACGGTCTCGGGATCGAGCTCTTCAACGACATTGTTCTGTACTGCTACTTGCGCCATTTCAGGATTTTTAATCTCTTTAAAAAGTGATTGTTTCCTCTAAGGCAATTTTTGATTTATAGCCAATAAAAATTTAAAAAGTCAGTTTTTGTCGTCGAAATCTCTCGAAAATATTTTTTAAATTTAAAATTTCTACTTAAAAATCCTCAAAACAATTATAACACATTAAAATGGGGTTGTTAGATTTTGTAACTAAAATAAAAAGGATTATTATAATTGTCGTTGTTATAATCTGCATTTACATCATTATAAAATGTTTTAAACTGAAACCTGAAATCGAAGACATGTTGCGTAAAGAATCACGTATAGCTAGAACAGTTTTTTCAGCAAGAGATATACTTCATTCTGTAACAGAAACTAAAGATATTAAAAAGAAAACATCTAAAGTAATTAAGAAAAAACAAAATGATGTAGATTCCGAAATAGAAGAGAGTGAAGATGAAGAATATTATAAAGAAAGGATAAAAGTACAACAAGAAAACAGAAATAATTCTAGAAGAACAAATTCTAAAACTTCTAAGTTCAAGCGTGAAGAAATATGTCGCAAAATTTTTGAAGATCATTTTGATGATTATTTCCCTACTGTAAGACCTAAATTTCTGACAAATCCTAAAACTGGAAAACCGCTAGAACTAGACGGTTATAATTCTAGACAGAATCTAGCATTTGAACATCAAGGACACCAACATTATAAATTTCCTAATCGGTTTCATAAAACAGAACAAGAATATTTGGACCAATTAGAACGAGACGTCTTTAAATTAAATCGATGTAGAGAATTAGGTATCGATTTGATATTAATTCATGAAGATATTCCTGAAAATGAAATAAAAAATTTCATTGAATTAGAATTAAGAAAAATTGGAAAGTAAAATGGAAAATAAGAAAGTAGAGAATTTAGAATCATTAGACTACAACATCTTTCTGACTTTAGTCAGAAAAGGAAAAATAGAAGGTAAAGATTTGATTCGCCTTTGCAACACATCTAGAAAATTAAATGAATATTCTAGTCGTTCTTTTCAAGTCAAAAATAGTGAAGGGGTATATGTAGGAGAACCCATACCTCAATATTTATTCGTTATCTTACTAAACGATAAAAGGATTAGAATATTTCCTGGACAAAATCCAAGAGAAATTTATAAACGAAGAACTATTGGAGGAAGAATATGGGGTTTTGGGTCTAATGGTTCTGGTCAATTAGGTTTAGGCGATCAAAATTATAGATTAATTCCGACTTCAATTCCTATTTTAAATAACATTGTTCAAGTTAGTGCTGGAGAGCTCCATTCTCTTATTTTAGATAGCCAAGGAAGAGTTTGGAGTTTTGGATATAATGGTTCTGGACAATTAGGATTAGGCGATACAAATACTAGATTAACTCCTATTGCGATTTCCAATCTGAGTAACATTGTTCAAGTTAGTACAGGAGAAAATCATTCTTTAGTTTTAGATAACCAAGGTAGGGTTTGGAGTTTTGGTAGTAATGCTTCTGGACAATTAGGTTTAGGACTTAAAAGCGATAATATATCACTTCCTACTCTAATTCCTAATTTAGAGAATATCATTCAAGTAAGTGTTGGGGAAGCTCATTCTTTAATTCTAGACGATCAAGGTCGAGTTTGGAGTTTTGGTTGCGATGATAGTGGACAATTAGGTTTAGGAGATGAAAATAAAAATAGAAATGCTGTAATATTACCGACATTAATTCCTAACCTAAATAATATAATTCAAATCAGTGTTCGAGAATCTTGTTCTTTAGTTTTGGATAGCCAAGGAAGAGTTTGGAGTTTCGGTCTTAATACTACCGGACAATTAGGTTTAAGATTTAAACAGGATAGTATAACACTTCCTACTCTAATTCTTAATTTAGAGAATATTGTAACAATCTGTGCTGGACACGCGCATTCTTTAGCTTTAGATAATCGGGGATCTGTTTGGAGTTTCGGTCATAATTATGATGGGGAATTAGGTTTAGGGGGTAAAGAAACTAGAAGACAATTTCCTGCATTAATTCCTAACCTAGATAATATTGTCGAAATTAATGCAGGAAGTTTTCATTCTTTAGCTTTAGATAATCGAGGATGTGTTTGGAGTTTCGGTAATAATCATCATGGACAGTTAGGTTTAGGAGATGAAGATAATAAACGTATTCCTACACTTATTCCAAACTTGAATGGTGTTTTTCAAATTAGTGCTGGAGTAAAGTATTCTTTAGTTTTAAAATAAGGGGTATGTATAAAAATTACGTTTTTTCCCTAATCTTGATCAAAAACTGCTTCGAAATTTGTTTTCGAAATAAAATAAATGCAAAATCAAAAATTCGATTTGGTGAGAACTATTTTGAGATCTCCTTTATTTCATAGTCAAGTTCAAGAAGAAAAATTAAGGACTCTAAATTTAATTTTGAATACAGGAGAAATAACTCAGGAAGAATTAAGATTCTTAATTAATGAAGCTTTAGAAGAAACTAGCAAAACGAATAATCTTATGTTTATGGGCAAGAATTTAGAGGCATTAGATTACAATACTTTCTTAAATTTTGTTCGACTAGGTAAAATAGAAGGTAAAGATTTGATTAGACTTTGTAACACGTCAAAGAAGTTGAATGATTATTGTAATCGCTCATTTCAATTAAGAAATAATGAAGGAATATACATTGGACAGCCAATTCCTCAATACCTATTCGTTACTTTACTAGCCGATAGAGGAATTAAACTACTTCCAGGACAAAATCCAAGAGAAATTTATAAACGAAGAACTATTGGAGGTAAAGTTTGGAGTTTCGGAAGAAGTAATTTTGGACAATTGGGATTAAGTAATAATTGGAAGCAACCTGAGTATATTTCAATTCCTACTTTAATTCCTGATTTAGTTAATATCATCGAAATTAGTTGTGGTATATCTCAGTCTTTAGTTTTAGACAATAAAGGAAGAGTTTGGGGGTTTGGTTTAAATGCGTACGGACAATTAGGCTTAGGAGATTACGAAAGAAGACTGATCCCAACTTTAATTCCTAATCTAAATAATATTGTAGCGATTAGTACTGGAGATCATTCTTTAGCTTTAGACAACCGGAGGAGAGTATGGAGTTTCGGTAGGAATGGGCAGGGGCAATTAGGTTTAGGCGACATAGTTAATAAATTAATTCCGACATTAATT
>Ga0070740_10003259_pt1 | contig 17534 bp, 17 predicted proteins | sample Coa_R2_FD_67286 | JGI IMG/M metagenome (GOLD analysis project Ga0070740, IMG submission 67286) | Surface soil microbial communities from Centralia Pennsylvania, which are recovering from an underground coalmine fire - Coalmine... | ecosystem: Environmental > Terrestrial > Soil > Unclassified ... | reverse complement strand
TTTTACATTATACATTCAGCTTGTTATATTTGTAAATATATGGTCTAGACTAATAGTTGTCATCAATTGACGACAGGGCTTGACAAATAAAAAATATCTGTCTACAATCAAGAAAGTAATACTCCATAGTCATAAGAAACACTATGAAGACACAAGATGCAGTAATCAATGATCTAAAGACAAAACTCATGGAGTCACTTGCTGATTACATTTCTGGAATCGGTGACACAACAAAAGCCTCGATTTTTGCCCTCGCCACTAATCTCTATAATAATCCTCACATCAAAAACGATACAAGTCTTGCTCAATGTACATCCTTTCTCCATTTCCTTTCCGAACAGATGCAAAGCGGCAATGCTGATATCCTCAATCAGGAACTTATCGAACAGATGTTTATGTATACGCTGCAAAAGTTGACAACAGGATCACGATATCAACTACATTCCATGCAGCGATAACTATGTATACAATGACATATAATACTATGACACAAAGAAGAGTATCCCCGGAAGAAATCGACATGCATTTAGTCGGAAGTTTGCGTGCCTATCTCAATGGTCACGTAACTGCTAATCATTTAAGAAGAATCCTCAACAGCGAACTTCGCGGCAACAGCACGAGACTAAGTTTTACTGTTGTTGATTTGCTACCGCAATTTGATCAGCTTCTTCAACTTTTACAATCAGGTAAATCAAATACCACTGCGCAAAAGCAGATAATTAGTAATTTAATTCAAGAACTCCAAAACGGCCTCTAAGAATTATTTCTAAAAATCCCGCAAACACTCTAGTAATTCTGTTCTAGACTATAGTAATTACTATATTGACATACCATTCCTAAGGAAATACTATTGCTATAGTATGAAGAGAATTCTCCTGGTCGATGACGATCAGTATATCAGGGAATTATATGAGGAAGTACTGAGTGATGCCGGATATACTGTTGAGACAGCAACCGATGGAGAAGATGCACTCATAAAATTGCACCAGGGAGGTTATGATCTTGTACTCCTTGATATCGTCATGCCAAAACGCGATGGGTTAAGCGTATTGGATGCGCTTCGTAGTAACCCGCCAAAGCAACCGAACGGGCCAATTCTCCTCTTAACCAATCTTGGACAGGAAGAAGTGATAAAAGATGCTATCAGCAAAGGTGTCACATCATTTTTAATTAAAGCCGAGATGACACCTGATCAGCTGCTGGCACATGTGAGACGATACCTGGGGATTCCCCCCTCAAGCTGAGGGATCGCGGAAATGACAGGATGTAAGTTATTGTAGTGAAGAAATCGCGCTATAAATCGGTGTAATAACAGCAAAGACGAGAAATCCGACACCAATAGCAAGAATAATCATAATCACCGGCTCAAGGAGCGTCGTGAGTGTTTTGACCATTTGGTCAACTTCTCGTTCGTAATATTCTGAAATACGAAGGAGTGATTCATCGAGTTTGCCGGTTTGTTCTCCAATTTTTATAGTCTCAACTACCATTGCCGGGAAAAGGATACTTGTGCCTATTGCATCACCAATGGTTATACCTTTTTCTACCCGTCGAGCTGCCAAAAGCAACGCTTGCCGATAAAGCACATTGTTAACCGTGTTTGCAGTTTTCACGAGGGACTCGACAACGAGTGATCCTGAGCTGATCAAAAGTCCTAACGTACGCATTGAGTCTGCCAAAATACTTTCACTGATCAGCTTTCCAAAAATAGGCAACTTCAACACATACCCGTGTACTGTTCTTCTTCCTGACTCGGTTTGATACCATTTCCGTCCGTAAAACGAGATAAGCACAACAGCAACAAGAAGAAACAGCCAATACCGCAGAAACGCTTCTGACAATCCAATAATAACCCGGGTAGGCAAGGGAAGGGAAGTACCGATAGGGCTATTTCCAAAGAGGGAATTGAGTTGCGGGACAACAAACACCATCATAATAATGATCACAACAATCATCATTGCAACAATCAGTGCGGGATAAATAAGCGCACCCTTTATTTCCCGACGCAATTTCTGTTGTTTTTCAAGATTATCTGCTAGACGCAAGAGGATTTTATCCAAAAGACCTGATGTTTCAGCTGTTTGAATCAACGCAACATAAATCGATGAGAACATATGCGGATACTTCTGCAGTGCAGAAGAGAATGGTTGCCCGTTTTCAATATCATTAATGATCCCTTGCACCATACCTCCCATAGCACTGTTTTCTATCTGATTTTTCATTACTGTCAGTGCCTGCATGAGCGTTAAGCCTGATGCAAGCATTGAGGAGAGCTGCCTCGTAAAAAAAAGTAAATCGGTTTGTGAAGTACCTCTGGCAAAAGGGAGGAACTTTCCAAACCCTTGTGTCGCCGGAATAATTTTGATCGGGACAAACTGGTGCTTTCGTAAATAACGAGCAGCTTCCTGTGGATCTTTCGCATCAATCAATCCGCGGATCGCTTTTCCATCTTGTGTAACAGCATGATAATAGAGTTTCATAAGAGAAACTTTTTGTTGTATCGTTTCACATTTTATATCTTACGTTTTGGGTTTCTATGCGATTAGTCTTTCCAGTTCTGATTCCCGCCATGCATAACTTTTTGCATCATCAAGCGTCACCATCCCGTTTCGTACCAGTTGAGCAAGTGATTCATCAATTGTGATCATTCCCATATCTTTGGATGTCTGGATCACAGAATCAATAAGGTGCGTTTTGCCTTCACGGATATTAGTCGCAACTGCCGGTGTCTCAAGAAGTATCTCAACGGCCGGTACACGTCCGCCGCCGATTTTGGGGAGCAGTCGTTGCGAAATAATTCCTTTTAACGTCGCTGCCAACTGGATACGAATCTGCGGCCGCTGATCTGCGGAAAATGAATCAACAATCCGGTCAATACTTTGTGCTGCGGAATTCGTATGAAGTGTTGAGAAAACTAAGTGTCCTGTTTCTGCAAGGGTAATTGCCGCCTGCATTGTCTCAGGATCACGCATCTCACCAATCAAGACAACATCCGGATCTTCACGCAGTGAAGAGCGAAGCGCCAATGCCCAGGAATGCGTGTCTGTACCCATTTCTCGTTGTGAAATAATACTTTCTCCTTTGGGATAAACAAATTCAATCGGATCTTCAATCGTCAGAATATGACAAGATCGTTGCATATTAATCTCATTGAGAATTGCTGCCAGGGTACTTGATTTGCCGTGTCCTGTCGGACCGGTAACCAAAACAAATCCCTGTTTTAATGTTGCAAATTCATGACAAACAGAAGGCAGGCTCAATTCATCAATTGAGCGGACATACGGCGCAAGGAAACGCAGTGCAACGGCAAGATAGCCGCGCTCAAAATATGCATTCACGCGGAATCGCCCCAGTTCTTTTGCCCCTTTTGTTGTAAATCCAAAGGAAAAATCAAGTTCTTTGTTGGTCAGCAATAATTCTTTCTGTTCTGTTGTCATCAAAGAAAAAACCATGGTTTCAATATCTACCGGTTTGCACGGCGCAACTGTTGTGAGATACCGTAGCACACCATCAATCCGGAAAGCAGGTTGCACACCCGCCATAAGATGTAAATCCGATGCTTTATTTTTAATGGTGAGTAATAACAGTTCGTTAATATCCATATATTATTCCTGCGCTACTCTTAGTACTTCTTCTATTGTCGTTTCTCCTTGCAGAACTTTCAAGTAGCCATCCTGTTTCATCGTAATCATTCCTTCCTTGACTGCTTCTTGCGCAATCATATTGGCATCCGATCGCTCCAGAATAATCCGGGAGATTTTATCTGTTACTGATAATACCTCAAAAATACCAATTTGTCCGATATAACCAAGATGACCGCACTCTTCACACCCCTTACCCCGAAAAAGTTTGCCGCTGTTTTTTTGCGGATACAAAACTCCCAGCACTGCTTTCATTTCATTTTGCAGCTCTTCCGGAGGATCATAGGCTTCTTTGCAATGCGGACAAATGCGCCGGGCAATCCGCTGTCCGATGATCGCATGAACAGATGAGGCCAGTAAAAACCGTTCCGCACCCAAATCCATCAGACGGGGAAGCGCACCGGCAGCATTTGATGTATGAAGCGTTGAGAACACAAGATGTCCGGTTAATGCTGCCTGAATAGCAAGATCTGCAGTTTCACTGTCACGGATTTCACCAACCAGAATGATATTAGGATCCTGCCTCAGAAACGCCCGCAACCCTGAAGCAAAGGTTAATCCAACAGCCGGATTGATTTGCACCTGATTGATGCCGGGCAGTTCATATTCCACCGGATCTTCAAGAGAGGCGATATTAACCCGTGTGGTGTTGAGCCGGGAAAGGATAGAATAGAGTGTTGTTGTTTTTCCGCTGCCGGTCGGGCCGGTAACCAGAATAATTCCATGCGGACGAAGCAGGGCTGTCTCGAGTGCTTTTAATCCCATGCCGGTTAACCCGAGTTTCGGAAGCGGCGGAATACCGCCGGTTTTGCGAAGAATACGCATGACAATCGTTTCTCCTTTTACTGTCGGAATTGTTGACACGCGTAAATCAACTGATTCATCTTTGACCGAAAAATCAAATCTGCCATCCTGGGGAATACGATGTTCATCAAGCTTCATTGCAGAGACAATCTTTATCCGCGACGTCAGAGCATCCTGCACGTTTTTAGGAAGACTGAGTTTGTCATAAAGAATACCATCGATCCGGTAACGAACGCGAATCCGGTCATCCTGCGGCTCAATATGTACATCAGAGGCGCGACTCTTTACTGCATACTCAAGGATTGTTGAAACGATCTTAGCAATCGGCGCTTCCTGCACATCTTCTACACGCTCAGCGCGAACTTCGTTGACAGTTGTTCTACCGGTCATTGCCTCGGTTTCTTTGATTGCTTCATCAACTTCACCGGCCAACCCTTCCTTATACTCCTGTGCTATTGCATTGCGAACATCAGCGGCAGATGCAGCAAATGATCTAATGTTTAATCCTGTTTTCTGCCTCACAAACGCAAGTGCTTCCAGATCGACAGGATTGGCCATTGCAACGGAGAGTGTTTTTGTTCTTTCATCGTAGGCGAAGGGAATCAAAAGGAAACGCTCCACAACAGCCCGCGGTAAAAATTTCAGTGCAAGTGGCGAAAAAGAGACCGCGCTTAAAGCGATATAGGGAATACCCAAATGTCTTGCCTGTGCTTCAGCAATCTTTTCTTCCGGCAGGATATGCATTGTTTGCAAAATCACTGTCGGTGACTGTCCTGAAGTAGCGCTTTTGACTTTTATATCTTCATACTGCTGTTGCGTTAATAAATGATCGGCAAACAAAATATCCAGCACAGATTTACTTTGATCATCCTGACCAAATAAAAAATTGTTTGCTGAAGCAAACTTTTGTGTCTGTTGCGCAGATCCTGGTAAATCGGGCATTAGCTCAATCATAAAAAATAGCACAGGCTAAGTCAAGGAAAAGGGTGGTATAATGAGCAAATCATGACTAGTTTTCTCGTCATTGCTAAAACTCCGCACAAACGCCGCGAATATATCGATGCTTTTTGTAAAGAGAGAAACATTAACACCTTTGATATCACTGTTATAGAGAAAGAAGAAACGAAACAAAGTCTTGGGATTGATGACATTAAACGAATGCAGAAAAAAATATTTTTAAAACCTGTCCGAAGTAAAACAAAAGCTGTCATTCTTGAAGACAGCCAGCTTTTAACCATTGAGGCACAAAACGCCATGCTCAAAATGCTGGAAGAGCCGCCGGAGCATACTATTATTATATTGGCAGCTGATTCAGAAGAAAGTCTGCTTCCGACTATACACTCACGTTGTCAAATAATCAGGCTTAAAGAAGAAATCAGAACCTTAAGCGAAAAAGATGAGCAGGAAATCAAGCAATTCATCGAAAACCTAAATCGACTTACTATTCCCCAAACCCTCAAACTCGCCGAAATATTGGCAAAGGACAAACAGGAAGCAATCAAGTGGATTGAAAACGTAATTCTTATGAGTCGAGAACAACTATTACATACTATGGTTCTGGTGAGCGACGAAAGGAGCGTATCCGGAATCAATCCCGAACAGGCCCGGAACATAATAAAAGCTTTTCAAAATCTCCACACACTTCTCAAAACTACCAATGTCAACCCGCGTTTTGCAATAGAACATACCCTTCTTACTCTGATATACTAACAGCAATATATTCCCTCTCCTTTTGAATAAATAATCGACCCGAGCTTGACGAAATGTATATTTAAATGTATATTTGATTTATTATGGAATTTATCACGACAACCAACTTACGAACGCAAACTTCTAAATTAATAAATACGCTGAAAAAAGGCGGAAGTGTTTCGCTGATTCACCGTTCGAAGGTTGTCGGGGTAATTAAACCGAAAAAGCAACCGAAACCATTAACAGACAAAGATATTAAATTATTAAAAAAACTGGCAGAAAGTCTTAATTTACCAAAAATGTCTTACAAAGAAAGAGAGAAAATCTATAGAGAGCACCTCATGAATAAATATGGTAAAAATATTTCTTGACGCCAATTATTTTATTGATGCTATTCATAGAAAACCCGAGAGAGCAATACTTGAATCACTTAGACATACTATAATGTATATCTCTCCTCTTTCAGTCCATATTTATTGCTATATATCGAAAATCAAAATTCCAGATAGCAGATTATTCAGACAAAAAGATATCTTTCAAATCGTGGATTTTTCTGATGATATAGTTGATCGGGCATTGCAGGGGCCGACCTCAGATTTTGAAGATAATGTGCAACTGCATTGTGCTGCAGAAGCAGAGTGTGATATTTTTCTAACAGAAGATAAAAGGCTGTTACAGATGAAATTTTTTGGCAAAGTTAGAATTGCTTCAGAGTATGTTACAATACCCTCATGAATCTCGCGTACCGCATGCGACCGAAAACACTTAATGAGTTTTTCGGACAGGAACATCTCGTTGGCAAAAACGGCATTATCCGCAAAATGATTGAGAATGGCAACATTTCCTCAATGATCTTCTGGGGACCGCCCGGTAGTGGCAAAACAACCTTGGCCAACATAATTGCAAGATCAGTCAATGCACGCTTCTATCAACTTTCAGCAGTCGAAACAGGAAAGGCAGATCTGCAAAAAATAATTAAGGAAGCAGAGGCTGTAAAGGAGCGACATAAAAACTTGGCCTCGACTTTTTCACCCTCACCTTCATCCTCTCCCATCAAGGGAGAGGGAATCAAACAAAAGTTGTCGAAAACTTCTGATACCCCTCGTACTCGTGGTACCCTTCTCTTCATCGACGAAATTCATCGTTGGAATAAAGCACAACAGGATGCATTGTTACCGTATGTCGAAAATGGACTTATTACACTCATCGGCGCAACAACTGAGAATCCGTCATTTGAAGTTATCAGTGCTTTGCTTTCCCGCTGCCGGGTTTTTGTTCTAAAAAGTCTTGATAGACAAGATCTTGCAAAAATTATTGCCAGGGCACTAACAGACAATGAACGTGGGGTAGGAGAGTATCAAAAAAAATTAACCAATGAGGCTAAAGAATTACTTATTCGCCTTTCAGGTGGTGATGCGCGTATCATGCTCAATGCTCTCGAAATGGCAGTCACAATACAGTTTCCTTCTCCCTTAAATGGAGAAGGAAAGGATGAGGGTAAAAATACAGAGACCAAAAAAAATTCTGACAATGACATAATTACTATAGAAATCATTAAACAGGTCTTCCAGACCAAAAGCACCGGCCTCTATGACAAAAAGGCAGATGAGCATTACAACATCATCTCAGCATTCATCAAATCCATGCGCGGCTCAGACGTCGATGCAAGTCTCTATTATCTTGCCCGTATGCTTGAGAATGGAGAAGATCCGAAATTTATTGCCCGGCGGATGATCATTTTTGCATCAGAAGATATCGGTATGGCAGATAGAGGCGCGCTCATCCAGGCAAATGAAGCATTTGAGGCAGTAAACAAAATCGGTATGCCCGAATCGCAACTTATCCTTGCCCATGTCGTCATCTACCTGGCATCTACTAAAAAATCCCGCGCCGTCCCAAATGCCTTAAGCCGCGCCAAACAAGCAGTCTATGAATTTCCCAATGAACCTATTCCGCTGCATCTACGAAACGCGCCGACGAAATTGATGAAAGAATTGGGGTATGCTAAAAATTATGAGTGGGCAGAAAACTATGTCGGACCAAAAGACAATTTCTCCTTCCTGCCAGAGAAGTTGAAAGGGAAGAAGTTTTTTGAACCCAAGAACTAGCAATTATTTTATTGATGGAGTTTATTCTCGTTGACAGATCGGACTTCTTTATTCATGATTTCCCCCTTATCATCTATAGTATAAACGTACACTTCTCCTGTACCAATCTCAAGCTTTGGTATCGCCACCTCTGAAATATTTTCCAGATATTTTACAAGTGCACGAAGTGAGTTACCATGAGCTGCGATAAGAATATTTTCACCCTTTTTGAGCCTCGGAAGAATTTCTTTTACATAATAAGGAACAACGCGATTATAAACATCTTTGAGCGATTCACCATGAGGTGGAGGGACATCCCAGCTGCGTCTATAGGTACGAAATAATTCTTCACCCAATTTTTCTTTCATTTCCCATTTATTTTTACCGGTAAATTCACCGTAATCCCGCTCATTAATCGCTCCAGATATAATCGTAGGTAAGTCTGGCTGGTTAATAGTTTGTTTAATAATCTGTAGTGTCTGTTGAGCACGAACCAATTCGGAAGTATAGGCTACATCAAATCTTATATCGCGGATAGTCTGACCTGCTTTGCGAGCTTCTTCCTTACCCAGGTTTGTCAGTGGAACATCAGTGACGCCTGCCCATATACCTTTCTCATTGTATGTTGATTGCCCATGCCGGACGAGTACAAGATATGCCATAAGTTAATCCAGGAGTGCCTTTCTCCCGGCAAATACCGCTTTATCTCCCAGTTGTTCTTCAATTCGTAGCAATTGGTTGTATTTTGCCACACGATCAGTCCGTGATAAAGAGCCGGTTTTTATTTGCCCCGTCGCCAAACCAACTGCCAGATCAGCAATTGTCGTATCTTCGGTTTCCCCGCTACGGTGTGAAATAACCGTATGCCATCCGGCTTTCTTTGCCATTGCCACACAATCGATCGTCTCTGTAAGTGTGCCTATTTGATTGAGTTTAATGAGAATTGCATTAGCAGTTTTCTCAGCAATGCCTTTTGACAGAAACGTTTTATTTGTTACAAAAATATCATCGCCTATAATCTGCACTTTGTTTCCGAGTCTTTCAGTAAGCATTTCCCAACCATGCCAATCTTCCTGATCCAGGCAATCCTCCAGTGAAACAATTGGATAGTGAGTAACAAGATTAACCAGCCAGTCAATCATTTCTTCTGTTGAAAATGCTTTATTCTCTTTTTTTAACTGATATTTGCCATCATGATAAAATTCCGATGCAGCGGCGTCGATACCAAAAACAATATCTTCTCCGACTTTATACCCGGCATGTGTAACTGCCTCGGTAATGAGATCAAATGGTTCTGTGTTGCCTTTTTGGACTTGCGGAGCATAACCTCCCTCATCACCAACAGTACTATTGTAACCCTTTGTCTTTAATACACTTGCCAAACTATGAAATACGTCTGCGGCCATACGAAGAGCATCATGGAAGCTTTCTGCACCTGCCGGGAAAATAATAAATTCTTGAAGATCAGTTGCCCAATTAGCATGTTTGCCACCATTGAAGATATTTATCTGAGGCAGGGGAAGGGTAAAGTGTTGAGTACCGGCAAGTTGCCCGAAGTATTGATAGAGCGGTTGCTGTAAACTTATCGCTGCGGCTTTTGCGGCAGCAAGGGAGACTGCGAGGATAGCGTTGGCTCCCAGGCGGGTTTTGTTTTCTGTGCGATCAAGCGCAATCATTTTTTCATCAATGGCTTTTTGATCAGTCACTTCCATCCCGATAACAGCGTCTGCGATCTCATTTTTGACATGCTCCACAGCTTTGAGAACACTTTTCCCTTGATAGACTTTTTTGTCTCCGTCACGAAGTTCCAGTGCCTCATGGATGCCGGTTGATGCACCTGAGGGTACAGCAGCACGCCCGAGTATTCCGTCTTCAAGTAAGACATCTGCTTCAACTGTCGGATTACCCCGCGAATCAAGAATCTGCCGGGCTATAATTGTTTTGATCTTTGCCATAGCCATTGTTTGAGCGAAAAGCAGTAATTACTTTTCGACTCGCATCCCTAACTTATGCTTCTCCAACTTCTGTCACACGTATTTCATTCGTATGACCGGATTTGCCGGGATGTGTTCCGGCAACAATTACCAGTTTATCACCTTTTGCGATCTCCTGCTGATCTTCAAGTCTGGCAATAAATGTTTTGTACGCTTTACGGTTGTCATCAATTTTTATTATATAATCAGCAGTTATTCCCCACACAAGTAAAAGCTGATGATAGGTGAGGGGATTATCAGTAAGCGCGTGTACAGCAATGGCAGGACGGTAGGAAGATAAATAGATTGCCGTATTGCCAGATGAAGTTAATGTCAAAATTCGTTTTGCCCTCAGCTGATGTGCCATGACACAAGCGGCACCTGCGACAGCTGCTGTTTGCTCAATACTTTCTGTTGCAGAGTTAAGTGAATAGACATGTTGCTGCTCCTGATATCGTTCAACCCGTCTGATAATTTTATCCATCATCGCTACTGCTTCAACCGGATAATTACCGGTCGCCGTTTCTGCAGAAAGCATGACCGCATCTACCTGATCCAATACCGCTGTTGCGATATCGTTGACTTCTGCACGTGTCGGCTCGGCATTGGTAATCATCGACTCAAGCATTTGCGTTGCAACAATAACCGGCTTATTATATTTTCTTGCCAGCCGGATAATCGTCCGCTGAATAATCGGCACCTCTTCCTGTCCGACTTCAACTGCCAGATCACCGCGGGCTACCATAATGGCATCTGTTGCCCGCATAATCTCTTCCAGATGTTTAACAGCAGAAGCAGTTTCAAGCTTCACAATAATTTTCGGCTGATGAGTATGTTTAACAAGAAGTGAACGAATATGTTCCACATCTTCTGCAGTCTGGACAAATGATATTGCGACAAAATCGACTTTTTGCTCAATGCCAAATTCCAGATCGCGTTTGTCCTTGTCAGTTAAAGAAATAGTTGGCATTTGCGTATCGGGTACATTAATACCTTTGTGTGATTTTATCTCTCCCGCGGTTAATACAGTGCAGCGAGCTCCATGGTCATTGACACTATCGACACGCAACCGGACTAATCCGTCATTGATAAGAATATGACTACCCACAGATACATAGGGGAAAATGTTCATCTGCACCGGGATGCGTTCGTCATCCTGCTGTTTGCCATGAAACAGGACAACTTCCTGCTGTCGTTTGAGAAGGACTGGTTCCTGGGACAAATCACCAAGGCGGATTTTTGGTCCCTGGAGATCCTGTATAATTGCTGTTGGCATGTGGTTTTCTGTCTCAATTTCGCGAAGATATCGTATTGTTTGTGCGAACTCTTCATGTGTTCCATGAGAAGCGTTAAGTCGTGCGACATTCATTCCGGTTTTTCGAAGTCTATGAATCATGTCTTTGCTTGCTGTCGAGGGTCCAAGTGTGGCGATAATTTTTGTCTTTTTGTCCATACACCGACAATCTATTCTACTCCTTTTTTCAATACTTTGTAATAGCTCCTCGTTGTTGTGCCGGGTTTCTCAATCAAAAGTTGCAGCACTTCGAGGATATTATTTTATTGCCTGGATGAAAATTTGTTCCGTTGTGGCACCTAGTGATCGGGCAGGCATCTCCCAGACATTACCAAGTAAAATATCCTCTTCTAAATATCTGCGGGAGCGAAACATAACGACAGGTGAAACTGTGATGTCTTGAAAGCCGCTGTTTGCAATGCCGTTCACAATACCCTGAATCTGTAAGGCCTTAAGATGATCTAAGTCACTTAAGCTGCTAAGCATAGCCCTATCTCTTAAGAAGTTAGCAAAGTTTTTTGGTAAAGAATGTTCAACCAAGAGCATCATACCACCTGGTTTAAGTACATGATAGGCTTCCTGGAAAAATTTTTTTATTTTTGCCGGATAATTAGTGTTAGCATGATCCTCTGCCTGGAGATAATCAAGCAGGAGATCAGCCTGGACAGTGTCAAAAGTTTCACTAGTAAATGGCATACTTAATCCATTTCCTTTATGAAACGTTACATTACTTGCTTCACACGCGTTTCGGGTAGTCACTCCTTCAATATCAAGCATATGGAGATCTGCAGCCGGAAAAACATGTCTGGTTACTACTGCGAACTCAGTAACAGTTGATGGGGTTAAGGCACCAACAAGAAGTGAGCTATGTGTTTCTTGGGAATGCAGCCTCTTATATTCCTCTAATCCTGATAAATAACTAGGCGCATGCATGCCATATGAGGGGTATATTACTTCTGTACCTAAAAGAGTTTCCGCATATTGTCGTAAGGATTGGGCTTTTTCATGAATTTCTCTTGATGGAGGCACTTCTCCAACACGACCCTGGAGATACTCAATGAGAGCGTAATCGTCTCTACTCTTGTATAGATACTCTATTCTATCAGACCTTACTGAACGAGGATGCGTATCCGTTAGAAAAGCAATCTGACTACGTGCATTATTTGCTATCGCTTCTGAAGTGACTCTCAGACGGAAATCTACCGGCTGCTGATCTTTTCCCATACTCACTACATTATACTATAAGCTGTAAATTTCCGCAACCTTACTTGGAGTAATTAAAACATTTCTTTTATCTCATCAATCCTTGAGGCGAGAATAAAATCATTTTCAGACAGGCCACCAATCGCATGTGTCCATAAAGTTACCTTTACATGTCCCCAACCAAAATATACATCCGGATGATGGCCTTCTTCTTCAGCGATTGCGCCGATTTTATTGACGAACTCCAACGCTTCTTTGAAATTTTTAAACCTGAACTCTTTTTCAATTTTTTTCTGATCAAGAGCGTGCCAGCCCTGAATTTCATTGCGCAGAAATGCGCCGTATTCATCCGGGGTTAAGGGTTTGACTCCACCTTCACAGGGGACACACTTTTTCTGTTTGAGATCACTTGTTAATTGCGTCATAAACGTATTTTAGCAAAGTCGCACAAAGAAACCAACACATACTACGAAAATTATGCCAACAGTTTACCTTGCATTTTTCTTTCAGATCTGTATAATAGATCATGTAATGGCAAATACGACGAATAATTCCTCTGAGTATTCTGCGCAGCAAATTCAAGTTCTCGAAGGACTCGAACCAGTACGAAAACGACCAGGCATGTATATCGGCTCTACCGATGCGCTTGGATTGCATGAATCGCTGCGGGAAATTATTGATAATGCTGTTGATGAAGCATTAGCAGTCTCTGCCAAAAATGTCTGGATCAGTCTCAATGCAGACGGCTCAGCAAGTGTCACAGATGATGGCCGCGGTATTCCGGTTGACATCATGCCGCAGTACAAAAAATCAGCACTCGAAATCGTCATGACCAAACTCCATGCAGGTGGTAAATTCGGCGGCAGCGCCTATAAAATCTCCGGCGGTTTGCATGGCGTTGGATCATCAGTTGTTAATGCACTTTCGAAGTCTCTCTGGATTGAAGTCCGGCGTGATGGCAAAATCTATCGGCAGGAGTACAAAACTGGTATTCCGCAAACACCTGTTGAAATAGTAAAAGAGTCGAAACTTGTTCTTGATGACATGCCGAAAACCGGAACAACTGTAACGTTTTATCCTGATGATACAATTTTCCAGACTGTCGAATTCGACTTCGATTATATTAAAAAGCAAATCCGCGAGCGAGCCTATCTGGTCCCCAAACTCTATTTCCATCTCTACGACCGGCGTAAAGAGGAAGTAAAAGAAGTCAATTATTATTTTGAAGGCGGTATTGTTTCACTGGTTGAAAAGATTAATGAAAATAAAGAACCCATTCATAAAGTTATTTATATTCATAAACAGGAAGGTGATGTCAATGTCGAGGTCGCTCTGCAGTACAATCAAAGTTATTCTGAATCTGTCGAATCATATGTCAACGTTATCAATACAGTCAATGGGGGTACCCATTTGACCGGATTTCGCATGGCATTGACCAGAGCGATTAATGATTACGGCAAAAAAATCGGCGCATTCAAAAATGAAGAAGACTCAATTATCGGGGATGACACCAGAGAGGGATTGACAGCAGTTGTCTTTATCAAAATGCCGCAGGACAGGATTCAATTTGAAGGGCAGACCAAAGGCAAACTCGGCAATTCTGAAATGCAATCCATTGTCCAGACAATTGTCAAAGAAGCACTCACAACATATTTTGAAGAAAATCCGGGAGATGGCAAACGGATTCTTGAAAAAGTTTACTTAGCTGCCAAAGCAAGACTTGCAGCCAAAGCCGCAAAAGAAGCAGTCATCCGGAAAGGCGCACTAGAAGGATCCACCTTGCCGGGCAAACTGGCTGATTGTCAGGAAAAAAATCCGGCAGTTTCAGAACTCTATCTGGTCGAAGGTGATTCAGCCGGCGGCTCAGCAAAACAGGGGAGAGATAGAAAATTTCAAGCTATTTTGCCGCTTCGGGGAAAAATCCTCAATACTGAACGGGCACGGCTTGATAAAATGATTGATCATGAGGAAATTAAGAATCTCGTTATTGCACTCGGCGCCGGAATAGGGGATACAACCAACATGGAAAAACTTCGCTATCATCGTATCATTATTATGACTGATGCAGATGTGGACGGTGAACATATCGAAACATTGATTCTGACATTTTTCTATCGTCACTTGCCGGATGTTATCAGGAACGGCTATCTTTATGTCGCTATGCCGCCGTTATATAAAATTCAGCGAGGTAAAACTGTACAGTATGCATACAATGATGAAGAAAAGGACCGGATTATCAAAGAACTAAAAAACGGCAGCAACATCTCTATTCAGCGTTATAAAGGTCTGGGCGAGATGAATCCGGAACAATTGTGGGAAACGACAATGAATCCGGCCAATCGAATTCTGAAACAGGTAACAATCGAGGATGCCGAAGAGGCAGATCAGGTTTTTACTATGCTTATGGGTGACGAAGTGCCGCCAAGAAAACACTTTATCCAAACGAATGCGATAACAGCAACGCTGGATATCTAGAAGTAAGAAGTATGACTCAAGAAGCAAGGAGACAAAATATATACCTTAATTCTTGATTCTTTATTCCTGATTCACTATAATTGAACCTATGCCAGACTATAATAAACTACTTACTCCAGGAGATATCGACGAAGGATGGATCAATGCAATTGTTGATATTCCGGAAGGCTCCTCACTCAAAATAGAATACGATAGAAAGCATGGGATATTCATGTTGGATCGGGTAGAGCCAAACATTTTTCCCAAACCGGTCAATTATGGCTTTATTCCGGCAACAAAAGATAGCGATGGGGACGAATTAGATGTCTTAATCGTCTGTCACGAGCCCATCCCCACAGGCGTTTTGGTAAAAGCCAACATCATCGGTATTTTTAATTTTGAAGATGATGGAGACATGGATTACAAGATCGTTTGCGTCCCGGCTGATGACAGAAATACTGCAGATGCTATCAATTCGCTTGATGATCTGGGGAAACGCTGGAAACAAAAAATAGAATTTCATTTCGCGCATTATAAAGATCTGAAAAAACCCGGGACAACAAAAGTGTTGGGATGGGGAACTGTTGAAGAAGCGAAAAAAATTGTCCGCGAATGTATTAAACGCTTCGAAAAAGAAGGCTTCTCCAAATAAACCTTGATATAAGATTTAAGATGTAAGATTTAAGAGCTCTTTTTTTGTTTCTAATCATACATCCTATATCCTAAATCTATATGAATATTGGTAAACTGCAACCAGTCAACATTACACAGGAGATGAAGAAATCGTATCTCAACTACGCGATGTCTGTCATTGTCTCGCGTGCCCTTCCTGATGTCCGCGACGGACTCAAACCAGTCCATCGCCGCATTCTCTATGCTATGCATGAATTGGGTTTGGCACATACCTCGCGCTATGTGAAGAGTGCTTCAGTTGTCGGAGAGGTCATGAAAAAATATCACCCTCATGGGGATGTGCCAATCTATGACGCACTTGTCCGTCTGGCACAAACTTTTGCCATGCGGTATCCGCTCATCGACGGACAGGGAAACTACGGCTCAATTGATGGTGATCCTCCAGCTGCTATGCGGTATACTGAAGCCCGCATGTCTGCAATTGCTGCAGAAATGCTGGTAGATATTGATAAAGAAACTGTTGAGTTTGCCCCAAACTTCGATGCAACCGATAACGAACCCGTGTATCTTCCTGCAAAACTCCCCAATCTTTTACTCATGGGCTCAGAAGGTATTGCAGTCGGTATGGCTACCAAAATTCCGCCGCATAATCTTGGCGAAGTGATCGATGCCGTAATCTTCATGATTGGCAAAACCAGATTTACAAGTCCTGCACCACTACAAGAACCAAATGGTGAAGCGCCAGTTATCGCGACCAATGCTGCAGAGTTGTCCAAAATTACCGAACCGCAAGTAATGCTGACCACTGATGCAACCATTGATGAGTTACTGCAATTTATCAAAGGTCCGGATTTTCCGACTGCCGGAGCGATTTATGATAGCAATGAAATCAAAAATGCCTACATCACCGGACGCGGACGTATTCTCATTCGAGGTAAAGCAGAAATCGAGGATATTGGTAATGGCAAGTCCGCAATTACTGTGACGGAAATTCCCTATCAGGTGAATAAAGCACAACTCATTGCCAGAATTGCTGATTTGGCAAAGGAGAAAAAGATTGAAGGCATTTCTGATTTGCGTGATGAATCAGACCGGCGGGGACTGCATATTTATATCGAGTTAAAACGTGACGCCTCACCCAAAAAAGTGCTGAATAATTTATTTAAACACACTGCTTTACAAACCTCATTCCCGGTCAACATGGTTGCACTCGTTGACGGCACACCCCAAACGCTCAATCTGAAAATGATTCTGGAAGAATATTTGAAACATCGCTATGTCGTCATCCGCAAACGTTCAGAGTTTGAACTGCGTCAGGCAAAAGCCCGCTTACATATTCTTGAAGGACTGAAAATTGCTGTTGATCATATTGATGCTGTCATCAGAACAATCCGTGAATCAAAAGATCAGGAAGAGGCCAAGCAGAATTTGATGACTAAATTCACGTTTTCTGAAATTCAAGCAACCGCCATTCTTGATATGCAACTGCGCCGGCTGGCAGCATTGGAACGGCAAAAGATTGAAGACGAACTATTAATGGTCAAAGAAACAATTGCCTATTTGCAAGATTTGCTCGCACACCCGGAAAAAATTTTAGGAGTGATCAAGACAGAACTTGTCAAACTCAAAGAAAGATATGCTGATCCGCGTCGGACGAAAGTATTCAAAGGCAAAGTCGGTGAATTCTCAGAAGAAGATCTCATTCCCAATGAACCAACTGTTATCACGCTTACCAGGACAGGCTATATCAAGC
>Ga0070740_10003255_pt1 | contig 17545 bp, 14 predicted proteins | sample Coa_R2_FD_67286 | JGI IMG/M metagenome (GOLD analysis project Ga0070740, IMG submission 67286) | Surface soil microbial communities from Centralia Pennsylvania, which are recovering from an underground coalmine fire - Coalmine... | ecosystem: Environmental > Terrestrial > Soil > Unclassified ... | reverse complement strand
CCGTCATTCAACGTTGGCTGATTGCTGGGAGCGAACAAGGACACGGCCGTGGTGGTGTAGGTGTGGTCGCCGTCGGGACTGCCGTCCCCATCCGCTCCCATTCCGGCAGCCGTGAAAAGTACAGGTCCCACATCGGTCGTGGGCGCCGTCCAGTTCACGCGGAAGGTCGTGTAGCCCGAAGGCGTTCCACTGCGGGTACCCAACGACGTTTGGCTCGCATACTGCAACTGGTTGCCGGGACAGGGAACTTGAAAGCTTTGGTCCGCGCACCCGAGCCGAACAAAGTCATAATCCGGCACTAGCGAAAACGTGCCGGCCTGCGTCTGGGGGCTGTTCATCAGCCGCGCTGCCATCTGAAAGCCCCAGCTCCTGGCGCCCGAGTCAACGACGGTCACGACGATGGTCTGGGTCTGGCCCGGAACATAAGGGCCGACATCAATCGTTACGTGCCCGCCGCCCGGCGGATACGGGGAGGATCGGTGGCATCCGGACCCCTCGCAGGTTTGCTCCGGAGGATAGCCGGTTCGCCCGAAGGGAAGTCCGTTCGAATTTGCTAACAATACAAGCGGTGAGAGGATCAAGATCGCACTCAGAATGGAATAGAGAAGGGATCGCGAGCGTAGCATCAACCGCCTCCGCTCCCCGGTGACGAGCAATTGTACGGCCACCGACATTTTCTGGCCGCTGATCATAGCGTTACAGCCGTGCAGACGGCCCGGACTGGTAAATTTTACAGGTTCTCACTCACACGGCGGCGGCGCCGCGGTCGAGAAGCCGGCAGGTTTGGCGGGCAATCATGATCTCTTCGCCGGTTTTCATGACCCGGACCACCGCCTCGCTGCCGTCGGCGGAAATGATCGGGGCACTGGTCGTATTCCGTTGCTCGTCGAGTCGTATCCCGGCGAACTCCATTCCCTCGCAGATGCGCCGCCGAATCGCGGGAGCGTTTTCGCCGATTCCTGCGGTAAACACCAGCGTGTCGAGGCCGCCCAGAGCGGCGATCAGCGCCCCCAGGAATTTCTTCGCCTGGTAGCAGAAGAGGGCAATGGCTTCGGCCGCATGGGGATCGTCGGCTTCTTTTGCTAAGAGGTCTTGCATATCGGAGCTGATGCCGGAAACGCCCAGGATTCCGGCTTGGCGGTTGACGATATCTCTCGTGCGGACTGGGGAAAGGCCCTTCTGCTCGAGCAGGTAGAGCATGACGCCCGGATCGAGGTCGCCGGATCGCGTACCCATCATGAGTCCCCCGGCAGGCGTGAAGCCCATGGTCGTGTCGATAGGCCGCCCTCCCCGAACCGCGGCCATGCTGGCCCCGTTGCCCAGGTGCGCGATGATCACGCGCCCGTTTGCGGCCTCCAGGCCAGCCTGTTCCGCCAGCTCTCCCATTATGTATGAGTAAGATAATCCGTGAAAACCGTATCGCCGGACACCCTCGTCCCACAGAAAACGGGGAAGAGGATACAGCCGCGCAATCTTCGGCATTTGCGAGTGAAAAGCAGTGTCGAAGCAAGCCGCCTGCTTCAGATCGGGGTGCGCGCGGCTGACGGCCTCGATCGCTTTCAGTTCATGAGGGAGATGCTCGGGGGCGAAGGCGATCAGCTTCTGGAGCGCCGTTGTCAAGTCCCGAGTGATCCAGCGGGGCTGCGTGTACTCCAGGCCGCCGTAGACCAGGCGGTGGCCTACCGCCGCCAGATCCGCGGGCGAGTGTTGGGGAAGCCAGGCGAACAGCCGTTGCAACGCTGCCTCATGGTCCGGGAGATCGTCCGATTCCTCGATCAGGGCTTCCCCGCGCGAGCCGCGCGCGCGAAAAAATCCGCTGTCCAGGCCGATCCTCTGCAAGCTGCCCGAGAGAACGAGGCTCTCGCTTTCGGCCATGCCGTATAGCGCGAACTTGATGCTGGACGAGCCGCTGTTGATGGTCAGGATGTGGCGCGGGGACGGCATCTTCCGTGAGGGGGCCGCAGCCATCTGCCAGACGGCCGGGCGAAAGCCCAGACTGATTTTCCTATATTACCCGCCTTCTATAGCTGTGGCCCCTCGGCGCAGCGCCATGGAGCTTCAGTACGATCGCTTTGCCAAGAACTCAATGCGGCCGAATAGGTCGCGGTTTCAGCCGGCCCTACCTATGGCCATTTGCTCAGAGAACTGGCCCGATAGGGATGCCGAGCCATTTCAACCCCTCTTCGGTCGTCGGACAAAAATTCATTCCAGCGATAGGCCCGTTTCCTGCACCCTTTGCATAATTCTCCGTCCAATATTTCGGATATGATGCGCTGGTATCGCTGGTTCCGGCCGATATAAATTATGGGATTTGTTTTCAATTCGAACGTATTTCCCAAAACCGTCCGTTTTCCGAAAGAGGGTTTGATCGTCAGGGTTTTCACCAATCCACACCCAATTGCCGCAGCGCTGGCTCGAGGCGCCCTGCGTTTTCAAACTGAATCGCGTGCATTCCGGCTCTCCGGGCGCACTCGACGTTCAGCGGCCTGTCATCCACAAATATGCATTCGTGCGGCTCGCACTGCGCGAGCTGCATAGCCAGACGGTACATGGCCGCATCGGGCTTTCTCACACCGAGATAGCAGGAGCTCAGAAAAACGGCAAAATAGTTTCGCAAATGAAAACGCCGGATGCGGTATTCATTCAACTCCGCCGATTCATTGTTGAGCGTCCCCATCACATATTTCTTCGTGCGGGCCAGGCGCTCCACAAGGGCCAGGCTTTCCGGCTGGGGAGTGGACTGCGCGCAGATCCACTCCCGGAAAGACTCCTTCGTGAACAGCCGGGCCCGGTAGAAAACGGTTCGATCCAGGTATTCGTCGAGCGTCAGTTGCCCTTTTTCGAATGCAGGCACGACGAGCTCGTGGCGGTCCTCAAATTCTTCCCAGTCGAGCTGAAAGTGCGCGACGGCGCGCCGGCGGATGCCGCGGTCCCACGCGTTCGAAAGCAGCACGCCGCCCACGTCCCAGAACAGGGCGCGCGGTGCGATCGCGACATCACCCATTGGCGGCCTCCTCCAGCTCTTGCAGCCTGCCTGTCACATCTCGTCCCAGATGGATTTGCACGATGCGCCGGCCGCGCTGTTGCAAAGCCTGATAATCGCCGAAGGCCTGCGCCCGGATCAGCGCCGCAAAGGAATAGTCGGTTTCCGGAACGGGTAGAGCCTCCTCGGGATCGTCGATCAATTGCAAAAAGAGACCGGTGTTGGGACCGCCCTTGTGGAGCTGTCCCGTGGAGTGCAAAAAGCGCGGCCCATAGCCCAGGGTTGTCGCGAGACGCAGCCGGTCGCGCAATTGCACTCGAATCACCTGAAGGCGTTTGGTGGTGGCGGGATCCGGCGGGAGGTAGGCCTGGATGGCCACATAGTCGCCTGGCCTGGCTTGCGAGAGCAGTTGATCCAGGGCCGCGCGCATGGCTCCGCTCTGGGGCGCCGGCGCGGCGGCTCCCCCGCCGGAGACGCCTCCTCTCTTCATCTCCTGGCGAGCCAGCTCCTTGGCCAGCTCGACATCCGGCTGGTTGAAGGGATGAATTCCGAGCACGGCGCCGGCAGCCGCCACAGCCATCTCCCAGCGGAAGAATTCCTGGCCGAGATCAGCCGTCTCGGCCAGTTGAATGCGCGCCGTCGGATGCCCGGCCTTCTCCACCCGCTCGAGGTCCTCTTCCAGCGCGGAATCCGCCGCGCCGTTCAGACCAAGATACACAAAAAAGCGGTCGGAGCCGTAAGAGTCAACCTTGCCGAGCGGCTCCTCGGCTACTGGAATGATGCCTTTGCCGTCCTTGCCTGTGCTTTCCGCGATCAATTGCTCGGCCCAGGAAGGAAACGATGCTAGGGCCGGCGGGGCAAGAAAGGTGACCTTATCTCTGCCAGTGAGCGCCAGTTCCCCCATCGCCGCGCCCAGTGCAAGCGCCGGATTTTCAGGGACGGGCACGCAGGAGGCGCACGCTTCCGCCATAGTCCAGGCGCGGTCCAGCAGGTGATGCACGTCGAGTCCAATCAGAGCCGCCGGAACCAGGCCAAAGACGCTCAAGGCGGAATAGCGGCCGCCGATATCCGGCGGCGCGAGGAAGATGCGCCGGAACCCGCGCTGCTGCGCCAGGCGCTCGAGCGGCGTGTTGGGATCCGTGATGGCGGCGAAACGATCTCCCGGCGTCTTCGTCACGCGGCCCACCAGGCTCCAGAAATACCGGAAGAAAGAAAGCGGCTCGATGGTGGCGCCCGATTTGCTCGAAACCACGAACAGAGTGCTCCGCAAATCGATCTGCTTCTCGACCGCCCGCACGGCCGCGGGATGGGTGCTGTCAAGCACGATCAGCTCCGGAAAGCCGTCCGCGTGGCCGAAGGTTCGGCCGAATACATCGGGCGCCAGGCTGGATCCCCCCATGCCAAGTACTACGACATGACGCACGCCGTCGGACCTCACCTGCCCGGCGAAGGCGGCGCACTCCTCGGCGTGCTCGCGCATCGCCTCGGGAAGAGTGAGCCAGCCGAGGCGGTCCGTCAATTCAGGCTGCGGCTGGGCGGTCCAAAGCGTGGCGTCTTTCCGCCAAAGCCGGGATGCGAACCCGGCGGATTGCCAGGCTTTTAACCGGGCGTCGGCGCGGTTCTGGAAGGCCCCAAGACGAAGACTTTGCCGGCCGGCCCGGTCAGCCCTCAAGGCTTGCCGCTTCTTCTCGAGTGCGGCCAACAACTGATCGAAGGAGGTTGAGAACGCCGCTACGCCTTCCTCCTGGAGCTTTTCCGCGATCGCGTTCAAATCAATATCGAGAGCCCTCAGCCGCTGGAGGGCGGCGCCGGCGTCCTCCAGCCCTTCTTCGAGCGACGGCCGCACGCGCCCATGATCGCGGAAGGCTTGCAGCGTGGGAAGCGGCATGGTGTTGACAGTATCTTTGCCGATCAGCTCCTCTACGTAGAGCACATCGCGATATGCCGGGTTTTTCGTGCTGGTGCTGGCCCACAGCGGCCTCTGAACGCGGGCGCCCCGCTCGCGCAGCGCGGCGAAATCTTTTCCGTAGAAAATTTCACGGAAGCGCTGATAAGTCTTCTTCGAGTTGGCGACGGCGATCTTGCCTTGCAAGGCCAGGGCTTCGGGCGTCCCGATGGCCGCCAGGGCCTTGTCGACCGCCGTGTCCACGCGGCTCACGAAAAAAGAAGCCACCGACGCTACCTTCTGCGGCTCGGGCGAGCGCGCCAGGCCGCTGATATAGGCCCCCGCTACAGCTTCATAATGAGCCAGAGAAAACATCAGCGTGATATTGATGTTCACGCCCTCGGCAAGGAGCGCTTCAATCGCCGGAATGCCTTCCTTCGTCGCCGGCACTTTCACCATCAGGTTGGGACGGCCTACGCTGGACCACAAACGGCGCGCCTCGGCGATAGTGGCCGCTGTGTCGTGCGCGAGTTGCGGCGCGACCTCGATGCTCACAAAGCCATCGGCGCCGCCGGTCTGATCGTAAACCGGCCGGAGCACGTCGGCCGCCATGCGGATGTCTTCGATGGCAATCGACTCGAACAGCGCCCGGGTATCGGCCCCAGGGTTCTTGGCCAACAGTTCCCGCAGCGGCTGGTCATAATCGGAGCTGCCCGCAATCGCTTTCTCGAAGATCGTCGGATTGCTGGTCACTCCTTTCAGGCCGTCTTCCACAACGAGCCGCGAGAGCTCGCCGCCCGTGATCAGATTGCGCCGAATGTAGTCGAGCCAGACGGACTGGCCTTCCTTCTCGAGTTGTTTGAGAGGGTTCATCGCGGGCAACCTCCGGTTCGAAAATAACAGCTTCCGTAGAAACAACAGAACTGCTCGGAGTACAGCGATTGGAGTCCTGCGCCCGTGCGCTCGTTGCAGATTTCACTTAAACCGCCCGGGCCCTTCCTCCTATTGCAGGAATCCCCGCAGGCGAGCTGTTAGGATTTAGCCACACGGCCGGAGAGAGCGCGTCGAACCGCGGGCGGGGGCTGTCTCGCCGCACCTCTGGTGAACGCCCTTGCTTTATTGCGGCGGCTTCTTTTTGTTAAGGAAGCGGTCGAGCAGTCCTGCCGCCTTTTCTGTGGCCGTTTGTACGGCGAGCCGCCCCGCATCGGGGTAGACCTTCGGCGACTCCAGCGAACCCCGCACCTTGACCGGCACCTGGAACTGCGCCCGTCCGGAACTGTCGGGGCGCCCGCCCAGCGAGGCCGCCAGCCCGCCGGTGACGTTGGTGGCCAAATCGAAGCTGATTTCGCCCAAAAATGTGAAATAGCCCCGGCCTGCAATGCGGGAGGCGCCATTTTCGAGGACCAAATCCGGCAGGTTCACCTGCCGGTTGGCGATTCGAAAGCTGCTCTGGAAAGTGGTGAAGTCCGTAGAACCTGAGGCCGGCTGGTCGCCGCTGGAAGCCCTTTTGACCACCTGCTCGACGGTGTTGAGCAGATCGAAAAGGGCGAAGCGGCCCTTTTCCAGCGTAATGTTTCCTGCGCCGTTGAGCGAGTCGCGGATTTCTTCGGCGTTCCGGCCGGCGAAGCTGATTTGGTAATTGGGAATTTCAGCCATGCCAGACACTTTATCTCCCATCGAAGTAAATGCGGCCAGCATCTGACGGATCTGCACTCCGGTGATGGCGCCCTTGCTGCTGCCCGAGAGGCGCGAACCGTCAAACCGCGCCGCAGCCCCGCCTTTCCACCGCCCATCGCCCAGTTGCAGCACAGCGCCTTGTGCTTCCAAAGCGAAGGCAGGGTTGCTCAGTGCGCGCTCTACTGCCAGGCGCAGGGGAGCGGTTCCCCGCAATGGAATCCGGCTGGCTCGATCTTTGCCCACCTCAAAGTTTTCCAGAGCGAGTTTTCCCTGGCCCTCCAAAGTCCGCATCAAATCGCCTTGCATCGTGGCTTCCAAGGTCATGCGGCTTCTTTCCCCGGGATCGCGCATCAGGTCGCCGAAGTATGCAACGCGAAGGGCGGCGGGCGCCTCGGCCGGCGCCAGCTTCACGGAGAGGACGCCTTGCGCGGGCGTCGAATCCTCCCGGAAAGGTCCGGCGCGTCCGGTGAAATCGAAACGGGACGTTTTGCCGCCGAAAAGGCGCGCGCCCGCTCGAATGTTGCAGCTCGCGTCCAGTGCAAAATCCGTCAGGACGACGTCCAAATCACGGATGGTAAGCGCCGGCTGCTTTTGCGACTGGTTCATGAATCGAATCGCTCCGGATTGCAAAGAAAACGCGGCGATAGAAAAGACAGTCGGCGCTGATTTGTTGGATGCCGGAGCGCCGGCGGCGGAGCCATTCCGCTCCCTCAAGGACCCGAGCAGAATTTCCAGGTTGGTACGGCCGTTGGGGCCGGTCTCGACGCTGAGCTGCGGCTCTTGTAACACGATCCGCCGGATATCGGTGCGTCCGTGCAGCAGGGACGGCAGGGCGATCTGGGCCGAGACGGACCTGGCGGCAAGCAACGGCTGTTGTGAAAAGCCCGGAGGGTTGCTGATGGACAAATCCCGGACGGCGACCGACGGCCGGAAAAGAAACCACTGCCCCAGATCGAAGTCGCCTCCGCTAGCGGATATCTGAACGGGCGAATTGGTTCCGAGCGACGCGAGCACGTTCTGTATACGGCCGGAAGAGAGCAGCGCCTTCGCTGCCAACCCCGTGATGAGCATCAGAACGATATAGATAACAACGGCGCCGCCGGTAATCTGAATCGCTTTCTTCATACCGCCCCCTTCCAGCAGAACGTGACGGATCAGGCGCCGTCCCGGCGGCCGCAGCCGTCCGGCTTGCCTCGCTGGCCTGTGCTTCCGTGATTGTAGCAGTAAAGGTCTTCGACGCCGGAGCCTGGCGAAGAATTCGCCAGTCATTGTGAACGCAGCGACGAATGTGCCTCTGTCATTTGCATTTTACGGAACGAAGCATCTGCCTCCTTATGCTTGTTTCGTGGACTACCGGACACCTGTTCCTTCATCCCGCCCGCAGCCAGGGAACTGCTCCGCGCCGCCTCGCTGGCATCCGCTCTGGAGCGTGCTTGGCCACCATCGCGGCGCAGTCGGCCAACTGCAAGGGCAGCGTACAATCGCATCGCAGTTCTTCGGATTGTGGCGGCGGCTTGTGAAGCTGGTGGAGCCGAATTCGAATTTGATTCTTACCCGTTTGTCGGTATCTCCGGCATGTTGATAGCAATGCAGTTGGGGAAGCCTGGGCGGATTTCCCCGATTCGAAACTCCAGACGCTTAGCCGGATGGGCGAAGAGGAAGACTACGCCGGCTCGTTTGCGAGCGCGTATCGCAGAGGACCCCTTCCAAGTGGAGCTGGTCTTTCTACACTGTTCACGATCGGCGCCCTCGCGAGGCAGGCCGCGTTGCGTGATGTCCTCATTACGCACACACGCCGGCGCAAATAAACCTAGTTCGAGACCCGGGTTGCCGTCATCTCGGATTTGTAGTCGCCGGCCTGCACGGTGAACTGAATCGCATCGCCGCGGAGCTTGCCGACATAGTGGAACCGGCCATAAGGCCATTGAGCCCAGAAGTCCACTTCGTCCTCCGAAGCTTTGCCGTCCAGAAGGCTCGCTTTATTGACCGTACCGGCGACGGTTCCGGTCACCTTGGCGCCCTCTACCTTCAGGTCGAATGTAATCCGGTGATGACGCCCGTCGGAGCTCGTATAGATGCCGCGCCAGATTCCGCTGAGATCGGCCGCGGCGGCTGCAAACGAGAGCAGCGCCCCCAGAACCGCAATCCACATCCATTTCCCTTGGCTCACGGGTTGCCTCCATCCCGGTTAAAATACCACGCGCAATGAGGCGCATAATGCCAAAGGCTCAACGCCGGCGCAGGCAGGAATTTCGCGGGGCGGTCGCCCCCTGCCAGGCGGGTTCGAGGATTTGACGGCGCGTAGGGGAGCGAGATTTTCCGGGCCAACACCAGGGCCGCTGCCCGCAAGCCGTGGGGGGAACTGGAACATCCTTGTTAAAATCGGCCTATGCTGAAACTGCTATTGTGCTTGGGTCTGCTGGCAGTGATGGCGTGGGGCGCGGACAGGCCGGCCGGCCGCCTGGGATCTGGCCGTTCGGTAGTATGGGCCCGCAACGGGCTCGTCGCCACCAGCCAGCCTCTCGCTGTGCAGGCGGGCTTGCGCATCCTCCAGCAAGGGGGTAACGCCGTTGACGCGGCGATTGCCGCCGCCGCGGTGTTGGCCGTGGTGGAACCGATGTCCACCGGGCTCGGCGCCGATATGTTCGCCATGGTGTATGTCGGCAAGACCGGCGAACTCAGGGGGCTGAACGGCAGCGGGTTCTCTCCGCAAGCCGTCAACCGCGATTTCTTTCTCAGCAAGAACCTGAAGCAAATTCCGATGTACGGTCCTTTTTCGGTCACCGTTCCCGGTGGAGTGGATGGTTGGATTACGCTTCTTGAAAAATACGGATCGATGAAGCTCCCGCAGGTGCTTGCGCCGGCGATTGAATACGCCGAAAAAGGTTTCCCCGTCACCCAGGTCATTGCTGATTCGTGGGCCGAGGATGGAACCGCCATGGCCCAGCACGACCCGGAGTTTGCTCGCGCTTACATGATTCCCGATGCGGACGGCTGGCATGCGCCGGCGGAAGGCGAAATTTTTATCAACAAGCCGATGGCCGCGACCCTGCGGAAGATCGCGGCCGGCGGCCGCGACGCCTTCTACAAAGGCGAAGTGGCGAAAAAGATCGTGGATCGCCTGAATCAACTCGGCTGGCCGATGACAATGGAAGATCTCGCCCGCCAGCACGCCGAGTGGGTTGAGCCTATCAGTACCATCTACAAAGGCAATCGGGTTTACGAATTGCCCCCGAACGGGCAGGGCATGGCGGCGCTCGAGATGTTGAACATCCTGGAAGGCTTCGATCTGAAGAGCCTGGGACACAACAGCGCGGCGTATCTGCACTTGCTGATTGAAGCCAAGAAGCTGGCCTATGCCGATCTGGACGCCTGGCTGGCTGATCCGGCCCGCTCTCGCCTTCCGGTGAGCGAGATCATTTCCAAGGACTACGCCCGCCGGCAGCGCGCCCGCATCGACTTGCAGCACGCCGCGCCCGCCGTAACCACGGGCATATCGTCCTCCGACTGGCGCAGGTCGCGTGGCGACACGGTTTATTTGACGGTGGTTGATAGGGACCGCAACGCGGTTTCTTTCATCAACAGCAACTTTCAGAATTTCGGCTCGGGAGTCGTAGTGCCCGATACGGGCATCGTTTTGCAAGATCGCGGGGCGCTCTTTACGCTGGAGAAGAACCATCCGAACTGCATTGAAGGTCACAAACGCCCCTACCACACCATCATTCCAGCCATGGTTTTCCGCGACGGCAAGCCTTGGCTCAGCTTCGGCGTAATGGGCGGCGACATGCAGCCCCAGGGCCAGGTGCAAGTGCTGCTGAACATGCTGGAGTTCGGAATGAATGTGCAAGACGCCGGAGAGGCCGCCCGCTTCCATCACTCGGGCAACGGAGTTGCGCTCGAATCGGGCATTGCGCCGGAGGTGGTGAGCCGGCTGGCCTACATGGGACACAATATCGTTTCCGACCCCGGGCGCTTCGGCGGCTATCAGGCCATTCAAATCGATTGGAAAGGCGGAACGCTGGCGGGAGGCTCCGACCCGCGGAAGGATGGCTGCGCAGCCGGGTGGTGATTTGAAGCCGAAGCTGCGCGACCTGGGCGCCGTATTCATCCGCTTCGGCAGCCTCACTTTCGGCGGCGGCATTCCCACTACTGCCGCGCTCCAGCGCGAAATTGTCCAACGGCGGGGCTGGCTCGATCCGCAGCAGTTTGGAATCTGCTACGCTCTCGGGCAGCTCACGCCGGGAACCAACTTGCTGGCGTTCTGCGTCGCCATGGGCTGGAGCCTGCTGCGGGCGGCGGGCGCGTTGACCGCACTGCTCTCAGTTTCGACGCCGGGCATGATCCTGGTCATTTTGCTGACACGCGCCTATGAAACGTGGAGCGGCAACCCGGTTGCGCAGCACATCGTCCATGGAGCGCTGGCGTCGGCCGTCGGGATCGTGGGAGCAAGTTGCTGGCAGCTTGTGCGCCCCTATTTGGACCGCCGGCGAGCCGCGCGCACGGCGGTCATCGTGGCAGGATCGGTGCTCGCGCTGGCGCGGTTCCATCTGCCGCCGGTTCAGGTTTTAGGCCTGGCAGCGCTTGTGGGACTGATTTGGCGCGACCGTGGATCGCCGCAGGCGGCGCCGAAAGACTCCTTCACGGATTCGCCATCGTGAATGTATTTATTCTTTATCTCGTGCTTCTCAAAGCGACCGTCACGTCGTTCAGCGGCCTGGCCTCGCTGCCGATCATTCGCGACGAGCTTGTGGTCAAGCGCGCCGTGCTGACCGATCACCAACTCAATGCGGCGGTGCTGGTCGGCCGCAGCACGCCAGGGCCGATTGGTCTTTACATCGTCAGCGTAGGGTATTTTGCCGCCGGGACGCCGGGTGCGGCCGCTGGCTGGCTGGCTCTGATCACGCCGGCGTTTCTCGTCATCCCCCTGCTGCACTACCTGGGCCGCAGCACCGAGCACCCGCGGATCAAAAATGTTCTGGAAGCGGTCGTAGTCTCGAGCGCCGGACTGATGCTTGCCACCAGCATTCCTCTGGCGCAGGACGCTGTCACGGGCGCGTTGCCGCTCATCATTGCGGCGGCAAGCTGCCTCACCCTGATTGCCACGCCGTTAGACACGATCTGGGTGATTCTAGGTTCGGCGGCGTTGAGCCTTGCGGCTTCGGAACTGACGCCTTTCCGCTGATTCCGAGGGGCAGGCGTCCCCGAGCCGGATGGATTGCATTGCGGCTCGTGTCTGGGGTCTTCCGTATGTCGGAACCGGGTCCTGCCATCTGGACGCGATCAGTCGCCTGGACCGCAGCCACGAAAGTTCATTAGCAGTGAACATGCCTTCGTATTTACAAGAGATCTTGTGTCGCCATTTTTGGTAACTAGACCCTAGATTTCAACCCTGTATTCGGGTAGCATCGACACGTGTTTTCCCGTTGTCCAGTATTCTTCTTTTGGAGCCTTGCTTGCCCGTGGGCCTGAGCTACAGCATGTCGCTGGGAAGGCATGCCTGCGCGCGTTGCAACTGATGGAGCTTCGTCATTTCCGACGCAGCCCGTCCATTCCAAATGCCTGTGGAGGACGTCATGATTCCGCACGAGAAGAGCGCGGCGGTGACTCGCGGCCTGCGCGAGGCTTTCGGGACAACAGAGTTCGAGGACATCCGCGACTTGAGCAGGGGGTTAGCCTCAAACCCGGTGTTCCGCATCGTCGTGCGAGGATCTGCATTCCTATTGCGGATCAACCTGCGTGCAGGCAACCTTACGCGCCACTTCACCTGCATGAGGGCGGCGGCGGAGGCAGGTCTGGCGCCGCACGTCTGGTATACGAGCATCGAAGATCGGATTTCCATCACTGATTTTGTGGAGGCTGTACCCTTTTCGGTAGCGGACGCGCTGGTTCGCGTACCCGCCGCGCTGCGGAAGCTGCACGCGTTGCCGCCGTTTCCCGCAGCGCCGAAGCATATCAACACTTCATGTACATTCCTGCTAAACAAGGGGGCTGCCCTGGACGGATTCATGCAGCAGTTTCGGGCGGCAAACATTCTGCCTAAACGCGAAACCGGCGAACTTTTCGCTCGGTACGACCAGGTGGCTGCGGTTTACCCGCTTGACGATCCGGATATGGTATCGAGTCACAACGACTTGTTCAAGCCGGACAATATTCTTTTCGACGGACACCGCGTATGGCTGGTGGACTGGGAAACTGCTTTTTTGAATGATCGGTACGCCGACCTGGCGGTCGTTGCGAATCTGATTGTCACCAATGACGCAGAGGAACGGCTTTATCTTCAGGAATAATTCGGAGAGCCGCCTGATCGGCGCCGACTAGCCCGATTCTTCCTTATGCAGCAGATTGCCCACATCTTCTACTCCATGGCTTTCCTACTCCTGGGTTCATCGGGCAAGCCGATAGACTACAGGGAGGCCCTGCCCGAACTCAGGGACTTTCATCGGCGCTTCTGGACAGGCGAAGTCCGGTTGGCGGACATTCACGCGAAAACAGTTTACGGTAGGATCCATTGGGAGCAGCTCATGCAGAACACGCGGCAGGCACGGTTTCACGAATCATTGCGAGTCGTCTCAGAATGGCACGCACGTCAGTAACTATGTCCGGCCAGATGCCAGGCCATAAAAATCACGCGCCGTTGCGCATGCCTGCGGATCCGAAAAATCAATTTTGGATTCTGGAGGGCTGCCCCTGCCGGGTTGGCGTGGGATGACAAGCGGGACACGGCCCAGCTTCTGCCGCGCCCGTCACGTATTCTCCCGTATGCTATAGTGATTGAGTTACGGAGAGCAAGCTTCCGGCTGCACCGGCGGGAGTAGTTCAGCGGTAGAACGTCAGCTTCCCAAGCTGAATGTCGCGGGTTCGATCCCCGTCTCCCGCTCCATGTTCAACAAGTTAGCGACACCCAAAAACGCTGCACTCCATTGCACTCCATTAAGACGCCTTCCGACGAGGCATTTTGACGACCTTCGGTTTTCCAAGCACCTCCTGCTCTAGTTTCCGGGCCGCGATCGCGCGGTCCTTGACTGACGTTTTCGTGTACTCCGCGATTGCGACACCCACGCCGTGGCCCCGCTGATCTGCCGTCACCTTCGGATCGAGCTTCAGACGGTGTCCGATGCTGGCGTACGTCGCCCGCATCACCTGAAAATCCACCCTGGAGCACGCACAGTCCTTCCAGCCAGCCGACCGCCCAGGCCAGATCGGCATCTGAATCGATCTCACGCAACGGACAGAAAGCCAGGTGCGTTTTCTCGCCGGTGATATCGTAGAACTCGCCCCCGGCTGCATTCGTGAGCACGTACAGCGAATAGCCCTTGTCGAAGGCAAACACCTGCGCGCCGGGATACCGGAACCATTGCGCCGTTACCATCGCCAGAAGCGTAGATTTCCCGGCGCCGGAAGGGCCGCACATCGCCGTGTGGCCAAGGTCAGACACGTGAAGGTTAAGACGGAACGGCGTCGCGCCCGATGTGGAGGCATACATGAGCGGAGGGCTGTGGCGCGGCATCAATTGCGAGGGGTTCTCACGCAAGCCCGCCCACACAGACGTGATCGGCAACATGTCCGCCAGGTTGAGCGTGTGCAACAGAACGCGGCGCACATTGCGGTATCCATTCGCCGGGCAGCGTGCCACGCCAGGCCTCGACGGCATTGACTGTCTCCAGCCTGCACGCAAATCCCAGGTTCTGGATTGTCTTCATAGCCAGGCGCACATTTTGGTCGAGCGCTTCGGCATCTTCGTCGAGGCAGACAAGGTTCGAGGAGTACTGCGCGAATTGCACATCCCCAGCGCTCGCGACGCTCATCGCCTCCTCGGCATCGGCGACCATCTCTTGCGCATAGAGGTTGACGGCTCCCGTCTGCGTTCGGAAAATCTGGTCCTATCCCCGGATGCGCGAGCGCCATTTCTTGCGAGTTTTGTCGAGCATGGCTCGGGCCTCTTCAGCGTCGACAGGATCGCGCGCTCGAAAGCAGTGGCGCGGCGAAGACGAGGACTGAGACGACCAGACCGATCATCGCCGCCCGCCGTCCGAACTCCGTCAATTCGCCGCCCCACAGCATGGAGGCGCCGCTAATGGCAATGCCGATCAGCCCGAGCGCATATGCGACCGGGCCGGTGAGCGATTGCGCGATCAAGTGCATGGGACTCTCCCAGGGGAGCCCGCCGGTTGTACCGGCATTCGCCGCCGGCGCCAAAACCCAAAGGACCAACAGCCCCAGGAGCATTCCATTTCGATTCTTCATAGGCTTCACCTCCATTGGTTTCAGACAAACTCGACCTGATACCGGCCATCCCGGTAGCCAGTGACGAGCGCAACTTCCTTCACTTTTCGACCTGCGTCCAGACCGGCGTCCTCGTCAATGAAAACGACCACGTCGACGGCTTCCGCGATCAACACTTGCTGCGGCGCCGCCGTCGCTTCCGCGACCAGGCTTTCTAACCGAACCAGGCCACTCAGAGCATCGTTGGCATGGATCGTCGCAGCGCCACCCGGATGCCCGGTATTCCATGCTTTCAGCAACGTGTGAGCCTCGGCGCCGCGCACTTCTCCGACGATGATTCGTGTGGGCTTCAGGCGCATAGAAGCACGCAGGCAATCGAGCATGGTCACGCTGCCAACCGCGCGCAAATCCACGTAGTTTTTCACGGCGCATTGAAGCTCGGTAGTGTCCTCGATGCAAACCACGCGATCTTGCGGGCAGATTTCGGCCATCTCGCGGAGAATCGCGTTCACGAGCGTCGTCTTCCCGGAGCCGGTCGAGCCGACGACCAGGATGTTCTTTTTCGCGGCAATCGCCTCGCGAATCACGTCGGCATGGTTCGTCCGCGCACCGCGGCGCCATAATCCTCTGAAATCCAGCAGGACGACTGTGCCATGGCATCGCTCCAATTCGCGCTTCAACGCGGGATGGAACAGCATTTTCAGATCGAGGAAGGCGAGCTTGCCTCCGAGCGCATTGGCTCCGGCGACCGCCGGGCAATCCTCTATTGGGAAGCGGCCGAAGGCGGTGTTGGAGTCCTGCGGCGCATGGTGGAAGAGGCGGATTTGTTCGCCGCCGTCGCATCCGCCGCACTGACTCGCCTCCATTTCGACGCCGCAGGCGATGATAAGAAGGCGGATATCCCGGTGAATTGGCCGCGAATGCTCAGGCTGTAAAGGAGTTAAGTGTGGGCCAAAACCAAACCCATCCGAAGCCGTCGGCAATAGGGAAGACTCGACATTGTGGTGACAAGGCCCGGCGGCTCGCTGGACCTGCCCGACGGTCACGTAAACTTTGATCCCCTCGCATTCCCGCGCCTCCGGCCGGGCGTCACATGCCTTCAGTTTCTGCGGTATATACCGCAGAGCTCCAGCTATCAGGCGCTGGATGCCGATTCAACGCTGGTCGCCAGCGGTGAGAATTGGACCGTCCTTCGGCGTGCATTTGCCGGCTTCGTTCTTCCTGGTTTCACCCGCCGTGCTTTCGAGGTCACCGTGGCCAACTGGTTAGCGGACTGTTATCGAAAAGGTGAGGGAACGCATTGACAAAGTGGGGGGCGGCGAAGGAGAATCGCCACTTAGCCCCCAACCATTCCGTCTGTGTCATCGACGGGTAAGGCTTTTAGAATAAGAAGCTTACATTCCATAAGAGATAACCCGTTGCCATAAGCAGTCCTTATTTCAATCCCAAAATACTTTTCCTTGTTTTAATATCGTGACCATGGTTACTCTGAATACCACAGGATAAATGGGGATCGTGTCGATGCAGCCCAACGGTTTGCCGGAAAAGCAAGGTCTCTACGATCCGCAGTTCGAACATGACGCCTGCGGTGTCGGCTTCGTAGTCAACGTGAACGGCCGCAGGTCGCACGACATCATCGAAAAGGGAATCCAGGTGCTGGTGAACCTGGCGCATCGCGGCGCGTGCGGCTGCGACCCGGACACCGGCGACGGGGCAGGGGTACTGCTGCAAATTCCGCACGAGTTTTTCGCGCGCGAATGCGACCGGGCCGGCTTCAACCTTCCCAACCCCGGCGAGTACGGCGTTGGGATGGTGTTTCTTCCGGTGGAGCGCACACAGCGCCTGCTCTGCCAGGGCGTGGTCGAGGAAGTGATCCGGCAGGAGGGCCAGCGGGTTCTCGGCTGGCGCGACGTGCCGGTGGACAACACGCCTCTCGGCGTGGTGGCCAAGACATCGCAGCCTTTTATCAGCCAGATTTTCGTCGGGCGCGCCCGCCGCCTCAATGAGGAACAGTTTGAACGCAAGCTTTACGTCATTCGAAAGCGCATTGAAAAAGCCGTCCGGGATCTTGGCGACAAGGTATCCCGTTTCTACATGCCCAGCCTGAGCTCGGTTACGATCGTCTACAAGGGTCTGTTGATCGCGACGCAGATCAAGACGTTTTACCGCGACCTTTCCGATCCCAGCGTGGTGAGTGCTCTGGCGCTGGTGCACCAGCGGTTTTCCACCAATACCTTCCCGAGTTGGGAGCTGGCGCACCCCTACCGCTATATCGCCCATAACGGCGAAATCAATACGCTGAAGGGCAACGTGAACTGGATGCACGCGCGCGAGAGCGTGCTGCGCTCTGAGCTTTTCAACGGCGACATGCAGAAAATCTTCCCGATTATTTCGCCGGGGGGCTCGGACTCCGCGAATATCGACAACGCCATTGAGCTGCTCGTACAGGGCGGGCGCTCGCTTCCGCACGCCATGATGATGCTGATTCCGGAGGCATGGAGCACCCAGAAGCACATGCATCCGGACAAGCGGGCCTTTTACGAATACCATGCATCGCTTATGGAGCCGTGGGACGGCCCCGCGGCTATTGCTTTTACAGATGGAAAATACATAGGCGCGACGCTGGACCGCAACGGTTTGCGGCCGTGCCGCTACACGATCACGCATGACGGCTTTGTGGTGCTGGCTTCGGAGACCGGCGTTCTTCCGATCGCACCGGAAAACATCAAGCACAAGGACCGTCTTCAGCCGGGGCGCATGTTTCTGGTGGATACGGT
>Ga0070740_10003254_pt1 | contig 17550 bp, 12 predicted proteins | sample Coa_R2_FD_67286 | JGI IMG/M metagenome (GOLD analysis project Ga0070740, IMG submission 67286) | Surface soil microbial communities from Centralia Pennsylvania, which are recovering from an underground coalmine fire - Coalmine... | ecosystem: Environmental > Terrestrial > Soil > Unclassified ... | reverse complement strand
CACCCTGTTCCCGAATGAGGCCGCCCTGCTCCGTCTGGTCAGCGCAGTATTGATGGAAATCAGCGAGGAGTGGGAAACCGACAAAATCTACTTACGAATGGAAAACAGTGGCTCGATTACGCGGGAACAATGAATTTACAGAAAGAACTTTACTTTATCGCCGTTTTGCGGGTAGGAACTCGATGACCTCCTGCGCACTGAGGCCGGTCTTCGTGTACTCTTCGACCCAGTCTGGCTTTCCTTCCGCGAACACGCGGCGGAGTTGATCCTCACTCATCGGGACCGGTGCTTCGCCTGAACGCATCAGGTAGGCGCCGTCCAAATGATAAGCGGTGCCGCGTGGACGCGATGGAATCTCGAAAACTACAACCCTCCCATCAGGATGCGGAACTTCTTCGACATCGACTCGAAATCCAAGTGTCTCGAAAAGCTTCTGGGCCTGGCCGATTACGTCCAAGCGAGCTTTTGTCCCGACTACTTATCGGGGTGGCTGATCAGCAACACCGAGGACCAGGAATCCGCCGCCCTCATTCGCAATTGCGACGCAATACTGGCAGAGTTTTTTATAGTCATACTGCTGCTTGGCTTCCTTGAATTCAAGGCGCTGATGTTCGGACGGAGATTGTCGCCAGATATCTACTTGGTCGGGTGTGATCGGCACAGCACTCGATTCTAATCGGTAGCGCTGCTCGTCGGTCATCCCTCACCCGGCCGCCCACTCCTCGTAATCCGCGCGCACGGCTTTCTCCATCTCCCGCGCGGCTCGGTACAGCCAGTTGCGCGGCCGCCGGCGCAGGTCGGCGGCCAGCTTGCGGGCCGCGATGCTTCCCAGGTGCACATTGGCGGTTTCGAACCCCATCGCGTGCAGCAGCCGCAGCTCGTCTCTTTCTTCGGGCAAGGCGGAAAGCTCGATGCGCGAGCAATCCGGCGCGAGGCGGCGCACGATCCACCGCTTTTGCAGCCGCACGAACGGGTCGCGGCAGCGCACGGCGGAATCCACGATCTTCTGATAGAGGATCGGCGCCGTGCCACCGCCATCCATTGCCCAGATGCACGCCGAGGGCGCCAGCGCCTTTGCTTCCCGCGCCACCGATCCGCCGCGCCAGTCCGCCAGGCCGACGTACCGCTCGCGGCCCAGGCTGCCCAAGCCCGCCATGCGATGCACGGTCTTCCATTCCATGCCGCGCTCGGGCATCATGCGGCCGATCGCCTTCATGGCGCCCTTCGGCACCGCATCGCACGCATTCAGCCCGTGCAGCTTATCCCAGAACTTTTCCGGCTCGTGCAGCCGGTGGATCGCCATGCCGCGCAGCACCGGGTGGTGCTCGGCCAGCACGAAGGGCCGCCCGCCCGCCGCGAGGCTGTCCGCATAGCCTTTGAGAATCGCGGCCATCGCCTCCGCCGGCTCGCAGCTCATCTTCGCCAGCAGCGCGCTCGTCGCAAGACGGATGAGGTCGTTCGTATAGGGCAGATTCCAGGCTTCGTCGAAATCGTTGACGCCCCAGATCAGCCGGCCCTCGATATCGCGCCAGGTGCCGAAGTTTTCCACGTGCAGGTCGCCCACCGCGAGCACGCGCGGAGCGCGCGCCGCCGGGCCGCAGGTCTTCTGCCATGTCTGCGCCCAGCGGTAATACGTGGCGCGGAGAAACGGAAACGCCGCCGAACGCATGGCTTCGTGCTTGGCTTCAAGATCGCGCTCGATCAGCGTCAGATGCTTGCCGAGCCAGGCTTCGTACCGTTGGGTCGCGCGGACGATATTCATTCGCACACCGCCGGCGTGAGCAACCATTTCAGGACCCCGCCCGGCCGCGGCCCGAGCCGTTCGCAATCGATGCGCGCCAGCGCCGCTTTTTTCATATCGATCTGCAGCGCCGGGGAATCCAGCAGAAATGCCGCCAGCGAGCTCATCATCGGCTGATGGCCGGCGAGCAGCACGGATTCTTCGTCCTTGCGCTCCCGCAGGTCTTCCCAGAGATCTGCCGGCGAAGCATCGGGCGTGAGCCGCCGCGTGCGCGCCACCTTGCCCTCATAGCCCAGCACTTCCGCCGCGATCTCCGCAGTCTCCAGTGCCCGGCGGTACGGGCTGGAGAGAATCAGCGACGGCTTCGCCGGCGCCCGCTTCAGGACGCGCCGGAGCTTCTCCTTGCCCTCATCGGTCAGGGCGCGGTCCGAATCCGGCATGCCCGGCCGCCCATCCTCCGCGATGCCATGCCGCAACAGGTAGATCTGCATAGGATGCCGTGCGTTACAGCCCGTACCGCTTCATTTTATTGATCAGCCCCTGCCGGCTCAGTCCCAGCCGGCGCGCAGCCTGCTGCTGATTGCTTCCCGTGGCCGCCAGCGCTTCCGTGACCATTTCCCGCTCCAGGGCTTCGATCGCCTGCTTTAGCGACTGCGGCCGCGCCGCTTTGGGAGCGGCGGGCGCCGCCGGCGCCGGCACGCCGGGCAGTCCTTCGAGCAGGTCCTCTTCGGAAATCACGCTGCCGCGCGCGCAGGCGGCCATGCGGATCACCTCGTTGCGCAATTGCCGCACGTTGCCGGGCCACGGCGCGGCGCTCAGCCGCCGCAGCACCGCCGGGGCGAACTGAAAGGGCGGCCGTCCCGTTTCATCGCAGTACTGCTTCAGGAAGTGGCGGGCCAGCAGCGGAATGTCCTCCCGGATCTCGCGCAGCGGCGGCATGTGGATATGGATGACCTTGATCCGGTAGTAGAGGTCCTCGCGAAAGGCGCCTTTGGCGATCTCGCTCTCCAGGTCCTTGTTCGTGGCGGCCAGGAGCCGCACATCCACCGGCACGGGCGCGCGCCCGCCCACCCGCTCCACTACGCGCTCCTGCAGCACGCGCAGGATCTTGGCTTGCGCGGTCAGGCTCAGATCGCCGATCTCGTCCAGAAACAGCGTCCCGCCGTCCGCCTTCTGGAACTGCCCCGGCCGCGGGTTCACGCCCGTCGCCACACCCTTTTCGATGCCGAACAGCTCGCTTTCGGCCAGCGCCTCAGGCAGCGCCGCGCAATTGAGAGCCACGAACGGCTTGCGCGCGCGGGGGCTGGTGTAATGGATGGCCTTCGCCGCCATCTCCTTGCCGGTTCCGCTTTCGCCCGTGATCAGCACGTTGACGACGCTGTCCCGGATGCGCTCGATCAGCCGCACCACCTGCTGGATGCGCGCGCCCGTGCCCACGATGCCGTGCGTCGAATACCGGCTCTCCACCTCGCGCTGCAGGGTGGCGTTCTGTTCCGCCAGTTCGTCCTGGCTGCGCCGCAGGTCGCCGATCAGTTGCGCCGTCTCGATGGCGCTGGCCGCGTGCGCGGCCAGCGCTTCGAGCGTCTGTTCGTCGCGCTCCGTGAAGGGTCCCAGGCGCTTATTGAGGACCTCGAACGCGCCTACGGTTTCGCCCGCATGGTTGCGCATCGCGACCGCCAGCACGTTGCGCGTGCGATAGCCGGTCTGGTCGTCGATGGCCGTATAGAATCGCGGGTCGTGGTAGGCATCCTGCACGTTGACCGGCCGGCCCGTCGTCACCGCCTGCCCCACGATGCCCAGCCGGGCGTCGAAGCGGAGCCGCTCCTCGCTCCCCAGCGCCACCTTCGACCACAGCTCCTGCCGTTCCCGATCCAACAGAAAAATGCTGGCGCGGTCGCAATCGAGCAGGTGCGTGGCCTCGCGCGCGATCAGGTCCAGCAGCGGGCCCAGCTCGCGCTCCGAGTTCATCTTCCGGCAGATCGCCAGGATCGCGGCGAGGCGGTCATGCAGCTCCGTCTGGGGCAGCGAACCCATGAGGGTTTCAGTCTAACGCATCGGGCACAATGCTGTCCATGAAATTGACACCGTGCCTACGAAATAGACGCCAGGTGCGGCGGCCGGACGCGGCTCACGCCTGAATCAGCGGCAAACAAAGGGGTTGCCGTATGCCGAGTGCGACGCGATTTTGGCGGGAACCGTGCATAACCAGTGCGGGGCGGCGGCGCCCATCGGAGGCGGACCCGGCAGCGGTCTGACGCCGCGCCGGTCCGGCCGGCGCGCCGCCCTGCGGTATATTCGCAAACATGGCAACGCATCGTTTCCAGGTTTCGAACCGGTGGACCGGCAACCTGGGCGCCGGCACTTCGACCTATAACGGCTACAGCCGCAACCATGAGATCTGCGGCCCTGGCAAAAGCGCGCCCATCGCAGGCTCCTCCCATAAGGCCTTCCGGGGCGACTCCGCCCGCTACAACCCGGAGGAGCTGACCATCGCCGCGCTCTCCTCCTGCCACATGCTGTGGATGCTGCACCTGTGCGCCGATACGGGCATCGTGGTCACGGAATACTCCGACGATGCGTCCGGCGACCTCGCGCTTCACCGCGATGGCGTGGGCGAATTCACCGGCGCCACCCTGCGGCCGCGCATGAGCATCACGGACCCGGCACGAATCCCCGATGCGCTCGCGCTGCATGAGCGCGCCCACCACCTCTGCTTCATCGCCCGTTCCGTCAACTTCCCGGTTGCGGTGGAACCGCAAGTGATCGCGGCAGAACCCCGGCCGTAAGGGCGCGCCGCAGCGCGTGACTCCTGTCACATGCCTGGCGGGTGCCGTGGCGTTACCGTAAGGCCAGAGGATAAGAGCCATGGCCGCCGCCGTTGCACCGCCGAAGCCCCGCAAGAAGCTGATCCGGCACGCCGCGCGGGATCGCTCCCGGACGCTGCGCCATGCCGTTCAGCTCGCCTTCCTGGCGCTCAACATCTGGATCGGCGTCGAATTCTGGATGTTCGTCCGCTATTACGAAACCGGGGGCCGCACGGTGTTCAGCCGCCGCCCGCCCGGCGTGGAGGGCTGGCTGCCGATCGCCTCCCTGATGAATCTGAAGGTCCTGCTGCTGACCGGCCGGATGCCCCTCCTTCATCCCGCCGGCACGTTCCTGCTTCTTGCGTTCCTGGCCATTTCCTGGATGTTCCGCAAGAGCTTCTGCGGCTGGCTCTGCCCGGTGGGCACGATCTCCGAATACCTCTGGCGCCTCGGGCGCCAGACGTTCGGCCGCAACTTCCGCCTGCCCCGCTGGGCCGATCTGCCGCTGCGCAGCCTGAAATACATCCTCATGGGGCTATTTCTGTTCGCCGTGGCCGCGATGCCCGTCGCCGGCATCCGCGCCTTCCTGGAAGGCCCCTACGGCATCATCGATGACGTCAAGATGCTCAACTTCTTCCGCGATCTCGGCCTGGCCGGCGGCTCGGTGCTCGCGCTGCTGGTCCTGGCATCCGTCTTCGTGCGGAACTTCTGGTGCCGCTATCTGTGCCCCTATGGCGCGCTGATGGGACTGGCCGCGCTCGCCAGCCCGCTGCGCATCCGCCGCGATCCCAGCCTGTGCATCGACTGCGGGAAATGCGCGCGGGCGTGCCCGTCGTCGCTGCCGGTTGACCGGCTGGTCACGATCCGCTCCGCCGAATGCACCGGGTGCCTCGAATGCGTAACCGAATGCCCCGCCGCCGGCGCGCTGTTCCTCGGTGCGCCGGCCCGCCGCCGCGTTCCGGCCTGGGCCGTTGCCGTGGGCGCCGCCGCCATCTTCCTCGGCGTCTGCGGCTATGCCCGCTGGACCGGCTATTGGCACACGGACCTCCCCAGCAGCACGTATTTCCGGCTCATCCCTCATGCCAACGAGTTCGAGCATCCGTAGGATTCGGGCGGCTGCCGGGATCGCGGCCCGAAAGCCGTTACCATATCCTTGAGTGCCGCCCCGCAAGCAGAAGCGCCGCCCCTATCGCGTCTTTCGCGTGGAATCCTGGGAGGAATTCCTGGGTTACATCACGCGCACGCCCTACTCGAACTGGGCATTCCGCGGCGAGCGCGACGAGCGCTGGCCGCTCTACAGCTCGCTCTCCCGCTATCTGCAGAGCTTCGGGGTCGCGCCCCAGGTCTGGCCGGAGCAGGAGCGCCGCATCCTCCGCATCTTCAAGCGCAAAGCCCACCAGTTCCTGGAGAAGCCGCCGGAGATCGACGACGATTTCCAGTGGCTCGCGCTCATGCAGCACCACGGCGCTCCGACGCGGCTGATCGACTTCACCTGGTCACCGTACGTCGCCGCCTTTTTCGCGCTGGAGCGCACGGTCGGCGACGCCGTCGTGTGGGCGATCAACCCCGCGCGCATCAATAGCAGCCGCACGCCCGAACCGGGGCGCATGGATCCGCGCCTGCCGGGCAATTTTCAGCGCTTTTACCTGAAAGGCAACCGGCGCTTTATCTGGATGGGCGAGCCCCACACCATGAACCAGCGGCTGATCGCGCAGTCCGGGACCTTCGCCGTGCCCGGCGTGCTCGATGTCCCGGTCGAGGATATCCTCAGCGATGGCGAGAGCATTATGGCCAAGTTCGTCATGGCCCACGCCGTGCGCGAGACCGCGATGCGCGAGCTCTACCGCATGAACATCACGTTCGCCACGCTCTTCCCGGATCTCGACGGCCTGGCGCGGTCCATGGCGTACGAGCTCGAATTCCACTGGGCTTATAATCCGCGCACTCTGGAGCGATATCACACGTGACCGCGCCGACAGAGCCGCGATTACCGCGCGTCTGACGCGCCACGCGCCCCGCGATATCATGGCCTGAGGAGGCGCGCATGGACGATTCGAAAGCCACGCTGACTCACCAGGATTTGGCCGCGCTGCGCCAGGATTTGACGCACACCATCGAGTCCCTGACCGCCGGCCTCGCCGATCTCGAGCGCCGCCTGGACGCCAGCATCACCGGGGTCGCGGAAAAGGTGCTGGAAAGCGTTTTCCGTCTCGCCGAAGCCCTGCAGAGCCGCGTTTCCGATCTCGAGCGCTCGGATGCCAACCTGAAACACCGCCTGGCTATGCTCGAAGAGCGCCTCACCGTGCTCGAAAAGAAGCTTAACCTGCCGCCGGTGCGGGTGCAGTAACGCCGGCCGGTTCCGTAGCGGCGGCAGCCGGGAAGAACTCGGATTCCGGCGCGGTTTCGCCACTGCGGCGGACGGCGCGCAGCAGGTCCAGCGCCTCCGGCAGCGCGAACTGTTCACCGAGGAAGGACGCCACGAACCGGCCGCCGCGCACCTCGCCGCGCGATTCCATGCGGCGCAGCGGCTGAACCAGCTCGCGCCATGGCGGCGCCAGCGGCTCGCGCACCGCGGCATCCCGGAACACCACGCCCCATCGTGCCAGCATCTGGCGCGCGAACCGCTCGGTGGAGTCGGCCGTATTGGCCGCGCCGTGCCGCAGCAGATCCCATCGGCCCGGCGCATGCCGCGGGCGCGCCGTGCGTCCCTTGCCCTCGCCGCGCCGCCGCTTGGGATCGAGCAGCGCGCGGAGATTCTCGAAGCCATCGGCCGTAACCAGCCCGGCCGCCACCAGCTCCCACAGCCCGTCCTCGACTTCACTGGCGAGGCGCCCGGTAGCGCGCGCCAGGTCCGCGAAAAACGAGGCCCCGCGAGTTTCCAGCGCCTCCAGAATCTCGCGCGCCGGGTGCGAGAGCGATTGGCGCGGCGAAGAGGCCGGCCCGGCCAGCAGCCATCCCGCGTCCTCCCGCAGAAAGATCGCGAGCGGCGCCACGCGCGTCGGCCGCACGCGCCGGCCGCGGCCTGCATCGTCTTCCCGCTCGAAGGCCGGGTGCGGCGAAAGCCTTCCCCAGCTCACCTCGCCCGCGAGGCAAAGCTGGTCGAGATATTCCGGCTGGTAGCGCGCCACGCGCCGCGGCAGAATCGTCGTCTCCCACGCCGCCGCGGCGAATTCGCTGCCCTGCAATTGCCGGATGATCTGCAGCGTTCCATCCACGCCGTGCAGTTGCGTGCCGGGCGCGAGGTGCTGCCAGCGATTCAGGAACGCGAAATACTGGGCGGTTGTGACCGGCTCGATCTCGCGCCGCAGCCGCCCGATCGTGAGCCGGTGGATGCGCGCCAGCAGCCGCCGGTGGCACCATTCCACCTCGCCCGCTCCCGGCGTGAACCGGCCGCGCAGAATCTGGCCTTCGGCTTCGAGCTGCGCCAGCGCCGCGTCCACAAGATCGCGCGGCAGGGCAAGCTCGCGGGCGAAATCGGCCGCGCGCTTCGGCCCTGAGCATTCGAACCAACCGCGCAGGATCTCCGCCGCGCACCGCTCCTCGGATTCCGGAACCGCGCGCCCCGTATCCGGCGCCGTGATCTCCGGTTCGAATCTGGCATTCGGATATACCCGCGACGCCAACCCGACGCGCTCCGCCGCCACCCAGAAAACGTGCTGGCCGGCGCGCAGCCTGGTGGCCCTGCCAGCGCCGATCAGCTCCTCTCCATAGGGGCCGGATACATCCGGCCTGTCCACCGGAAGGACAATCAGCCCCAGCATCGCCTCATGCAGCTCGTCCGCATCCCGCATCGGCGGCCAGGCCTCCGCTGCGACCTGCGCGATGGCGTCCGCATCGAGCGCCGCCGGGCCTTCCGCGTAATCCTCGGGCAGCGTGCGCCGCATCTGCACCGCCCGCGCGCGCCGCTCTTCGAGCGGCGCATCGTCGAGATACGCGTATGGGTTGGCGTTCAGAATCTCGTGCGAAAACGGCGAGGGCTCGGGCGTATCGATCGCCACGGTCTGCACCGCGCCGTCCCGCAGTGCCTCGAGCAACCGCTCGAGTCCAGCCAGGTCCATCGCCTCGTACAGGCAGTTGTCGATGGTCTCTTTCACCAGCGGATGGTCCGGAATGCGCACATCGCCGGTGAGATTCTCCGGGCACGCAGCATGGTCCGGGAACACCGCGGCCATCAGATCGTCGGCACGCATGCGCTGGATCGGCGGCGGCACTTTGCGCCCGCCGGCGTAGCGCGGGATGGCCAGCGCGCGCGCCGCGTTCCAGCGCCACCGCGCCGTGAACATCGGCGCCGGCAGCATGGCCTGCGTCAGCACTTCCTCGACCGTTTCCGGCCGCAGGAATTCGAAGACGACCTCCAGCGGAAACGAATGCTGCTCGCCGAGCGAAATCACGATGCCGTTATCCGTCGCGGCCGCCTGCAATTCGAAATTGAACGAACGGCAGAAGCGTTTGCGCAGCGCCAAGCCCCATGCGCGGTTGAGGCGCGCGCCGAACGGCGCGTGGATGACGAGCTGCATCCCGCCGCCCTCGTCGAAAAAGCGCTCCGCCACGACGCGCGCGGACCCCGGCATCGCTCCGAGCGCAGCGCGCCCGGCCAGCACGTAGCGCACCGCCTGCTCCGCGCCCGCGCGGTCGAGACCGCAATCTTCCGGGCACGAGCCCGTACGCGCGATCTCCTCCCGCAGCGCCGCCACTTCCCGCGAGAGCTCCGCTGTTCGTCCGGGCGCCTCGCCATTCCAGAAGGGAATTGAAGGCGCGGCGCCTTTGGCATCCTCCACGCGCACGCGCCCGGCCTCGACGCGCCGGATGCGCCACGACGTGGTGCCCAGCAGGAACACGTCGCCCGCCATGCTTTCGACGGCGAAATCCTCGTCCAGCGTGCCGACCGTCACGCCTTCCGGCTCCGCCACCACCAGGTACTGCGCGGTATCGGGAATCGCGCCGCCCGACGTGATGGCCGTCAAGCGCGCGCCGCGCCGCCCGCGCACGCGCCGGTTGACAGCGTCGCGGTGCAGGTATGCGCCGGCGCGCCCGCGCGCGGTGGCGATGCCTTCGGCGAGCGTGGCGAGCACGGCGTCGAAATCGCGGCGCGGAAGCTCACGGTACGGCCAGGCGAGGCGCATCAGCTCGTACAGCTCGTCCTCGCCGAATTCCTCGCACGCGCACGCCGCCACCATCTGCTGCGCCAGGATATCGAGCGCGTTGCGGGGCACTTCCAGGCGGTCCAGCTCGCCGTGATGAATGGCCCGCACCACGGCCGCGCATTCGATCAGCTCGTCGCGCGTGGTGGCGAACAGGCGCCCTTTGGGCAGCGCGCCGACCCAGTGCCCCGCGCGGCCGATGCGCTGCAGCGCCACAGCGATCGAGCGCGGCGAGCCGATCTGGCACACCAGATCCACCGTGCCGATATCGATCCCGAGCTCGAGCGATGCGGTGGCCACAACCGCCCGCAGCTCGCCCGATTTCAGCCGCCTCTCCGCGTTGAGCCGCAGCGTGCGCGAAAGGCTGCCATGATGCGGCAGCACGGCGTTTTCGCCCAGCCGCTCGGCGAGATGGTGCGCGACGCGCTCGGCCAGGCGCCGCGTGTTCACGAACACCAGCGTGGTGCGGTGCTCGCGGATCAGCCCGGCGATGCGGTCGTAAATCTCGCCCCACATTTCGTTCGAGGCGACCGGCCCCAGCTCATCGCGCGGCACTTCGACGGCCAGATCCATTGCGCGCTTGTGCCCGATGTGGACGATCCGCGCGCCGTCGCTGAGGAACGCCGCCACATCCTCGACCGGCTTCACCGTCGCCGAAAGCCCGATACGCTGCGGCCGCGCCAGGCCGCTCTGCCCGACGAGCCGGTCCAGCCGCGCCAGCGTGAGCGCCAGGTGCGAGCCGCGCTTATCGTCCGCGACGGCGTGGATCTCATCGACAATCAGGGTGCGCGTTTCGGCCAGCATTTCGCGCGGCCGCCGCGCCGTAAGCAGGATGAACAGCGATTCCGGAGTGGTGACGAGAATGTGCGGCCGGTGGCGCGCCATGCGTTCGCGCTCGCCTTGCGGCGTGTCGCCGGTCCGCAGGGCGGTACGGATCTCCGCCAGTGGAATGCCGCGCCGCGCCGCGAGCTCACGGATCTCCGCCAGCGGCAATTCCAGATTCTTGTGAACGTCGTTGCTGAGCGCCTTCAGCGGCGAGACGTAGACGACTTCCGTGCGATCCGGCAACGGCCCCAGCCGCGCGCGCCGCACCAGAGAATCAATGCACACGAGAAATGCCGCGAGCGTCTTGCCGGAGCCGGTAGGCGCCGAGATGAGGATATCGCGCCCCTGGCGGATGAGGGGCCAGCCCTCGATCTGCGGCTCGGTCGCGTTCCCGAAGCGCGCACGAAACCACTCCTGGACGAGGGGATCGAATCCAGACAACACTACTTCTATTTTACGCGCGCGGCCCCCCGTTTACCCCCATGTTACAATTCGGAGGAAATTCTCTCATCAGCAGGAGGAGTGCCCCGTATGCCCGAGAACCACGACCTTTCCCGCCGCGATCTTCTCAAAACCGCCGGAGCCGTCACCGCAGTCGCCGCCGCCGTCCAGGGCGCGCCCGCCATCCAGAAAGTGAGGGCGGCCAACGACCAGGTCCAGTTCGGGATGATCGGTACCGGCAGCCGCGGCACCTACCTGCTGAAGCACCTGAAGAACATCGATGCCGGCCGCTGCGTCGCTCTCTGCGACCTCGATCCCACCCACCTGCAGCACGGCGTCGATACGATCGGCACCAATCCCAAGACCTTCAAGGACTATCGCGAGCTGCTCTCGATGAAGGACATCGACGCCGTATTCGTCGTCGTGCCCCTGTTCGCGCATTTCCCGCTGACGCGCGATGCGCTGATGGCCGGCAAGCACGTCTTCTGCGAAAAGTGCCTCGTGTTCAAGCCGGAGGAAGTGCACGCGATGCGCGCCCTCGCCGCCGAGCACTCGAAGCAAATCCTCCAGACCGGCCTGCAGCGCCGCTACAGCTACTTCTACCAGACCGTCAAGCAGATGGTCGATAAGGGCATCCTCGGCGATGTCCACCACATCCACGCGCAGTGGCATCGCAATCTGATCAACGAGCCGAGCTCGCTGTGGACCATGAAGCCGGGCGGCGAATCGAATATCGCGAACTGGCGCGTCTTCCGCTCGATGTCCGGCGGCTACACGGCCGAACTGATGTCGCATCAGGGCGACATCGCGGACTGGATGTTCGGCTCCACCCCCGAATTTGTCATGGGCCTCGGGACGCTCGATACCCTGAAGGACGGCCGCGACGTCTACGACAATATCCACCTGATCATGCAGTATCCCGGGGGCCGGAAATTCAGCTATTCCTCGATCTCCACCAACCAGTTCCTCCCCTACTTCAACGGCCAGCGCGCGCAGATGGGCGAGATCATCATGGGGACCGAGGGCACTGTCGAGATCACGGTCGGCTTCGACGAAGCGCCCTGCATTGCGTGGTGGTACCGCGAGCCTCCCAAGAAGACCACGGTCGCCAATGCCGCCGAAAAGAAGAACGAGAAGTTCGTCGCCGGCGCCACCATGGTCGCGGGCAGCGGTCCGAACGGCCCCATCCCGATCATGACCAGCGATCTCGAGTTCACCGGCAAGGAAGGATTTTTCGACCGCGAAGCGAAGTTCGCGCGCCGTTGGCTGATGGCCAAGGGCGTGATGCTGCAGGAGGAGCAGCACAATCCTGTCGATACGGAGCTCGAAAGCTTCTTCCGCAACTGCCGCGACGGCCAGCGCCCGCGCGCGGATGTCGAGGTCGGGCTGGCGGATTCGATCTCGGTGATTCTCTCGAACCTTGCGATGGACGAAGGCCGCAAGGTCTACTTCAACGAGATCGAAAAAATGGGGCGCGGCGAGGCGTCGGCGAAGAAGGCCTGACGGGCTGCGCAAAACGAAAAACCGCCGAGCTTCGGCGGTCACGCTTCAATGAATTCAACAACATAGCATGAAAAACCGCCGAAGCTCGGCGGTTTTTGGTTTTGCGGACGGGGCAGGCCGTGGGCCTGCCCTACCAGTCCAGGCGCACGCCGAACTGCACGATCCGCTTCTCCAGCACCGTGCTCGTCGGCAACAAACTCGGTCCCGAAGTGATGTTTCCGTTCGCGTCGACCGTTGCCGTCGTGTTCAGGGACGTGATGTTCTCCCGGTTGAAGACGTTGTTGAATTCCGCGATGAACTTGGGTTTGAAGCGCTCCCTGATCGTCAGGAACGTCCGCATGTAGCGCGCGTCCACCTGGTAAATGTTCGGTCCGCGCGCCGTATCGCGCCCGATGAAGAGCGGCCGGGTGGTCACTTTGGCGTCATTGGTGAGGTTGCGGTTGGCCGTGATGTTCTGCTCGTCGCCGGAGGAGAAGTTGCCCAGAATCGCCAGCTCGTTGTTGTTGGCGAGCCAGTTCCACGCGCGGTTCTGAAGATTGACGCGCGGCGCGATCACCGTGCTTAGCGTTAGCGCCTGCGGCCGGTTGACGAGGCTGTTGCCGCGGTCGCGCCGCCGGTTGGTATTGTCCTCGATGAACGCGCTCTGCTCGAAGCTGTTCACGTCCGGCGCATCGCTGATCGAGTGCGACCACGTGTAGGAAGCGCTCGTCGTGAGGCCGTGCGAGGTCCGGTGCGTCCAGTTGACGACCAGCGCGTTGTAATCCGTTACGGCGCCGACGTCCTGGAGGGTAATGTTGTTGAAGCGCGGATCGAGCCTTGTGGCGGCGTTCTGGGCCGTCGAGTAGATCGGCCGTCCGTCCGCGAGATACCCGACTGGATTGATCAGGTTCAGGTTGCGCTCGTACGTCAGTTCGCGCGCCCCGGTGTTCACGTAGCCCACGGTCAGCGCGTCGTTCGCCGTGATCTGCTGTGTGATCTGAAGGCTGGAATTGATGGTGTAGGCGTTGCGGAAATTCGGCGTGAGTGTGGTGATATCGGCCGACGGCGGCACCGCGCCCGGCACGAGCGAGATCACGTTCGGGAACGCGGGCGCAAGCGGACTGCCGGAGGGGATCGAGGCCGAATACGCGGTCGTGCTGCCGCTATTGATGAAGATGTTGTACCAGAGGTTCGTCGGCACCGGCTCGTAGAAGATGCCGGTGCTGGCGCGGATCACCGTCTTCGGCGCCACGGTCCACGCCAGGCCCAGCCGCGGCGCGAAGTCCTTGGCAGGAATGCGGAAGCTGCGCGAATAGGCGAAGAGAGCGTTGGGATCGGCCGGCGGCCCCTGGAAGCGGTCGTAGCGCACGCCGAAGATCAGCAGCAGATTGGGACGCAGTTGCAGGCTGTCCTGCGCGAACCAGTTCCAGAAGAACGAGTGATACCAGGCGCCCGGCAGGCCGATCACCGAAGTGTAGGTCGAATACGCGAAGGGATTCACGCCCGATTTCGCCTGCAGGTAAGCCGCGACGGAGGGGAAGTTGTACTGGCTGTACACGTCCGCCGTCTGGGTATCGAGCATTTGCTGGAACCCGAAGCCGAACTTTATCGTGCTGCGCCCGCGGATCATCGTCAGGTTATCGTTCAGGTTCGGAATCTTCTCCTGAAACCGGTCGCCGACGCCGGTGCTCCCGTTGAAAATGGCCACGCCGCTGATGTTGATCTGGGGGCCCGGACCGGTGATCGGGTCGGCGTAGTGGTGCTCGTTGCGGTACGGCCAGCCGAAGCGCAGCTCATTGAGCACCGTGGGCGAGAACGCCGAGAGCAACTGCGCGCCGATGACATGCGCGCGGTCGCGGAAGTCGCTCGCCGCATCGAGCGCGTTCTTGCCGCCCACCGCGGTATTAAAGGGGTACTCGTTGCGGAAATAGTTGTACCGCAAAAAGAACTGGTGCTTGCTGGTAATGACCCAATCCGCGCGGATGTTGAAGAATTGCGCGTGTTGCACGCTCGGGGCCACGGCCAGCAGGTTGGCCGGAATGCCGATCGCCGCCGCGTCGGAAGGGTTGATCGTGTTCGGCTGCGGCAGGCCGCGTACCAGGTGCTCGTAGGCGCCGAAGAGAAACAGCTTGTCCTTGATCGCCGCTCCGCCCGCATTGGCCGAGTAATCGCTGAGCGTCAGGTCCGGTTTGGGCGAGCTCAGCGGCAGCAGCATGGTCCGCGCCGCCAGCGCGGTCGGCCGGCCCAGGTAGTAGAATTCGCCGTGCGGCATGTTCGTGCCGGAGTTCGTGATGACGTTGTAGATGTCGCCCGCCGTCATGCCGAACTCCGGGGCGAAGCTGTTCGATACCGTCTGCACTTCCCGCACGTACACGTCGGAAATCGGGAACAGCCGCAGACCGTAGCGGTCGCTTTCCGTATCCACCATGCCGTCCATCTGGTAGTTGATGCGGTCGAGCAGGCCGTTCATGTTGAGCGTCCGGGGGATGCCCAGCTCCGGGTTCGGATGCCCGCTGACGCCCGGCTGGAAAATGATGAAGTTGTACGGATTGCGGGAGGTCAGCGGCAGGTCTTCGATCTCCGCGCTGGTGATGGTGCGGCCCGTGGCCACGCGCGAGGGCTCGATCACCGGCGCGCCGCCGGACACCTCGATCTCCATGGCCATCGCGCCGACGCTGAGCGCCGTGTCGACCACGGCTTCCGTGCCGGCGTCCAGCGTGACGCCGGGGCGCTTCTGGGTTGCGAAGCCCTCTTTCGCGACCGTCACGGTATAGGGTCCGAGCGGCAGGTTGGGAAATACGAAGTAGCCCTGGTCATCGCTCGAAAGCGTGCGGGTGTAACCGGTCGCGTCGTTTGCGGCCGTTACCTTCGCGCCCGCGACGGCGGCGCCGGCTGCGTCCATGACCCGCCCGCGGATGCTCCCGTTGATGGCCTGCGTCTGGGCCAAAGCCCAAACGCCGAAGACCGCAAATAGAACGACTCGCCAAAACCACCGGATAACTGGCATGCGAACTCCCTCAAAAAGTTGTCAACAGTATGTAGTGTTTTGAGATGCCGGTCAAGCGCAGTTCGATTCGGAAAGCCGCGCCGCCCGGCTTACTTCGCTTTCACCGCGGCGGCGCCGCTCGGCCCGTACCGCTGCGAGAGGCTATCGAACTGCCGCTGCGGCGCGATCCCGGCGCGATGCAGCGCGAAGCGCAACAGCAGCCACAGAATCGAGCAGCCGTAGACGCAGCTCGCCCGGAAGGATGCGGAAGATGCCTGCGCGAAGTACCGCGTGGGCACCGGCACCTCGGCGATCCGCAGCCCCAGATTGACGATCTGCGCGATGATCTCCTGATCGAAGAGGAACGCGTCCGAGTTCATCTGGAAATTCACCGCCTCCAGCACTTCGCGGCGGAAGGCGCGGTAGCCGGTATGGTATTCGGAGAGGTTCAGCCCGAACGCCAGGTTCTCCAGGCGCGTCAGGAAGCGGTTGGCGTAGTACTTCCACCACGGCATCCCCTGCTTCATGGGGTTGGCGCCCATCAGCCGCGAGCCCAGCACCACGTCCGCGTTGCCTTCCACGAGCGGCTGGATGATCTGCGGCAACAGCGTGGGGTCGTACTGATAGTCGGGATGCACCATTGCGACGATATCCGCCCCCGCCCGCAGCGCCTCGCGGTAGCAGGTCTTCTGGTTGGCGCCGTAGCCGTAGTTGCGATTGTGGAGGAACAGCTCGAGACCCAGCTCGCGCGCGATCCGCGCGGTTTCGTCCGAACTGCCGTCATCCACCAGGATGACGAGGTCCACCATCTCGTGCGGCAGATCCGCGTAGGTCATGCGCAGCGTTTGGGCCGCGTTGAACGCCGGCATCACGACCACTACTTTGGGATGCTTTGCCGCCACGCGACCATCATAGCGCCGCGGAAGCCAGCGCCCGCGGCACCGGGCGTCTGGCCCGCCGGTCCGCGGCGATCCACGCGGCCAGCCCGGCCAACGCCGCCAGGCTGATCCCGGCCCCGGTCTCCACGCTCACCGGCCGGAACAGGAAGCGCACGCGGTGAGCCCCGGCGGGCAGCTCGATGGATTGAAAGGTTCCATCCCATCGGGCGATCGCTGCCGGCCGGCCGTCGACGGTGGCGCGCCATCCCGGGAAAAACTGCTCGAGCAACACGAACCGCCCCGGCCGGTCCGACTCGACCACGAAGTCCCGCCGCTCCGGTTTCCACGCAGCGACTTCCACCATCCCGGTACGGCCGTCTTCCCAACGGTACGGCGGCACCGCCCGCAGATATTCGTACACCAGGTAGAACGAATCGAGCCCGCCCACCCGGCGGAAGTTCGGGCTGGCCGCCAGAAACGGCTGGCTTCCCGCGCCCTCGTGGGTGATCACGTACCGCACGCCCAGCCCCCGCAGCATCTCTTCGTTCCTGACATCGGTGAAGAACAGCCGGTTGGTGCGGAACGGCGTCCAGCGCTCGATTCGGGCGCGGTATTCCGCGGGCAGGAACGGGTCGAACCCTTGCGGCGTCGCGAGATCGTAGAAGCGCAAATCGGTCGAGTACGGCGACGCGGCTTCATCGCACGCGACGCGCCAGCTCCGGTTCGCCACGAGAGCGGCGAAGGCTTCCGCGTTCATGCCCGGCATGCCGGGGCCAACGTGTTCGCCATCCAGATCGCCCGCAAGGGCGTTGAACCAGCGGCCGGAGCCGTACACCTTGAAGTCGATCCCCACGAAAAGCAACACCACCGCTGCGACGAGTGCCCGCAGCCGGCCGCGCGAGGCGCGGAATGCCCAGAGCCCGGCGGCAAACAGCGCGAGGCCGATCGCCATCTCCCGGACGGAGGCGAGATGCGAAGGAAACCGCCCGCCGCGCGCGAGCCACAAGTTCACGTGCCGCCCTGCCCAGATCGCCATCGCGGCGACGGCCGCCAGCGCCGCCCAGCGCGGTGTTTCCCGCCGCAGCCCCGGCCGCGCGGCGAGGAAGTACTCCAAAGCCAATGCCGCGATCAATGCCGCCATCGCGCCGGCGCCGGCGTAGAAATTGTACGGTTGCATCACGTTTTCCACGGCGTCGACCCGCTCCAACAGCCGCAGAAAGAGCGCCGGGGGATTGGCCAGGAACAACGCCGC
>Ga0070740_10003253_pt1 | contig 17559 bp, 16 predicted proteins | sample Coa_R2_FD_67286 | JGI IMG/M metagenome (GOLD analysis project Ga0070740, IMG submission 67286) | Surface soil microbial communities from Centralia Pennsylvania, which are recovering from an underground coalmine fire - Coalmine... | ecosystem: Environmental > Terrestrial > Soil > Unclassified ... | reverse complement strand
GACGGCGAGGTGATGGGCTTCACCGCCACGAACGCGGTGTTCCCCGACGATGGCGATGCCATCGTGGTGCTCACCAATCAGGATGCCGTGGGCACTTCGGGCGACATCGCCAAGGCGATCGCCGACGCGCTGTTCGACGTGCAGGATCCTTCCGCCGGCAAGGCACTGACGCAGGCGAAGGAAATTTTCGCCGGCCTGCAGCAGGGCAAACTCGATCGTTCGCTGTTCACCGCCAACTGCAACAGCTATTTCGATGCCACCGCGCGCAAGGATTACCAGCAAAGCCTGGCGCCGCTCGGTACGCCAACTTCATTCGAGCAGAAAGCCTGGCGCCAGCGCGGCGGCATGACCATGCGCCGCTACGAGATCGATTTTCCCAAGCGGAAACTGGAACTGGTGACCTACACGATGCCCGACGGGAAGCTCGAGCAATACATCGTGTCGGCGGCGGGAGACTGATGCGCCTGGATCGGCGCGGTCACTCCCCAGCGAGCAGGCGTTCCATCTCCGCCTTCAGAACCGCGCCGTGTTCGCGCAGCCAGTCGCGCTGTGTCTGGTAATCGGGATAAAGTTTTTCGACCCAGGCCCAGAAGCGTTTTGAGTGGCTGCGCACCTTGAGGTGACACAGCTCGTGCACCAGCACGTACCGCAGCGCAGCGGGTGGCGCCAAGGCCAATGCGAGATCCAGCGTGACGCGGTCGCGCGCATCGAGGCTGCCCCACAGGCTTTTCATCGGACGCATCCGCAGTGCGGTCGGCGCAATGCCCAGCATCGGCGTGTAGTGCGACAGCCAGCGCGAGAGATCGCGGCGCATCTGCGTTTCCAGAAACGTCGCGAGCAGCGTGTGTGCGATGGTGAGCGCGTGCGAATACGGGCGCGGCACGTGCAGCCGCAATTCGTCGGAACGATGTTCGACGTGCGGGTAGTCGCTTTCGCGCCAAGTCAGTTCGACGCTCTCGCCGCGCAGCGGAATCAATGTCGGTACGCCCACCTTCAAAGGAGGCGGCCCGCGCCGCGGCACGTGCAACTCGCTCAACTTGCGCTCCAGCCAGTCGGAATGTTCGCGCAGAAAGGCATACACCTGCGCCGGATGCGTGCCGCGCGGATACGACACGCGCGCGCCGTGCGGCGTGACGGTCAACCGCAATCTCCGTGCACGCGGATGTGCGGACTTCAGCACCTTGATGGTGCCGCCCCGTTGGGTTGCGAGTTTGACCCAGTCGCCCGTCATCGTTTCAGTCGCCACGCATCGTTTCTGCATCAATCATCCTGTTCAGGCCGCCGCAGCCCGAACCATTCGGCAAGGCCTTGCAGCAGGCGGTCCAGCTCGCCCGCCATCAGCGCGAAGCGAGCGTCCAGTTCGGCCGAAGGGTCGTCGCCGGAGTTGTCCAGCGTATCCGAAATGACGTCAAGAAAGCGCAACTTTCTGACGGTCAGATCCTCGGCCAGTACCAGCGCCAGCCGTTCCTCGAAGACCAGCCCGAGCCGGTAGGCCTGCTTGCCGCGCTTGAGATGCTCCCGGATCTCCGGGCTTTCAAGCTCTTGCCGGCGGCAGCGCAGCACAGCGCCCCCGGCCGGGTCGCGCAGCTCGCATTCGTCGGCCAGTTCCAGGCCCTTCGGCAGCTTGCCCTGGGCCAGCCAGCCGGTGAGCAGGGCGCGCGGCGTTTCGGTGCTGGCCAACGGGAGAGCCGGAAAGCTGCCCAGCGCCTGGCGCAGCGCGGTCAGCGCGGTTTCGGCGGCCTTGCGGCTGGCGGTGTCCAGCACCAGCCAGCCATTCCGGGTGTCCACGTAGGCATTCAGCCGCGAAGGCCGAACGAAGGCGCGCGGCAGCAGGGTATCGAGCACCTCGGCCTTCAGCCGCTTGCGCTCGCGCCCACCGACCGGCCGGCCGCGCTTCTCGGCGGTCTTGCGCAAACGCGTGCCCAGTTCGGCATTGACCACCGCCGCCGGCAGCAATTTCTCTTCGCTGCCCAGCGTGAAGAGCGTGGCGCGCCCGACCTTGTGCGTGAGCACGGACGATTCCGGGCCGAAGGGCGACACGAAGCCGCGGGTCACCGACTCCAGCGGGCCACAGGGCCGCAAGGCATGTTCGGCGAGGACGGATTCCAGATCGTCCAGCGATTTTGCGACTTCGGATGAGAAGCGGAACAGCGTGAGGTTGCGGAAGAACATGCGTGGGCCGGCAGACGGAAAGAGGGAGACGGGAGACAAAATCAACCCTGCCGCGGATTACATCTCCCGTCTCCCGACTCCCGTTTCACCGCTCAACCACGCATGCGCGTCTGCACTTGCCGCACCGCGCACTCCCAGCGAAGCGAAATCGAACAACCCGCGATCGATCAGGTGCGAAGGCGCGACATTGGTCAACGCGCGGAACATGATCTCGCTGCGGCCCGGATGTTCGCGCTCCCATTGATCCAGCATGCGGCGCACCTGCTTGCGCTGCAGGTTTTCCTGCGAGCCGCACAGGTTGCAGGGGATGATCGGGAAGTCGCGCCATTCCGCGTATTGCGCGATGTCGTCCTCGCGGCAATACGCCAGCGGGCGGATCACGATGTGCTTGCCGTCGTCGGATTGCAATTTCGGCGGCATCGCTTTCAGCGTGCCCTGATGAAACAGGTTAAGGAAGAACGTGGCGAGGATGTCGTCGCGATGATGCCCCAGCGCGATTTTCGTGAAATTTTCGCGCTCGGCAAACGCATACAGTGCGCCGCGCCGCAGCCGCGAGCACAGGCTGCACAGCGTCTTGCCTTCGGGCACCACGCGCTTCACCACGCTGTAGGTATCCTGCTCGATCACGCGGTATGGCACGCCGCGCGATTCCAGGTAATCGGGAATCGCGCGTTCCGGAAAGCCCGGCTGCTTCTGGTCCAGATTCACTGCGACCAGTTCGAAACGCACCGGCGCTTTCGCCTGCAGCGACAGAAGAATGTCCAGCAGCGTCCAGGAGTCCTTGCCGCCGGACAGGCACACCATCACCTTGTCGCCGTCTTCGATCATGTTGAAATCGGCGATCGCGCGGCCGACCTGATGGCGCAGGCGCTTGGCCAGGCGCGCAGCTTCGTGTTCGCGCTTGCGCGGATCGTCGGCGGGGAGGGCGTTCATCGGAGAAAACGACGCGGAAAGCAGGGGATTCTAACGCGTCGGCGGATGCTCCGGCGCACATGCATGGGCGCTAAACTCGCCGCATGATCTCGTCGGATCCCGCCGTGCTTGCGAGGCAGTTGACCGAATTGCGCGAGGAGCACCGCGATCTGGATGCGGCGATCGCGCGCATGTCCGCCGATCCCTCCTGCGACCAGTTGCAACTCACGCGATTGAAGAAGCGCAAGCTGAGGCTCAAGGACATGATCGCGTATTTCGAGAACAAGCTGATCCCCGATCTGGATGCTTGAGTCGAAGCCCTTGACGCCGCTGATCCTGCAGGACGAACACGTCGCGCTCGAACCGTTGAGCCTCGACCATGTCGAAACGCTCGAACGCGCGGCGGCGGACGGCGAGTTGTGGAAGCTTTGGTTTACGTCGGTGCCTGCGCCGGGCCGCATGCGCGCGTACATCGAAGCCGCGCTGGAAATGCAGGCGCAAGGCAACGCACTGCCATTTGCCGTGCGCGACAAGAGCGACGGCGAGATCGCCGGCAGCACGCGCCTCTTCGATTTCGAACCGGCCTTGCCGCGCGTGGAGATCGGCTACACCTGGTACGCACAATCGCGACAGCGCAGCCACGTCAACACCGCCTGCAAGCGCCTGCTGCTGGCGCATGCCTTCGAGACCTTCAAATGCGTCGCCGTGCAATTCAGCACCGACCGCTACAACGACGCTTCGCAACGCGCGATCGAGCGGCTGGGCGCACAGCGCGATGGAATCATGCGTTCACACCGGCTGCGCGTGGACGGTTCGGTGCGCGACAGCGTGGTGTACAGCATCGTTGCGGCCGAGTGGCCGGATGTGAAGCGATTGCTGGAGTTCAAACTCGCACGCGGCAACGGCTAGAACGGCAACTGCAGGCTCGAATCCACGCCCAGCAACTGCGCGCGGAATTCTTCCTGGATACGTTTCAAGGCGTCGGCATTATCGGCGTCGAAACGCAGCACCAGCACCGGCGTGGTGTTTGACGCGCGCACAAGCCCCCAGCCGTCGGACCAATCGGCGCGCACGCCGTCGATGGTGGTGATGCGCGCGCCTTCGAATTGCGCGCGTTCGCGAAAGCGTTCGATGAAGGCGTGGTTTTCGCCCTCGCGCATCTTCGCGTGCAGTTCCGGCGTGGACACGCCTTTCGGCAAGGTCGCGAAGATTTCTTCCGGCGTGCGACCTGAAGGATCGTCGGCCAGGATTTCCAGCAGCCGCGCGGCGGAATAAATGCCGTCGTCGAAGCCGTACCAGCGTTCGCGGAAGAAGAAGTGTCCGCTCATTTCGCCGGCGAGCTGCGCGCCGGTTTCCTTCATCTTCGACTTGATCAGCGAATGTCCCGTCTTCCACATCAGCGGACTGCCGCCGGCTTTCAGGATCAGCGGCTGCAGATGCCCGGTGCATTTCACGTCGTAGATGATGGTCGCGCCGGGATTGCGCAGCAGCACGTCCATCGCGAACAGCATCAACAATCGATCCGGATAGATGATCTCGCCGTCCTTGCCGACCACGCCGAGGCGGTCGCCGTCGCCGTCGAATGCCAAGCCCAGATCGGCGCCGGTTTTCTTCACCATCAGGATCAGGTCGGCGAGATTTTCCGGATTGGATGGATCGGGATGGTGGTGCGGAAAATTTCCGTCCACGTCGCAATACAGCGGGATCGCTTCGCAGCCGATCGCCTGGATCACCTGCGGCACTACGTTGCCGGCGATGCCGTTGCCGCAGTCCACCACGACCTTCAGCGCGCGGCCGGTCTGGATGTCGGAGGCGATGCGCTGCACGTAGTCATCCGTGACATCCATTTGCCGCAGTGAGCCGTGGCCTTCGACCAATCGTCCTTCGGCGATGCGCGCGTACAGAGCCTGGATCGAATCCTCCGCCAGCGTTTCGCCACCGACCACGATCTTGAAACCGTTGTAGTCGGGCGGGTTGTGGCTGCCGGTCACGGAGACGCACGAGCCGGTGTTCAAGTGGAAGCTGGCGAAATACGTGACCGGCGTGGGCGCCAGACCGATGTCGATCACGTTGACCCCGGCCGAGCGCAAGCCCTCGATCAACGCACCGGACATCTGCGGACCGGACAAGCGTCCGTCGCGGCCGATCACTATTTCGGAAAGATTCTTGTCGTGCATCACGCTGCCGATGGCGCGGCCGATCGCACGCGCGGTGTCTTCGGTGAGCGATTGCCCGACCACGCCGCGGATGTCATAGGCGCGGAAGATGCCGCGCTCGACCACGCTGGCTTGCCGCGGTTTTTCGACCGGCGCGACAGCCGCCGGTGCGGTCGCGGCCGGCGTTTGGACTTTTTTCGCAGGTGCTGCTGGCGCGATATCGGCCAGACTCGGTTCTTCGGTCGCGACGGCCACGGAGCGTGCGCGGATGCGCGCGCGAGCAACGAACAAGGCGATGGCAAGAATCAGCGCGATCCCCGTGAGCACCGCGGCGCCCGTCAGCGATTGCGTGACCGGCAGCCAGTACGTCGGCACCGCCGCCGCGATGCGCAAGCGGCTGTGCGGCACCGCGACGCCCGGATCGCCGTCGGTCGAAAGTCCCGATTGCCGGCCGCGCGTGGCCAGCAGCAGGTCGCCGCTGCCGTCGCCTTCGCGCAGATCCAGGCGGCCGACGTCGACGGTGATCGCGTCGAAGGACGAGCGGATTCCGGTGAACGGCATGTCCACCACGGCGTAAGCGAGCGTCGCGCCGTGCTCGACGATCGGCTGCGCATACGAGACGATCTGCGGTGCGCGTGCGCGCACTTCCATCGGCGCGGCCGCGCTGGCGCCTTGCGCACGCATCAGTTGCGAAGCACGCGCATAACCGATCTGCTGCAAGTTGCCCTTCAGCACTTCATCCAGTCCCGCGCTGTAGAAAGCCGCATCGCGCGCATCCGGCAGCAGCAAGCGCAACAATTGCGCGGCGTGTTCGCGCGAAGCGGCATCGCCGCCATCCAGCGCGGTGAGCAGGCGGGGATCGGCGAGCGCGCGGTCGACTTCAGCGCGCTGCGCGGAAACCGCCGCCGTCACGCGCGCCAGCGCCTGCGCCTTGTCCTGCGCGAGATTTTGCGCAGCGCCCGATTCGCGCGCGATCAGCCAGGTTTGCCAGCCCATGAACAGCGCGAACAGCAGCAGCAACAACATCAGGGCGAAGGCGATGTCGGCCGCGAGTTCGGCCGCTCCGCGATGACGATTGAAACGGGCGCGCAGGCTACCGAAGTTGGGTTTGCCGACCGTATTCATCCCCTGACCTTAACCTACACCGGTGGATCCGAAGCCACCGGTACCGCGCGCGCTGGGCGCAAAGTCATCGACCCTCCGCCAGCGTGCCCGCGCAACCGGCACGAACATCATCTGCGCGATGCGGTCGCCCGGTGCGATGGTAAAAGCAGCCCGCCCTCGATTCCAGCACGAAATCATCAATGGACCTTGATAGTCGGCGTCGATGAGGCCAGTGAGATTTCCCAGCACCAGCCCGTGTCTGTGACCCAAACCCGAGCGCGGCAGGATCAGCGCGCACCAGCCCGGATTGTCGATGTGGATCGCAAGACCCGTCGGCACCAGCGCGCTTTCGCCCGGTTGCAATTCGAATGGATGTTCCGGAGCGGCGCGCAAATCCATCGCCGCCGCACCCGCCGTGGCGTATTCGGGCAGGGGAATCGAATCGCCCAGCCGCGCGTCGATGATCTTCAACTCGACTTCGAGTGCGTGCGCTTGCGCGGGCCCGTCCATCAGCGGCCTCCGCGTTTTTTCCGGTACAGCGCGGCGACGCGCCGGATCAGCGCCTCCGCCAGTTCGCGCTTGCCGGCGCGCGGCAGCGTTTCGTCTCCGCGATTCCAGTACAAGTGCAGTGCGTTGTCCTCGGTGTCGATGCCACGGCCGGCGCCGACTTCGTTGGCCGCGATCATGTCGGCCTTCTTGCGCGCGAGTTTGTCGCGCGCGTTGCGCTCGAGGTTTTCGGTTTCCGCGGCGAAGCCGACCACGAACGGCTTGCGTGTCAGCGCGGCTACTTCGGCCAGGATGTCCGGATTCTCGATCAACTTCAGCGCCGGCGTGCCCGCGCCCTTCTTGATCTTGCTGGTGCTCGTCTTCTGCGGCCGCCAGTCGGCCACCGCCGCGGTGGCGATGAAGATATCCGCATCCGCGACTTCCGCCAGCACCGCGTCGCGCATTTCGCGCACGCTGCGCACGTCGATGCGATGCACATTCTGCGGTGTCGGCAGCGACACCGGCCCCGCAATCAGCACGACTCGTGCGCCGGCGTCGCGCGCGGCATCCGCAATCGCGAAACCCATCCTCCCGGAACTGCGATTGCCGAGAAAGCGCACCGGATCGATGTCCTCGTAAGTCGGGCCGGCATCGATCACGACTTTCAATCCGGCGAGCGCACCACGGAGCTCTTCTGCCATGGACGGCGCTTTTCCGCGCGCATCACTTTCCAGTTGTGCCAGCGCGGCCACGATCGCCTGCGGTTCCATCAACCGCCCGGGGCCGGATTCGCCTTCCGCCAGCGGGCCGTCATCGGGACCCAGGACCGCAACGCCGCGTGCGCGCAGGGTTTCGATGTTCGCCTGTGTCGCAGCGTGCCGCCACATGCGGTGGTTCATCGCGGGCGCAATGGCCAACGGTGCTTCGGTCGCCAGACATAACGTGGTGAGCAGGTCATCGGCGAAACCGTGCGCGAGTTTCGCGATCACGTCGGCGGACGCCGGCGCGATCACGATGCGCTGCGCCCAGCGCGCTAGCTCCAGATGACCCATGCCCATCTCGGCGGCTTCATCCCACAAATCCGTACGCACCGGCTGACCGGAGAGCGCCTGGAAAGTGAGCGGCGTGACAAAGCGCGCCGCGTTCGCGGTCAACACCACTCGCACCTCCGCGCCGGCATCGCGTAGACGGCGCGTCAGCTCGCAGGCCTTGTACGCCGCGATGCCGCCGGACACGCCCAGCAGGATGCGGCGCTGATTCAAAACACGCTGATCCGGAGCGGAGAGGCCCATGTCGGCAACGGCTGACGTCGAGGAGTGACGCAAGCTTACCGGATTCGCCCCGCTGCCCCGCTGCTCGGCCGCGGTTCAACGCGCGATCCTTGACGCATTCGACTTTCGGGAGCTCCGCGCATGACCATCAAGGATTGGCCGATAGACGAACGTCCGCGCGAAAAGCTGCTCGCGCAAGGCGCGCAGACGCTTTCCGCCGCCGAGCTGATCGCCGTGCTGCTGGGCAGCGGCACTCGTGGCCGCAGCGCGGTGGAATTGGGCCGCGCGCTGCTGGCCGAGGCCGGCGGTGTGAACGCATTATTGGCGCGCGATGCGATCCGCGTTTCAGGGCTGGGTCCGGCCAAGCGCGCACGTTTGAGCGCAGCCTTGGAGCTGGCGCGGCGCGCGCTGGGCGAGGAATTGCAGCAGCTTCCCGCGCTCACCAGTCCGCGAGACACCGCGGCCTATCTGCGCGCGCGCCTGGCACACCTGCCCTACGAAGTGTTCGCCTGTTTGTATCTCGACAATCGCCACCGCGTGCTCGGTTTCGCGGAATTGTTCCGCGGCACTACCGACGGCGCGTCGGTGCATCCCCGCGAGGTGGTGCGCGAGTGCATCGCCCGCAACGCGGCGGCGGTGATCCTGGCGCACAACCATCCCAGCGGTGTTGCCGAACCTTCGGCCGCCGATCGCGCCATTACCCGCGAGCTGCGCGACGCGCTGGCACTGGTCGGCGTGCGGGTGCTCGATCATTTCGTGATCGGCGCGGGCGAGCCGACGTCCATGGCGGCGCGCGGGATGATCTGAGCGTCGCTGCTTCGTTCCCGATCTCGTCGTTTATGCACACGGCCGCCCGATGGACACTTGGGCGCCGCTGTTGCCAAAAACTCGCGAAGCGTTTTGTAACTGCCTACTGGCCAAGACAAAAACTTTGTGACCGACGTGTGAATGCGGCTTGCAGCGTATTGCAGGATCAAGGCGGCGCGGGCTTTCCCACACAGTTATCCACAACAAAGTCCGACAGCCGATATCTCAATGCGCCGGCGGCTCCGAAACCAGCCGTTCTGCGCGGTTTGCTTGAAATGAGGCGGCGACCCGAAGCCCTGCGTGGCCGCGATGCAGTTTTCGCGTTCGGTGGGTTAGCATGACCGACTCCCCTGAATGTCAGAGCCCGTGAAAGAGATCCTGCGCGACCTGTTGCTGCAAGCTGCCGACACGCTGCACGCGCGCGGCGAGCTGGTGTTGAACAGCCAGCCCGACTTCGTGATCGAACGCACCCGCAATCCGGAGCACGGCGATTTCGCCAGCAACATCGCGATGACGCTGGCAAAAACGCAGCAGCGCAATCCGCGCGAGCTGGCGCAGGCCTTGGCCGGCTCGCTGCCCGCCAGCAATGCGGTGGAAAAAGTCGAGATCGCCGGTCCGGGCTTCATCAATTTCTTCCTGACCCGCCACGCCTATCACGACGAACTGCGCCGCGTGTTCCACGAGGGCGGCGACTACGGCCGCAGCGGCAAGGGCGCGCACAAGATCGTCGGCGTGGAATTCGTTTCGGCCAATCCCACCGGGCCGCTGCACGTGGGTCACGGCCGTGCGGCCGCAATCGGCGACACCATCTGTCGGCTGCTCGACGCCACAGGCTGGAAAGTCACGCGCGAGTTCTACTACAACGATGCCGGCGCGCAGATCGCCAATCTCGCGCTGTCGGTGCAGGCGCGCTGCAAAGGCATCGAACCGGACGATCCGCGCTGGCCGTCCGACGGTTATCGGGGCGAATACATCCGCGAGATCGCGCGCGCCTACATGGCGCGCGAGACCGCCGGCCGCGACCAGAGCGCCTACGACACCGCGCCGGTGGCGAAGGGCGATCCCGACGATCTCGAAGCGATCCGCAGTTTCGCGGTGAACTGGCTGCGGCACGAGCAGGATCAGGACCTGCGCGCCTTCGGCGTGGAATTCGATGTGTACTACCTCGAGTCCTCGCTTTACGCCGATGGCAAGCTGGAAAACGTGGTCAAGCGGATCATGGACGAAGGCCACGCCTACGAATCGGAAGGCGCGCTGTGGCTGAAGACCACGGATTTCGGCGACGACAAGGACCGCGTGATGCGCAAGTCCGACGGCACCTGGACGTATTTCGTGCCGGACATCGCCTACCACTACAGCAAGTGGCAGCGCGGCTACAAACGCGCGATCACGGAACTCGGTGCCGACCACCACGGCTCGCTGGCACGCGTGCGCGCGGGCCTGCAGGCCATGGATGTCGGCATCCCGAAAGGCTGGCCGGAATACGTGTTGCACCAGATGGTGACGGTGACGCGCGGCGGCGAGGAGGTAAAGATCTCCAAGCGCGCCGGCGGTTATCTGACGTTGCGCGATCTGATCGACGAAGTCGGACGCGACGCCACGCGCTATTTCCTGATCTGCCGCAAGAGCGATTCGCAACTGGTGTTCGACATCGATCTGGCGCGCGCGCAGAGCCTCGACAATCCTGTGTACTACATCCAGTACGCGCACGCGCGCATCTGCAGCGTGCAGCGGCAGATGCACGAGCGCTCGATCGTGTTCGACCGCAAGCCGGCGCTGGCGAGCCTCGATCGGCTCGACAGTCCGCACGCACAGACGCTGCTGCGCGAAATCTCGCGCTATCCGGAAGTGGTGGAGACCGCCGCCGCGTGTCTGGAACCGCACCTGCTGGCGCAATATTTGCGCGAACTCGCGCAGGCCTTCCACACCTGGTACAACGCCGAGCAATTCCTGATCGAAGACGAAGCACTGCGCGATGCGCGGCTGGCGCTCGCCTTCGGCACGCGGCAGGTGCTGGCGAACGGGCTAAGCCTGCTCGGCGTGTCCGCGCCGGAGACGATGTGACTCTTCTCGTCATTCCGGCGAAAGCCGGAATCCATTTTCACTCCTGAGCGATGGGAGCAAATCAAAATGGATTACTCGCGCCATCCTGGCGCTCGCCTTCGGCCGCCTTCGGCGTTCGCTCCGGCATTCCCGGGTCGAGTCCGGGACAGGCTCTGCCTTCGCAATCCGGATCGCCGCTGCGCGGCGTCCGGAATGACGACAGAGATGTTATTCCCGCTTGCGCCAATGAAATGATGATGTAGCCTTTGCACGTCTAACGTCTAACGTCTAACGTCTAACGTCTAACGTCTAACGTCTAACGTCTAACGTCTAACGTCTAACGTCTAACGTCTAACGTCTAACGTCTCACATCTCACGTCTCACGTCTCACGGAATTCCATGGCAACAGCAAGACGCGGCAACGGCAGACAGGCGGTGCGCAACGGTGGCACACCCGGTTGGGCACTATTCGGCGGCGGCGTGATCGTCGGTGCGATCCTCTGCGCCATCGTGGTGTGGGGCGGCTACGCGCCCAACCTGCGCCGGCACGATCAGCCGCAACCCAATCCGCAAGCAACCGCGCCGCAAGCCAGCGCGCCTGGCATCGCCGATCAGTCGAACAAGGCCGACAACAACAAACCCACTTTCGATTTCTATTCCGTCCTGCCGGAAAAGGAAGTCGTGATTCCGGATGCGCAGTTGTCGGCACAGGCCAAGGCCGAACAGCAGAAGGCCGCCGCGGCCAATGCTCCCGCTGCGAATGCGCCGTCTGCGACAACGCCCGCGACCGGCACTGCCGGCAGCGGTTATCTGTTGCAGGTCGGTTCGTTCCCCAGCAGTTCCGACGCCGATGCGATGAAGGCAAAACTGGCGCTGCAGGGCTTCACCGCCAGCGTGCAGCCGGTGACCATCAACGGACAGACCTGGAACCGAGTGCGGCTGGGTCCATTCGCGTCGGCCACCGAACTGGAATCCGCCAAGCAGCGTTTGAACAGCGCAGGGATCCACGCTATTGCGCTGAAAGAAAAATAATTGCGGCGAGCGGTGAGCGGCGGAAGCTTTTTTCGCCGTCATTCCGCGAAAGCGGGACAAATTCGTCTGGAACGAATTTGAACAACCGAAGGTTGGCCCGAAGGGCAAAGTCCATGGATGGACTTTGTAATCCAGTGACTCTGAACGATGAAGGTCGAAGACACTGGATTACTCGCGCCATCCATGGCGCTCGCCCTTCGGGCCGCCTTCGGCGTTCGCGTTTGCAGTCCTGCAAACGCAGTCCGGATCGCCGCTACGCGGCGTCCGGAATGACGAGCTTGGAAGACCGTCGCAAGTCAGCCGTGCTACCCAGGCCCGGCCCGAGCGGGCTGCGGAATGATTGCCGCACACAACCCATCCGGATCGTGCACCAGCGGCGGCGTACCGTGCGAGCGGCGGTAGCTCCCTACGATGTTGCCGTAATGCGCGACTCGGCCGATGGTGTAGAGCGTGATGCGCACGGTGTCGCCGACCGGGCGGAAATGCGAGAGCCGGAATTCGCCCGCGTAACGCGATTCGATCGGCACCGACACCACGCCCATGTCTAGGTCGCGGCAGGCGGCGATCAGGATCGCCGCCTCGAATACGAAGTCTTCCGATTTCACATCGACCAGTTGCATCGCGGCCCGCGGATACCAGCGTTGACCGCTCTGCGTGTCCGCGACCGGCTTGCCGCAGCCCCAACTGATGCCCCAGTCCGCGAACGCGTTGGCGAAACGCCGGCCGGCCGGTTGCTGCGCACGGTTCAACAACCGCGCGCCGATCACGACATGGTTCGGATAACGCGCCGCCGCATCGGCGATGCGCGGAATGTCTTCCGGCAAGTGCTGGCCGTCGCCGTCCATCGTCAGCGCTGCGTCGTAACCGCGTTCGATCGCCTCGCGGAAGCCCGTGCGCAGCGCTTCGCCCTTGCCGCGCCGCGTCGCATGCCGCAACAGCGTGACCGGCAGGTTCGAGACGATCTCCGGCGTGCGATCGTCCGAACCATCGTCCACCACGATCACGTCGGAACAATGCGTCAGCACTCGGCGCAGCAGCGCGCCGATCGCGAGCTCCTCGTTCAGGCACGGAATCAGCACGCAGTAGCGAGGCAGTTTGTTCAAACAGGGTCTCCTAACCGCTAACCAAATGAGCCGCGTTGCTTCCGCAGCGGCTGTCAGACAAGGTCGCGCGCCGCAGCGCCATAGCCAATCTATGGTCAAGGCGCGCGCCGCAGTATGGCGGCCGCTGCGGAGCAACCCGAGGGGCCGTGGCCCTTTGCCCGCAGGGCTGCGTCATCGCTCGTCCATGTATCGACATACATCTTCCTCGCTCTTCCTTGCCCTGCAGGCAAAGGGCCGACGGCGCGACCATTTGGCTAGCGGTTAGCAGACCCCACCTCCATGTCGAGCAGCAAACCCGATGCGGCGGGCAAGGTCAAGCGTGCCGGCGAATCCTGCGCCAACACGTGCAGAAATGCCAGCGCGTGCGCATTCAGCGGATTGTCGGCGGCTGGTGCACCGAGCGATGGCGGCAACGGAAGGAGATCGAACGTGCTGCCGCTGCGCAACCGCAAAGCGATCGATGGCGTGCCGGAATCGTTCGCGGGCGCCAGCACGAAGGCGGCGCCGAAAGGCTGCGTGGTGCGTGTCATTTCCGCCAGCGGCCCGCTGGATGCGGTGTCGTAGGCGGCGAACAGCACCGGCGTTTGTTCCGCATTGACAAGCGTCGCGGCTTCCAGCAGGCCCGCACCGAAGCTGGCATGCCAGCCGGTGACCGCGTTCGATGCGTGTTCGCAATGCGTGGCGATGGTCCAGTAGCCGGCCGGCGCGTTGTGCACCGAGTTGTGGAATTTAGTCGGCGACAGCTCGCGAGGCGCCGTCGCGAGAATGGCGCACATGTAATCGGTGATCGACAATTCTCCGTGCGTGGAAGCGAACACGCACGGCATCGAAGACGGCTCGCGATTCGCTTGTCTGCAAGCCTGTCCCGCGACTTCCGCCGCCAGCAACACCGCTTCCGGCGCACGACGGCGTTCGGCCTGCGGCAATGCGGCGGCGGCGGGTTTCGACGGCGCGTCTTCGCGCAAATCGGTTTCGCCGCGCAGGAGCGCGCGCAACGTGTTCCAATCCGGTGCACCGCGCAGCCAGGCGCCGATGCCTTCGATGTGCACGCGCAATTCGCTCATTCGAAATCCGCCCGCGCGAACGCGAGACAAGCGTTGTTGCCGCCGAAGCCGAACGAGTTGGACAAGACCACGCGTATCTCTCGTTCCTCGCTTTGCAACGCGAGCTGATGCGCGCATACGCTTTCCGGCTGCGTGCAGCCCAAATTGCCGGGCACCAGACCTTGTTCGATCGCGATCAGCGAGAAGACCGCTTCCAGTCCGCCGGCCGCGCCCAACGTGTGTCCGGTGAAGCCTTTGGTGGAACTGGCGCGCACACGCTGCGGAAATCGCTCGCCCAGCAGCGCCGCTTCCACTTCATCGTTCTTCAGCGTGGCCGTGCCGTGCAGATTGATGTAATCGACTTGATCTTCGCGCAATCCTGCACGTGCCAGCGCATCGTCCAGCGCCGCGCGCGCACCGCGGCCTTGCGGATGCGGCGTGGACATGTGATAGGCGTCGGACGATTCGCCGTAGCCGATCAGGCGCGGAGACCGTGGTGCGACATCAGCGCGCTCGAGCAGCGCGAACGCCGCGGCTTCGCCGATGGAAATCCCGCGCCGCCGCGCATCGAACGGCCGGCAGGATTCGGGCGAGACCAGTTCCAGCGCGTTGAAGCCGAACAGCACGCTGTCGCACAAGGTATCCACGCCGCCGACCAGCGCGGCATCGGCGAGGCCGAGCCGCATCATCCGTTCCGCGGAGGCGAAAACTTTTGCCGAGGACGAACACGCAGTGGAGATCGTCAACGCAGGTCCGGTGATGCCGGTCGCCTCGGCGACGAATGCCGTCAGCGAATGCGGCGTGTGGATGCCGGGCCGTCGCAGGTCATGCGGAAAGTGCGCGTCTTCCAGACGCCGGTACGCTTCCTCGCTGGCGCCGATGCTGGCGGTCGAGGTGCCGAGAATCAGCGCCACGCGATCGGCGCCGTGACGTTCGATCGCGGCTTGCACGGCATCGAGCAATCCATCCTGATTCAATCCCAGCCAGGCGAGGCGGTTGTTTCTGCATTCCCAGTGTGACGACGCCTGCGGCAGCGCCGCAGCTTCCACGCCTTCGACGCGGCCGACGAAGCACTCCAGCGGCGCGGAAGAGAAGTTGTTCGCGCGCAAACCGCCGCGGCCCATGCGCAGCGCACCCGCATGCGCAGCCACGCCCCGGCCCAGCGCGGAAGTCGCGCTGTAGGCGGTGACGGCCAGGGGCGGAATGCGTGCGGGCAAGTGCGGCTCCAAAGTGGCCGCGCAGTATACGCAAGCGCCGTGGCGGATCGGTCAATGCCCACTTGAGCGCAAGCCACGCTGCTGCCAAGCTTGCGCGGTTGCGTACCGCAACTCACAAGGGGAAGAACAAGATGAAACGCATCCATCTGGTCATGCTGTTGCCGTTGCTGCTGCTCACCATGGCGTTCCGCCAGGTTCCGTTGAACGATCCGCCGCCGATCCAGGTTCCGCCGGGCGTCAGCGAGGCTCAGGTGCAGAACGCGGTGACGGAAGCACTGACCGGCCGCGGCTGGGCGATCGCGCGGCACATGCCCGGGGAAATCGACGCGACTTATGCGCGTCGCGACTTCAGCGTCACCATCGTCGTGCACTACGACCGCCATCAGGTGCAGATCAACTACCTCAACAGCAGCAACCTGAAATACGAAGTGAAAAACGGCCAGCGCTACATCCACACCAACTACCCGAGCTGGATACAGAACCTGACCACCGACATCAACAATCGGTTCGCGATGATGCATTGATCCGCCCGGAAGCCGGATGCCGCGCCATGGCATCCGGCTTCCGCAGCAGCAAGCTGCGACGCATGCGAAGGAGGTTTCATCATGAAAACCTGCATCGCAGTCATTCTCTTGATGCTCGTAGGTGTCGCGCATGCGGATGGGCTGGACGAAGCGATCCGCGCCGAGATGGCGCGCGAGCAGATTCCCGGCCTCACCTTCGCCGTGGTGCGCCATGGCGAGATCGTGCGCGAGGGCGCCTATGGCTACGCCGATCTCGAGTGGAACGCCCGGACCACGCTCGACACCAGATTCGAAGTGGCGAGTGTCAGCAAGATGATTGCGGGCGCGGCGGTGCGCATCCTGATCGAGGAAGGCAAGGTCTCTCCTGAGGATCCGGTCGGCAAGTTTTTCGGTGATCTGCCGCCGGCGTGGGCCGGCATGAAGATCCGGCACCTCTACACGATGAGCAGCGGCCTGCCGGAGGATTTCGGCGCGCAGCAGATTCCCTATGATCGCGACGTTGTTTTTCCGGACGACGACGCCTCCACGCTGAAGGAGTTCAAAAGCCTGAAGAGGGTGGCGCCGGTGGGCGAGCGTTTCTCCTACAGCTCGCCCAACTTCCAGATGCTGGGCATGATCGTCGCCAGAGTTTCCGGTATGCCCTACGCGGAGTTCGTGAGAAAACGCATTTTCGCACCCGCGGGCATGAGCGACAGTTCGATCATCGACAACAGCGCCGTGGTGCCGCACAAGGCGCAGGGCTATCGCAAGGATCACGGCGTGCTGAAGCACGGCTGGTTTCTGGGCCGATACCTGCACTCGCGTGCGGACGACGCGGTGCTCAGCACGGCGCGCGACTACGCGAAGTTCGTCATCGCCTTGCAGATGGGCAGGATCGTGCGCGATCCCGGCGCGCTGTGGCAGGCCACCGTTTCCGATGCCGGCCGGCCGCTGGATTATTCCTATGGATGGGACACGGACACCTGGCTCGGCCATCGCCGGCAGGGCCATTCCGGCGGCTACCGCACGGGCTTCCACACTTACGTGGCGCGCTATCCCGACGACGATCTTTCGGTGATCGTCTTCACCAACTGCGATTTTTCGCAGATCCGCGACTACGTGGGTCTGCTGACGCGGGCCTATCTGACCGACGTTCCCGATCCCGCGCAGGAAAGCAGTCGTGCCGATGCCGATCCGGCGGAAACGCGGCATCTGGCGGGCGTCCTCGCGGGTCTCGCCCACGGCAAGCTCGATGAAAGCGCGATGGAAGCGAACGCGGTCGAGCCGGTGGGCATCGCCGAAGTCCAGGACTTTCTGCAGCACGCGGGCGCGTTTTCATTTGCAGGGCGCAGGACGATGGGCGGCGCCGGTTTGCACATGCACGGGCTGGATCTGGTGGACTACGAGACGCTGAAGACCACCATCGATGGCGAGATCCACTATCTGACGCTCTATCGCGAGAAGAACGGCAAGGTCGGCTACATCGAGCTGACGAACTAGGGTCTGTTAGCGCTATCCCAATCGGCCGCGCCGTCGGCCCTTTGCCTGCAGGGCAAGGAAGAGCGAGGAAGATGTATGTCGATACTTCGACAAGCGATGACGCAGCCATGCGGGCAAAGGGCCACGGCCCCTTCGGGTTGCTCCGCAGCGGCCGCCATACTGCGGCGCGCGCCTTGACCATAGTCTGGCTATGGCGCTGCGGCGCGCGAC
>Ga0070740_10003252_pt1 | contig 17575 bp, 13 predicted proteins | sample Coa_R2_FD_67286 | JGI IMG/M metagenome (GOLD analysis project Ga0070740, IMG submission 67286) | Surface soil microbial communities from Centralia Pennsylvania, which are recovering from an underground coalmine fire - Coalmine... | ecosystem: Environmental > Terrestrial > Soil > Unclassified ... | reverse complement strand
GCGAGCGCCCGCTTCTGCTTGATCGTGGCGTAGGGCAGCGTGGCGATCTCCACCATGAGCTCTTCCCGCTTGGGCACAAATTCATGCAGCGGCGGATCGAGCGTGCGGATGACTACCGGGAAGCCGTCCATGGCTTCAAACAAGCCGGCGAAATCCTTCCGCTGCAGCGGCAGCAGCTTCTGGATGGCTTTTTTGCGGGTCTTTTCATCACGGGCCAGAATCATGGCCTGCATGTGCTCGATGCGGCCCGGCCCGAAGAACATATGCTCGGTGCGGCACAGGCCGATGCCTTCAGCGCCGAACTTGCGAGCGACCTTGGCGTCGCGCGGGATATCCGCGTTCGCCCGGACGCCGAATTTGCCGCGGAATTCGTCAGCCCAGCTCATGAACTTCGCAAGGAATCCCGAGGACGGATCGGCGTCGATCGTGTTGGCCTGCCCGGCGAACACCTCGCCGGTCGAGCCGTCGATGGAGATCCAGTCGCCTTCTTTCAGCACCTGGCCGGTCTTGCGCACAATGATCTGCTTCTTGGCTTCATCGACAGCGAGCTCTTCAGCGCCGGCGACGCACGGAGCGCCCATGCCGCGCGCCACCACCGCGGCGTGGCTGGTCATGCCGCCGCGCGCGGTCAGAATCCCCTTCGAGACTTCCATCCCGTGGATGTCATCCGGAACCGTCTCTTTGCGAACCAGGATGACCGGCTGCTTCTTGGCCTGCTCGACAGCCTCATCGGCGGTAAATACAACGTGGCCAACCGCGGCGCCCGGCGAAGCGGGAAGTCCGGTCGCAATCCGGGTGAGCGATTTCTTGGACGCCGGATCGAGCGCAGGGTGCAGCAACTGGTCGAGCTGATTGGGCTCGACGCGCATGACCGCTTCCTGTTTCGTGATCAGGCCCTCTTCCACCATATCGACGGCGATGCGGACCGCCGCCGGCCCGGTGCGCTTGCCGTTGCGCGTTTGCAGCATGTACAGCTTTTCGTTTTCGATGGTGAATTCGAAATCCTGTACATCCCGGTAGTGCCGCTCAAGCATGCCGGTGATCTCGCGAAGTTGCGCGTAGGCCTGAGGCATCACCTGCTCGAGCTCCGCAATCGGCCGCGGCGTGCGAATGCCAGCGACGACGTCCTCGCCCTGAGCATTGATCAGGAACTCGCCGTAGAACTTGTTTTCGCCGGTGGCCGGGTTGCGCGTGAAGCCCACTCCCGTGGCGGATTTCTCGCCCATGTTGCCGAATACCATGGCCTGCACGTTTACAGCGGTGCCGAGGTCGTCGGGAATCTTGTTCATCCGGCGGTAATATTCCGCGCGCGGATTCCACCAGGAGCGAAACACGGCGTCGCGCGCGGCGTTGAGCTGCTCGCGGGCGTCCTGCGGGAATGGCCTGCCCGTCCTCTTCTGGACAAGCTTCTTGTACTCCGCAATGACCGCCTTCAGATCATCGGCGCCGAGGTCCGTATCAAATTTCGCCTTGGCCTTCTTTTTTCGCTCCTCGAAAATGTGCTCGAATTCATCCTTCGGAATCTCGAGGACGACGTTGCCGAACATCTGAATGAAGCGCCGGTAGCAATCGTAGGCAAACCGCGGATTGCCGCTCTTTCTCGCCAGGGCTTCCACCGTCTGATCGTTGAGGCCCAAGTTCAAAATGGTGTCCATCATGCCCGGCATCGAGAACTTGGCGCCGGACCGCACGCTGACCAGCAGCGGATTTTCCGGATCACCGAGCTTCTGACCCATGCGCTCCTCGAGCTGGGCCAGCTTCTCATCGATCTCACGCTGGATCTCGGGCGGGATCTGCTTGTTGTTGTTGAAGTAGATATTGCAGACTTCTGTGGAAATGGTAAATCCGGGCGGAACCGGCACGCCGGCCCGCGACATCTCCGCGAGCCCGGCGCCCTTGCCGCCGAGCGTGTCTTTCATCTTGCCATCGCCGTCGGCGGTTCCATTCCCGAAGGCATACACGTATTGCTTCATGAAGAAAGCTCCCTGTAAGTGGTCGGTGGCCAGTGGCTGGCGTTCCGTCTGTGAATCATTGCGTAACGATCTCCGAAAAATCAGCGATCGTTGAGAACTCAGTCAGCAAATCGTGCAACAAGGCGAGCCGGTTGCGCCGAACGTCCGGGTCCGGGGCGTTGACCAGAACCTTGTCAAAAAAGAGATCGATGGCGGGGCGCAGCGAGGCGATCGCCTCCAGCGCAGCCGGGTATTCGCTTTGTCGCGCGATGTCCCGCACGCGCCGAAATTCACTGTAGAGTTGCTGCTCCGGTCCCGGCTCGAGAAGACCCTCACGGCAGGCGTCGCCGCCCTTGAATTCTGCCTGACGCAGGATGTTTTGGATTCGCTTGAAACTTGCGGCAAGGGGCTCGAAATTCTGAGTGGGACGGACGGCCTGCAGCGCGGCAAGGCGAGCTTCTACATCGACCAGGTTGTCCCAACCGGAGGCAAGGACCGCATTCACCTCGTCGTACCTGAAGCCGCGAACCTCGCGGAAGTAATATTTGACGCGATCCAGGAGGAATTCACCAAGCTGTGCATCGCCGCCGGTGAGTTCGCCCAGCGGGAGCTCGAGTTTACCTTCCACCAGGATGCGGACCACGCCTTGCGCGGCGCGTCGCAGCGCGAAGGGGTCTTTCGATCCGGTCGGGATCAGGCCGATCGCAAAACAACCGCGCAGCGTGTCGAGCTTGTCCGCCAGCGACAGCAGCCGCCCGGCCGGGGTGGCAGGGATCGCGTCTTCCATGCTGGAAGGCTTGTACTGGTCGTAGATGGCGCGCCAGACCTCCTCGGCCTCACCCTGCGCTTTAGCGTATAAGCCGCCGACCACGCCCTGCAGCTCGGTGAATTCTTTGACCATCTCGGTAGTCAGGTCGCATTTCGAGAGCATGGCCGCCCGTTCCACAACCGCGACCTCCGCTCCGGTCTTCCGCGCCAGATCGCCGGCTAGCGCCGCAATGCGCTCCGTTTTCTCCAGATAAGAGCCCAGCTTCGCCTGGAAGGTGACGTTTGCAAGCTCAGGGATCCGGTCCGCGAGCTTCCTCTGCTGATCGACCTCCCAGAAAAACTGCGCGTCGTTAAAACGGGCGCGCAGCACCCGCTCGTTTCCGCGCCGGACCAGTCCTTCGGGGTCCGCGTCCGTGTTCATGACGGCGATGAAGCGCGGAGCGAGCCGCCCCGCGGCGTCTTCCACCGAAAAGTACTTCTGATGATGGCGCATCACCGTCACCAGCACTTCTTCGGGAAGTTCGAGATAGCGCTCGTCGAAGCAACCGAGAACGGGCGTCGGCATCTCGGTGATGTAGACCAGCGTATTCAGCAGATCCGGATCGGGCTTGGGGCGCAGTCCGGTCCCGTCGAGAAGGGCCTTGGTTTCCGCTTCAATCTTCTCACGGCGCTTTTTAGCTTCAAGCAGGACGCCATTGTCGCCCAGAGCCGCATCGAAGGTTTCGATTGTGACCGGAATCGCCGGTTTGCCGAGCTTGCGATGGCCGCGCGTAACGCTGCCGGCACGCACGCCCGCGATTTCAAACGGGACGACCGTATTTCCAAGCAACGCGACCAGCCAGCGGATAGGGCGGATGAAGCGGATCGCGCGATCGGCAGTCCAGTACATTGTTTTGGGCCACTCAATGCGCAGAATCAGGCCGGGCAGGGCCTCAGACAGAATGTCAGCGGCGGCCCGGCCCTGTATTCTCTTCCGGAAGGCGAAATATTCGCCCCGCGCCGTTGCTTGCGTTTCGAGCGAATCCGGCGAGACGCCCATCTTCTTGGCGAATCCGGCCGCGGCGGCCGGCCCCGCGGCTTTCGGCGGGCCGACGACGAGCTCCTCTCGGTCGGGCTGGCGCTCCTCAACGTCATCCACGCGCACGACCAGCCTTCTCGGCGTCGCGTCGCCGCGCGGGATCGTCGCGCCGAGGCGACTTTCGTCAAGCAGAGCGACCGTATTCTGAACCAACTGGGCGAGAGCGGACTCGATCATCCAATCCGGAATTTCTTCGGTTCCGATCTCGAGCAGGAAGGGCAGGCTCACGCGTGCACCTCCGCGCGCTGCCCCGCCCCGCTCTGCTCCGCCACGGACTGTTGATCCAACCAGATCGCCGCAACCGCCACCGCAATCTTCCGGACGCGCCCGATCACGCCCACGCGCTCCGTCACGCTGATCGCGCCGCGCGAATCGAGCAGGTTGAACAGATTCGAGCACTTCAGAACGTGATCATATGCGGCGAGCGTCGGGAACCGGCGCTTATCCGGAAATTTGGGATAGAGGTCGATCAACCGCTGCGCTTCGCCCTCATGCAGCGCCAGCAATTTCCACAACGTATCGATGTCGGCCAGCTCGAAATTGTAAACGGAATTCTGGAGCTCATCGGCGTAGCGAACGTCGCGGTATGTCACTGGCGGCGTCCACACGATGTCATAAACGCTGTCCTTGCCTTGGAGAAATGCCACGATGCGCTCCATGCCATAGGTCAGCTCTGCGGGCGGCAGCTCCAGGTCGATTCCGCCGCACTGCTGAAAATACGTAAACTGCGTGATCTCGAGGCCGTCGAGCATTACCTGCCAGCCGATGCCCCACGCGCCGAGCGTCGGCGATTCCCAGTTATCTTCCTCGAACTTGATGTCGTGTTTGGCGAGATCAATGCCGATAGCTTCCAGGCTGGCGAGGTACTGGTCGATGACGTCATCCGGCGACGGTTTGAGAATCACCTGGAACTGCTGGTGTTTATATAAGCGGTTCGGATTATCGCCATAGCGCCCGTCGGCCGGCCGGCGGCTCGGTTGTATGTAGCCCACCCGGTATGGCGTGGGGCCCAGCACGCGAAGAAAGGTTTCAGGCGCCATGGTGCCGGCGCCGACCTCCACGTCGTACGGCTCTGTGATCACACAGCCGCGCTCTGACCAATAATTCTTTAGCTTGAAAATCGTCTGCTGGAAGGAATCCATGGTACGGACTCAGCCGGTTAAAGCGCCTCCAATAGCGGAACGGTCAGCAGTCTGCGTTCAATATGCTCTTCAATGCGCCGCGCGAGGAAGCGCCGGAGATCCTTGGCCGTCGTCTTATCCCAATTTCGGAGCGGTAAGGCTCCGATCGGCGTCTTCAGCATTTCCATCGCGATTGCTCTCGATTCCTGACTCACCTGCAGGTCGGGCAGAAACCCGGATAACCGGACCGCCCACAGCGTGAAATACAACGCCGCCGTCCAGACGTTGCCGCGGCTATGAAGATACTCCAGCACAGCGGCCAGCAACCGGAAAAACCGGTCGTCAGCCTCGGCCGCAGGCAGCAATTGCTCGCTGATTTCGGCGAAATAGTCGAGCATTACGCCAGCCGGGTAGTCGGAGACCAGATCGAACTGGGACCGGATTAACTCGCAGGAATCGACCCTCACCAGCTCCCGGTTTTCTCTTTGAAAATAAGAAATCCGGACGTGGGAGAGCCGCTCGAGCCCCGAGCCGAAATTAGTTTTCAGCCTACGCGCCCGCCTTGCCACTCCGCGCAGCTTGCCCTGGTCCCGGGTGAGAAAACTCACGATCAGATCGGATTCCCGCAGCGGATAGGTCCGCAGAACGAAGGCTTCGCTTACCCGAGCCGGCATAGGTTAAACCGGCGCAAACTTCAGCGTAACATACGACCGTTGACAAATGGCTGCCTTGCGTCAGTGGCCGAGCCAAGCGCTGTCGTGCTTGGGCCGGATGGTGGACCGATACCGTTTCGCAATGCTTGCCGGCTGCGCGCATCCCAGCTTCACGTTTGTTTACGGCCGAGCGCACTCCCGCTCCTATGCTCTTCCGGCGGCAGCAGGACCAATTACCGCCGGCCAGTTTCAGGAGTTTGCATTCTCAACGGCTGGCGTATCGGCGATGGAATGCGGCCCAGCCGACCCGCTGGCGATCGAATTCCGTATCCGTGATCGACGCCACGATCACGGCCAGGATTCCCCGGCGCCTCACTTCTGCGGCTCCGGCTTCTTGCTGGTCCATTCGCCGATCCAGTCAAGAAATGTCCTGTACCACAGAAGGCTGTTCTGCGGTTTCAATATCCAATGACCCTCATCCGGAAACAGGAGCAGCTTGGACGGAACCTTTTGCATCTGAAGCGCGGTGAAACATTGCAGCCCCTGCCCATAGGGCACACGGTAATCCAGCTCGCCGTGAATCACCAGCGTCGGCGTTTTGAAGTTTTCCACGTAATAGCTGGGCGAGAGCTTTACGTAGAGTTCCGGATTTTGCCAGGGCATCCCCTTAAATTCCCAAAGCGGGAACCAAAGCTCTTCCGTCTCGCCGGCCATGCTGCGCAGATCGAACGGGCCGGCGTGAGACACCAGCGCTTTGAAGCGGTCTGTGTGGCCGAGAATCCAATTCACCATGTACCCGCCGTAGGATCCGCCCGCCGCGGCCATCCGGTCAGGATCGACAAACGGCTGTGTGGCGATATGGTCCACCGCCGCCATGATGTCTTCGTATGCTTTGCCGCCCCAGTCCGCATTGATCTCGTCGGTAAACTTCTGCCCGTAGCCGAGCGACCCGCGAGGATTCGGCATGACGACCACATACCCGGCGCCGGCGAAGACCTGGGGATTCCATCGGTAGCTCCAGTCCTCGCCCCACTCGCCCTGGGGACCGCCGTGAATCAGGAACAGCACCGGATATTTGGCAGAAGCGCTGAAGTTTGGAGGTTTAGCCATAAAGCAGTGCACCCGCGCGCCATCGGCGCCCTCCACCCAGAACTCTTCTAAAGGCGGGAGCCAGTACTGCGTGAGCAGCGCATCGTTCAAATGACTCAGCGCGGCAGGCGCCCCGCTGCCTGGCGACGCACGATAAATCTCAGCCGGACGGTTCCCGCGCTGCTCGGTGTAGATGACCGTCTTGCCGTCCATAGTGAACTGAACGTCGTCGATGAACGCCGGTCCGGAAATGATCGTGCGAAATGGGCCTCCGTTTACCGACACCATTTCTAGAGGCGTGCGGCCGCGGTCGATCGCCGTGAAGAACAGCCGTGTTGCGTCCGGCGACCAGACGATGCTCTCGACGGACCGGTCCAACGTATCCGTCAGTACGCGCGTCTTTCCCGTCGCGCGCTCCAGTACGACAAGCTGCCAGCGGTCGCTCTCATAACCGGGCCTCGCCTGCGCGCGATAGGCCAGCCATTTTCCGTCCGGGGAATATACAGGTTCGGCGTCCGCCGCGGGATTGCTGGTGATCTTTTTGGATTCGCCGCCGTCGATCGGAACTGTGTACAGATCCGAATTCGTGCTCGTCGCCAGATCGGCGTCGGCGTTCATCGCGTACGCAACCTCGTTCGATTCGGGTGAAATGGCGTAGTCTTCGGGCCCGCCAAGCGAAAATGGAGGCACGTCGCGATCGCCTGGCGTAAGATCGTGCACTGGACCGCCCGCGATGTCCATGGACATGAGGTGTTGGCGGCGACTGCTCCGCCATGAGATCCAGTGCCGGTACAGCAAGGATGTATATATGCGCGCATGAACTTTGCTGTTCTTCTCGCTTTCGATCTTTAACCTGTTGCAGGCGTCATCGAATTTGCCGCCGGCGCTGCACTCCGGATAAACCGCGCTGAGAAAGACAATTTTTTTGCCGTCGGGGGAAACCAGCACGCCTGTCGCTTCTGTGGCGATATTCGTCAGTTGTTTCGGCTCGGACCCATCCGGATTCATCGCCCAGACCTGCGAGGAACCGCTCCGCGTCGAAATAAACACGATGCGCCGGGAGTCGGGCGTCCACCGCGGCCGCTCGTTATCGCCGGAATTCGTGATGCTCTTTGGCGCGCCGCCTGCCAGCGGGACCACATAGATCTGCTTCGGCTTGGCGTTGGCCGCAAGATCGACCGTCTGCACCGTGAAGGCGACCAGCTTCGCATCCGGCGATAGTCGCGGCTCGCTGATTCTGGCCAGCTTCATCATTGCGTCCGCCGTAAAGGGCTGATTCTGCGCCAGCGTCAAAGCGGCGGTCACTGCGGCGGTCACTAGGGGAAGAGCGAACACGCGCGACGGCATACGGTACCAGTTTATGCTTGCCGGCGCGCGACTCCATCACGAACGCGCAGCTGGAAGAGCCTGCCGGCGCGCTCTCACCCGTCGCAGCCAGCAAGCCGGTTACAACCATGGCCGGATGGATCCGTGGGACGGAGACGTCAAACCTGTCGCCACTTTGTTACGATGGCTAGTTACCGCGCATGATTCGCTCCTACCGCGGCATTACGCCGAAAATTGCCGCTTCAGCTTACGTGGACCGAAGCGCTCAAATCATTGGGGACGTGACAATCGGCGAACGTTCCAGCATATGGCCGGGGGCGGTGGCGCGGGGCGATGTCAATTCTATCCGGATCGGGGATGAGACCAGCATCCAGGATAACTGTGTGCTGCATTGCGACGCCGGCCCGTTTCCGCTCGTAATTGGCAGCCGCGTTACCGTGGGTCACCAGGCGATGTTGCACGGCTGCACGATCGAAGACGACTGCGTAATTGGCATCGGGGCCATCGTGCTGAATGGCGCCCGGATCGGCAGGGGATCGGTGATCGCAGCTGGCGCGCTGGTGCCTGAAGGGATGACTGTGCCGCCGGCGAGCATGGTCATGGGCGTCCCGGGAAAGGTCCGGCGCGAGGTCACCGAAGCGGAAGAGCAGCGGTTTCGCGAAAACGCCAGGCATTACGTGGACGCCTGTCGCATTTACCGCGAAGAGCCCTCGTAACTCCCGCGGCGGTTTTTGAAACAGGAAATGATCAAGGCTGTAAAAGGCGCGCGCGATATCCTTCCACCCTCGAGTTCCGTCTGGAACCGCGTGGAAGCGGCGGCGCGGAGCGTGTTCGAATCGTACAATTACAGAGAAATTCGCACGCCCATCCTCGAGGAAACTCGTCTCTTTGCGCGCAGCGTCGGCGAAGAGACCGACATCGTCGGCAAGGAAATGTACACCTTCGAAGACCGCGACGGAACCTCTCTGACGCTGCGGCCGGAAGCCACCGCGTCGGTGATGCGCGCCTACATCGAACACCGTCTGGACCAGCAGCCCGGACTCAAGAAGTTGTACTACATGGGACCGATGTTCCGCCGCGAGCGCCCGCAGAAAGGCCGCTTCCGGCAGTTCTACCAGATTGGCGCCGAGGCTATCGGCTCCGACTCGCCGATGGTCGATGCGGAAGTCATCGAAATGGTGATCGAAATCCTGGAACGCGCAGGACTGAGCGGGTTTCAACTGCTCATTAACTCGGTGGGCGACGCGAAGTGCCGCCCGAAATTCATTGGGGTTCTGCGAGAGCGCCTGCGCGAGGCGGCCCCGCGAATGTGCGCCGATTGTCAGCGCCGCGCCGAAACCAATCCCCTGCGCGTGCTGGACTGCAAAGTTCCCGCAGATCAGCCGGTAATCGATTCGCTGCCCTCGATCCTCGATTCGCTGTGCGAGGAGTGCCGCGCGCATTTCGAGGCGGTGCAGCAATATCTCACGGACCGCGGCATCCCCTTTGAGATCCGGCCGAGGCTGGTCCGCGGTCTCGATTACTATATGCGGACGACGTTTGAGATCGTGCACGGCGCGCTCGGCGCTCAAAATTCCGTGCTCGGCGGGGGGCGGTACGATGGCCTGGCGGAAGCGCTCGGATCGAAGACGCCGGCCCCCGGCGTCGGATTTTCGATTGGAGAGGACCGCTTGGTGATGACTGTCGAAGAGACCCATCCCGGGGCGCTCGCTCAATCGCTGGATGTGTTCATTGCGCCGCTCGGCGAAGAGGCCCGGAGACACAGCGGCGTGCTGGCGCGCGATTTGCGGCGCGGCGGGCTGAGGATCGAGGTGTCCACAGAGGAAAAGCTGAAAAGAGCGCTCGAAGTGGCAGATAAGTTGGGCGCGCGCTTCGCGCTCCTGGTGGGTGAGAACGAGATGCAAGCCGGCAAGTACCAGCTGAAGAATATGGCGTCCGGCGAACAGAAAGCGGTGGCGCGCGAGGAAATCGCCGCGGCTGTAAATCATACCGAATAAAACAAATGCAAACTGTACAACTCGACTTCTTGGGCGATCTTCGCCGCACTAACACCTGCGGCGAGTTGCGCGCCTCCGACGCCGGGCGGCGGGCGCTGCTCATGGGCTGGGTCCACCGGCGGCGCGACCTCGGCGGCGTCATTTTCATCCATCTCCGCGACCGCGACGGCGTAACGCAGCTTGTGTTCCACGAAGACGTTGACCCCGAGGTGCATCGCAAGGCCGAAATGCTGGGCGCAGAGTACGTGATCGCGGCGGAAGGACGCGTCGACAAGCGCACCCCCGATACGGTCAATCCCAACATCCCCACCGGCGAGGTCGAGCTGGTGGTGGACAAGCTCTGGATTCTGAATGAATCGCGCACGCCGCCGTTCCCCATGGAAGAGACCGTCGACGTCAAAGAAGACGTGCGGCTGAAGTATCGCTATGTCGACCTCCGCCGCCCGCACATGCAGCGCAATGTGATGCTCCGGTCGGCGATTTCGAAGGCGGTTCGTGATGTACTCTGCTCGCAGGGTTTTCTCGAGATCGAAACGCCCTTTCTGACCCGCTCAACGCCTGAGGGCGCGCGCGACTTTCTCGTGCCCTGCCGCATACAGCCAGGAACCTTCTACGCGCTGCCGCAGTCGCCGCAGCTGTTCAAGCAGATCCTGATGGTTAGCGGGTACGAAAAGTATTTCCAGATCGTACGTTGCTTCCGCGACGAAGACCTGCGCGCGGACCGGCAATACGAATTCACGCAAATCGACCTCGAAATGTCGTTCGCGCAGCAGGAGCAAATTTACGAAACGATTGAGCCGTTGATGCAAAAGGTGTGCGAAGTCTCCGGGCATCCCGTGCCTGCGGCTCCCTTTGTGCGCATGACCTATGCGGAGGCCATGCGCTCCTATGGCGTCGACAAGCCGGACATGCGGCTGCCGGCGTTCTATTCCGTCGAGGATCTGTTCGAAGGCGCGGGGCTGACTGCCCCAGGGCTGCCGCTGGTGGCCATTCGTATTCCTAAAGTTGGCCAGATCAGCCGGAAGGAGCGGGACGACCTCAAAGCGTATGGGCAGGAGCGGGGCCTCCGCGTCTACGACGACATGAAGCGGCTGGAGCGAGATTTTCCGGCTCCGATGGCCAAGGTTCGCCAACGCGCGAACGCCGCTGAAGACGACCTCCTGCTTCTGGCGGGGTGGCCCGGGGAGCCAAAGGGCCGTCGGCCCGAGGAGACTGTGCTACAAGCCTGCGGCCAGTTGCGCCTGTTTGCGGCGCAGAAGTACGCAGATCGCCATAAGCTGCTCGATCCGTGCGACTTCCGGTTTCTGTGGGTCGTCGATTTTCCTATGTTCGAGTGGGATGAGGAGGAGAACCGCTGGGTGGCGGCTCACCATCCGTTTACTTCAGTGCATGACGAAGATATCGAGAAGCTCACCACTGATCCTGTGCGCTGCCGCGCGAAATCATACGACCTGGTGCTGAACGGCATCGAGCTTGGATCGGGTTCGATTCGTATTCACCGGCGCGATGTGCAGTCAAAGGTTTTTGCGGCGTTGGGGTTGAACGCAGAGGAGGCCAAACAGAAATTCGGATTCCTCCTTGAGGCTCTCGAGTACGGAGCTCCGCCTCACGGCGGAATCGCACTTGGTCTCGACCGGCTGGTAATGATTATGGCAGGCGAGAGTTCGATCCGCGAAGTAATTCCCTTTCCGAAGACGGCGAAAGGAACGGATTTGATGTGCGACGCGCCGTCGCCCGTGCCGGAACGGCAGCTCAAGGAACTCGGCATCCGGAGCGTCGCGGCCGCAAAATTGTAAGACTCTGGCGCGAATCAGGCCTTCGGCGGCTTGTCCACAGCTTTCCACTTTTTCTCGTCCCAGTACAGCGTCTTGCCTTCGCGGTAGGACTGCACGGCGAGGTTAATGACAATCTGCGCCTTCGCGCCGGTCTCAACGTCAAGATGCGGCTTTTCGCGCGTGCGCATGCATTGGATGAAGTTGTCGATATGGCGGTACATCATGTCATCCATGCCCGCCTTGCGCACTTCCGGATCCTTGTCGCGAGAATGATCGACGGGAATTTTGATCTCTTCAGTCCCGAACTTGTAATTGGGATTGATTGGCTTCGTCGTAACTTCGCGCGTTTCGCGGTTGAATGAACGCGCCACCTCAGGACGGACCGTAATGAAATCGGTGGGGCGCTCGAACTCTCCGTGCTCCACCATGATGATGGTGCCCTCATGGCCGCGGATCATGCCGGGGATGTGCTGGCGGTTGGCCATGGATGAGCTCAGCACCAGCGAGTGGCCCTTCGCGTAGTCCGCCACCAGTTGGAACGTATCCGGCACTTCGCGGTCCTTAAACACATAGATACCGCCCATGCCGACCACCTTGTAGGGGTACTGCGGCTCATCCCAACAAATGTTGAGCGGCGACACAACATGGTAGAACAGGTCCGTCGCAATTCCCCCCGAGTAGTCCCAATATTTGCGAAACCGGAAGAAACGGTCGGGGTCATAGGGGCGTTTGGGGGCTGGCCCCAGCCAGGTATTCCAGTCGATATAATCTTCGCCCTTGCCGTTCGGACCGGCATTGGCGTCGATGGGCCAGTTCCACTCCCCTTCAATGGAGTTGCGGTGATAGGAGCCCTGGCTCATCAGCATCTGCCCGATCATGCCGTCGGCAATGGCTTTCTTGGCCTTATACCACTGGTCCGCTGAAGTCGTCTGCGAGCCCACCTGGAAAACGCGCTTTGTTTCCTTGACGGTGTTGATGAGCTGCTTCGCCTCTTCGTTGGTGTGGCACATCGGTTTTTCGCAATAGACATCCTTTCCGTTGTCCATTGCGGCCAGCGCGATCTTGGCGTGCCAGTGATCGGGGGTGGCCACGATGATCGCGTCCAGGTCCTTGCGCTCCACCACCTCGCGCCAGTCGAGCGTGCTGTCGCACTTGAAGCGTTCCGCCGCCTGTCTCTTGCGCTTCTCGTAGACGTCGCAGACCATCAGAATCTGGGTGCAGTTGTTGTTCAGCTTGCCGTATCCGTCGAACGCGCGGGCGACATACGATCCGCGCCCGCCGACTCCGACGACGCCGATGTTGATACGGTCATTAGCGCCGATGATGCGCGATGCGGAAGTCCGCCCGCCCTTGGCGAACGCGGAACCCGCCGCGCTAAGCGACGCGCCTGCCGCAGCCGCTTTTCTCAGGAAATCTCTTCGATCGAAGGGGTCTGACATGGAATCCTCTCAAAATTGTTCAGCCGCCGTCTCCGCCGGACTGCCGCCAATCGCCGCGCGCACCTACGGGCCGGCATCTCATCGATAACGGACAGCTATGTCTTAGTTTACTCTTTGTAAGGCTGCGCCGATCAGAGCGAAGTTACCCCGGCGCGATCGCGATCGGAGGCAAGCGCTCCCTGCGCGCGGTTGGAGCGCTGGAGCGCACGCCACCAGATGAGCAGGCAGGCGAGGTGCAAAAGGATGATGAACATATTCGGAATCCAGATAGTTGCACGCGTTACAAATGGGCGGACACTCTGTGCGATCGCCTCGCCCGTTGTTTCCAGGCCTAGACCCCCACTGATGAGTAACAGCTCAGATTGGGTTTTGCGAGCACGAATCATCGCAAACCATAAAATGAGGTTTAATATTGAAGCGAAAAAGGCCAGATTGCGCACGATGTTGGTCATCCAGCCACTCGTCGTTTCAGCGGGATCGTAAAGCGCCCAGGCGGAGACGCCACCGACGACGACTGAAGCGAAGCCAAGCAAGGCCAAAATTTTGGCGCGTCGGTCGGAAGGCGAAAGTGCCTTGGAGATCAACGAGAGCACCAGAATGAGAAACGAAGTCCACCGGATGATCTCGTCGATCCAGTAGTACTCGCGGAACAGTTCGCGAAATCCGGGACCGTTAAAATAGGCGGTCGCGTCTACCACGGTAGTGAGGAATAGAACGACTGAATATCCGAAGAGAACGGGGAAACGGCGGAGGGCCTTTCGGATGAGTTCGTGGATGACCAGCGCCTGAAGCGCCAAGCTCACGAAAATGAAGAAACCGAACAGGTATTTCATTGCAGAGCTACGGAAGCGCTACGGCTAGGCTGCCGCAGCTCTGCCACGACGGACTAAGCGAGCTCCCAGGGATCGGGCGGAGGTACCGGGCCAAGAGCGAGCTCCCAGGGATCGGGCGGAGGCACCGGGCCAAGAGCGAGCTCCCAGGGATCGGGCGGAGGCACCGGGCCAAGAACGAGCTCCCAGGGATCGGGCGGAGGTACCGGACCAAGAGCCAGTTCCCAGGGACCAGGCTCCAGCACAGGGCCGATGGCCACCTGCTGATGGTCAGCGTTGGAATGAGTGATGGTGATAAAAGCCTTCTGGCCGGGCTGCGTCGTGCGTGCAAAACCAGCGCTCGCGCATACCGCGAAAGCCGAAAGCAAACAAACGGAGCCATTAAACACTAAGTTACGGAAGGGACGTAGCATTCTCTGTTTTCCTTTTTTTGCGGCCATGGTTCTCTATCTGAAACCGCAGCCGCTCGGGAGCTAAAGTGTACGCCTTATTGTACTTAGTGAATTGCTTAGAGCCTAGATCAGATTAACCTTAGAATTGGTACTCAGGCCCCTAAGGGTACTAGGGCCGGGGCCGCAGCGGACGTACGCCACCTGCGACGAGCGCCGCGCTGTGGCATCGGTCGGCCCACAACCCGTGGTGAGGAACCGGGCGCCCCCACGACTTCCATCAGTATTCGCGGCGCAAAGTCTTCGAGATGACGCGCTTCGCCTGCGCGATTGAGTGTTGAACGGCATCCCGGATGACCGCCCTGTGCGCCTGCATCTCGGCGCGGATGCAATCGCGATGCGCCTGCATCTCGAGTCGAATTGGCGTCACGACCCAGCGCGGCTGCGGCGGAGGGAGAGGGATGCGAGCTGATGTGATCGCCAGCATCACAAGAGTAATCGCCGCCAGAGCGAAAGCATCCGGACTATTTCGGAGCATCAGGCTGCCTCCACATTCTCCTCCACGATGCGCCCGTCGAACAGATGGATGTTTCGGTCTGCGTACTTGGCGTATCGGGGATCATGCGTAACCATACAAATTGTTGCGCCGCCGCGATGTAGTTCGCGGAGCAGCTCCATGACGGCCTCGCCGTTGGCTGAATCCAGATTTCCTGTTGGCTCATCGGCGAGCAGAATGGATGGATCGCCGACCAGTGCGCGCGCCACAGCGACGCGCTGCTGCTGGCCGCCAGAGAGCTGCGATGGGTAGTGTTTGACGCGGTGCAGCATGCCCACGCGCTCCAGCGCCTCATGGGTGCGCCTTTTGCGTTCTGAGGCGGACATGCCGCGATAGGTCAGCGGAAGCTCGACGTTTTCGTAAACCGTCAGATCGCCGATGAGGTTAAAGGCCTGAAAAATAAAGCCGATTTCGCGATTGCGGATACGCGCGCGCTCGGAGTGCTTCAGATTCTGAACGGGTTTGCCGTTGAGAATGTACGCGCCATCAGTCGGCGTATCCAGCAGCCCCAGGATCGCCAGCAGCGTGGATTTTCCGCATCCGGACGGTCCGGCGATGGAGACGTATTCGCCCTTCTGGATATCCAGGTGAATGCCGGCGAGCGCGTGCGTCTCCACTTCCTCGGTGTAAAACACCTTGGTAACGCCATTCAGGTGAATCAACGATCCATTCGGGTTCATCCGGTCTCCTTCGCTCACTGACTGATTTCTTTCTTTGACGAACGAGTCCAGCAGCCAGTTAGTTCAATCGAATTCGGTTGACATTGTCCTGCGCGGACATATCCGATAAGATCACGCGATCGCCAGGTCGCAGGCCTTCGACGACCTCGATCGTATTTACCGACGCCCGGCCCAGTTTTACGGTCGTGCGGGTTGCGCTCTTGCCATCCGGGTCGATTTTGAACAGCGTAATTGTGGTGTTGGGCTGTCCAAACACTGGTCGGCCCATGTAGACGACGTCGGCGAGTTTTTCGATCTCGATAGTTCCGTCCACGCTCAGGTCAGGCCGGGCGCCCGGCGGAAGCTCGCCTGTCAGGCGGACGTCCACGGTCACCGTGCCGTTCACTGCCGCGGGATCGATGCGCATCACTTTGCCCTCGACGACGCCGTTGCGCGTATCAATTTCCGCGTTCTGGCCGATCGCGACGTCTTTCACCTGTGTTTCCGGTATCTTCAGCTCGGCTTTCAGGTTACCGGGCTGCACTACCTTTGCGAGAATGGTTCCGGGCGTCACCCGCTGGCCGACATCTACATCCACTTCTTTCAGGACGCCCTTGGCGCCGGCGCGGACGGTCAACTGCTCCACCTGCTCCCGTTTAAGCTTGTACTGCGCTTCCAAGGTCTCGATCTGCACTTTCTGCACGTCCAGCTGGGCGCGGATTGAGTCGTCCAGAATCTTCAGCCGTTGTTGCTCATTGGCGAGCCGGCCTTTCGCTTCCTCATATTTGGCCTCGGAGAGCTTCACTTCAATATCCGGCTTCAGATTCAGTCGCAACAATTCGCGGTCGCGATCGAGCGTGAGCTTGGCCTGGGTGAAATCCGACTGCGCCTTGGCCACTGTGCTCTGCTGATCCAGGCGCTGGCTTTCGAGGCGCACCTTCAGATCCTCATACCCCGCCCTGGCCTGCTTCACCTGCCATTCGGCCGTGTTTGCGGCGACCTCCATATCAGGATTACTGAGCACCAGCAGAACGGTTTCAGGGTTCACATTCACGCCCGCCAGCTCAAGCCGCTTGATTACTCTCCCCTCCGATTGAGCGGGAATGGTCAACACATCCTGCGCTACTAAAGCGCCGAGGCCGCGCACCTGCCGGACCATAGGGCCGCGCTTTACTGTGTCGGGCCAGAGCGTGGCCATTTCCACTACGGGAGCTGCGGGTTTGAGCTGGCGCAGGCCGACTGTGGCAGAGACGGCGGCGGCGGCCAACACCGCGGCGAAGATGGAGCGGCGGATGATTCGCCGTTTCCTCGCGCCTTTGCGTTCAACGTCCATTTGTAACCTCACGTTTACGGGCACGTGCGGCGCCAAACGCGTAGCCTTGCAGATGACATGAAAGGCGTCCCTTTCTTGTTCTTGAATCGCGCCAAGGCCCCGGCAGGTGTCCGCTACTGGGACTGTGTGTACCAGTCGCAACAAAGCGGTCGAATCAGCGCCGCTTCAAGCCGACCTTCTTCGCCGCGCGGTAAATCGCCGAGAATACGCGGTCCTCGACGTCTTCGGCGAGCGGGCCGGGCTGGCCGTAGTAAATCATGCTGTCCTGGACCTCGTATCCGCCCTCGCCCAACATGCGACGCGTGGCGATATAGCACATCACGTCATTCGAATAACCGGCGACAATCAAAGGCTCGCGCTGAAATTCCCGCTTGGCGCGGAGAGCATATTCGACGACCACCTCTCCGCCGAGCGCCAGGATCGTCAGGTTGTGGTCGAATCGCACCGCCTGCACCGGATATGGCGTACGGCGAACGGGAAGCCCTTCGTTATAGGACTTCAGCATTCTCTGAGCGCGGCGCACGGCTGCCGGATTGGAGCTGGCGAGCTCATGTTCGTACTGCTCGCGGGTATGCGGCGCGAATTGAAGCTCTGTAACGGTAAATGCCGT
>Ga0070740_10003251_pt1 | contig 17575 bp, 15 predicted proteins | sample Coa_R2_FD_67286 | JGI IMG/M metagenome (GOLD analysis project Ga0070740, IMG submission 67286) | Surface soil microbial communities from Centralia Pennsylvania, which are recovering from an underground coalmine fire - Coalmine... | ecosystem: Environmental > Terrestrial > Soil > Unclassified ... | reverse complement strand
CCACGATCATGTCGTCGTCGCCGGGCCGCCCGACGCTCGGCGGCTCAAGCGTCAGCGCCGCGAGCGCGCCTCGCGGGTTGAGCGTCGGCGACTCGTCGGTGAAGGGCGCGCGCGCGGCGACGGCGAGGCTCGGCGAGAGCGGGCGCGTCACGTCGTAGAGTCCGGGCGCGTTCGGGGCGGCGGCGGTGTCCGGCTGCGCGCTGTCGAGCGCCGCGGCTGCGGCCAGATTGCTCAGAACCCGCAACTGCTGACGCAGCGCGCCGAAGACGGCCACGAAGAGAATCAAAGAGTAAGCCGCGCCGACGCTGTAAGGCATCATCCGCGTCTGAAGCCAGCGCACGCAGCGCTCGGTTATCGTGAGCGGCGGACTCGCGACGCGCGCGGCGCGCTCGATGATGAGTGCGTCCTTGATCGAGGCGGAAAGATTCGCGGGCGGCGCGGGGCGCGAGAGCAGCGAGAGATTGCGGACGACCGCGCGCGTCTCTTCGAGCCTGTACCGGCAGACGGGACACGCTTCGAGGTGCTGCCGCAGTGCGTCGCCAGCCGCGTGCGTCAACGTGCCGTCGAGGTACGGCGAAAAGGACTTCTGCGATTCCTCACAGGTGATCATAAGTTTGGAGGTCAGAGGTCGGAGATCAGAGGTTAGTAGAACTCTTTTCACTGACCTCTGACCTCTCCCGCGGATGGCTGGCCGACCCCGGCTGCTCCCTCAAAAGGAAGCAGTTGTCACGCGTCTGGCCTGACTTGCGCGCGTCGGTCTTCGGGGCCGCGTCGGGCGGTGATAGAAGAACGGGTGTTGCTGGCCGCGTTTTCAAAACCGCACGACGCGCCTTTAAGCCTTGCGCGTTTTCGGCGAGACCGCTCCCGCCGCTTCCTGACCCACCTGGCACCGGGGTGTTGGTGTAAGCCGGGGCGGGGCAGCCATCCGGGTGAACAGTTTTCAGTTTCCGGTTTTCAGTTTTCAGTCTGTATGGCGTCGTCTGTTGAGCGATTGATTTCAACCTCTCAAGCCGACGAGCAAAAGGCTGAAAACCGAAAACTAAAAACTGAACACTGATTTACAAAGAGCCTTCGAGCCTTCGGCGAAGCTCGCCGCGGCCTCTCGACAGCCGCGATTTTACGGTTCCGATGTTCAGCTCAAGGGCGACGGCGACTTCCTCGTAGCTCAGGCCCTCGATGTCGCGCAGCACGATGACTTCGCGGTACGTGCGCGAGAGCGTGCGTAGCGCCGAGAGCAGGGCCGTTTCGCGCTCGCGCGCGAGAGCCTGCTGTTCGGGGTCGCCCGCGTCGTCGTCGCTTAGCCCTGCGGAGAGCGGCGTGTCGCGCTCGTCGCTTACGGGCGCGTCGAGCGAGACGGTTCGGTCGCGCCTTCGGCGCTTCCACCAACGCCAGCGGTTGCGCGCCTGGTTGACGGCGATGCGGTAGAGCCACGTCCGCACGTCCGCGTCGCCGCGGAAGCCCGCGATGTTTCGGAACGCTTGCAGGAACGTCTCCTGCGTCAGATCGCGGGCCTCTTCCGGGTCGTCCGTCAGCCGGACGAGCAGCGCGTAGATGTCCGCGTGCCGGTCTTCGACGAGACAGTTGAAGGCCGTCGCGTCGCCAGATTTGAGCCTTTCAAGGAACTGCGCCTCCGCCGACGAATGCAGGCGGTCGTCCGCCGAGGCTGCCGCGTCGGCAGCCCTCTCCAGTTCCGCTCGCACGCGGAGGGCGATTGGCTCTCCGAAGCTCACTGGCGTCCTCCGTCGCGCCGGGAGGGACTGTCAAGGGGCGTCTTACCCTTCAACCACAACCTTCGACACCGCGCCGCCGCCGTTTGTTCCCGAAAAATTTTCATCCCTGAATCTTCAGATGCGCCCGCCCCGGATTTGTGGACGACAGCATAGCCCCGACGACCCGCGGCGACAACAAAAAGCGCTCAAATATCTTGTAAAAAATCGCGAGTCCGAACCGCCCGGCCCTTGCTTGACAACCCCCGAACCCGCCGTTAGAGTGAAGCCTTTGCCTCGGACTCTGTAATTTTGAACGCGCCTGACAGTGCGCTCTTGCAACGGGAAAAAGCATTGGCTCGAACGACTAAGAAACGCGCAAAGCAACTCAAGCACGACAAATTCCGCGACACGGCGTCGGACGTGTACGAACGCATCTCGCCGCACATCGAGGGGCGCGAGCGAACGATAATCTACGCCATCGGTGGCCTCGTCGTGCTCGTCGCGCTCGTCATCGTCTTCTCGTGGTGGCGCGACTCGCGCGCCGACGAGGCGCAGAACGCGCTCGGCAAGGCCATCGAGATCGCCAGCGCGCCCGTCGCGCCGGGCGAGCCGATACCGGGCGACACGGGGCCGACCTTCAAGACCGAGAAGGAGCGTGCGCAGCGCGCCGTCGAGGAGTTCCAGAAGATTCAGGCGAACTACGGCTCGCCCTACAACGAACTCGCGCACTACTTCGCCGCCGCGAACCTCCTGACGCTCGACCGCCAGAAGGGCCTCGGCGAGCTTGAGTCGCTGACGAAGAGCGGCAACGAAGAGGTCGCCGCCCGCGCGAAGTTCGCGCTCGCCGAGGCGCGCGAGTCGGACGGGCAGTACGACCAGGCCGCCTCGCTCTATCAGGAACTCATCAACGACAAGAACAAGACCGTCTCGGAGAACACTCTGAAGCTCCGCCTCGCCAGCGTGGACGAGAAGCAGGGCAAGAAGGACGAGGCCGCAGACATCCTCTTCAAGATGGTCGAGGCCGCGCGCAAGGCGACGGGCAAAGGCGGCAAGCCGCCGCAGGAGTCCGAAGTCATCCGCGCCGCCGCCGACAAGCTCCAGCAGCTAAGCCCTGAGCGGTACGCACAACTCCCGAAGGAGCAGCCGCCGGTTGACGAATCGCTCCCGATCCAGACGGGTTGATGGAAGGGTTCATCTCTGGATGCCGGGTTCAGGTTCTTTGCAGCGCCCCTGACCTGAAACCAAAGCCTGTCTTTCGACGCTCCGCGTTCATAAATTCTTCCACGTGGACAATCTCACGCACTCGCTCGTCGGACTCGCGGCAGCGAAGGCGGGGCTTGAGCGCCGGAGCGCATACGCGACTCTGGTCTGCGTCGTCGCCGCGAACCTGCCGGACATTGACATCGTCACGCTCTCGCGCGGGCCGTATGTCTATCTCGCGAACCACCGCGGCATAACTCACTCAATCGTCGGCACGCTCGCGCTCGCCGTCGCGTTCCCCTTGCTCTTCTTCGCTGGCGAACGTCTGGTCGCGAGGCTCAGAGGCCGCGCGCCGCGGGCGAGTCTGAAAGGGCTGCTCATCTGCTCGCTAATCCTCGCCGCATCTCACCCGCTGCTCGACCTGATGAACAACTACGGGCTGCGACCGTTCCTGCCCTGGAGCGGGCGTTGGTTCTACGGCGACATCCTTTTCATCGCAGACCCCTGGATTTGGCTCGCGCTCGGCGGCGCGTGCTTCCTGCTGACGGCGAGGACTTGGCTGCGCGTTGCCGCGTGGGGCGTGGTCGCGGTCGCGCTGACGCTGTTCCTGTTCGTTTCCGGCGGACGGTTCGGGCCGGGCGTGCCCGTGACGATTTACGCAATCTGGCTCGCGGGCATCGCAGTCTTCATCGCGCTTTACAACTTTAAGTTTGCGGAGCGTTGGGGCGCTTCGGTCGCGGGCGCGGCGCTCGCGTTTGTAGTCGTGTACTGCGGCGCGCTGGCGTTCGCGCACGCGCGCGCGCTCGAAGAGTCGAAGGTCGCGGCGGACAGTCTCGCGCAGGGCGGCGAGACCGTGACGCGCGTGGCCGCGATGCCGACCGCCGCAAACCCTCTCGCGTGGCGCTGCGTCGCGGACACAGACCGTTCGACGTTTCGCTTCGACCTGCGTCTCGGCGCAGGCGGCGAAGAAGGGCGCGACCTGTTTCGCGTCGAGAAGCCGGAGCGCGCGGCGAGGGAACTCGTCCGGCTCGCGTCCGAGGACGAGCGTGCGCGCGTGTTTCTTAACTTCGCGCGCTTTCCCGTGGAGCGCGTGCGGCGCGAGGAGGGCGGCGCGACTTTCGTGGATTTCGCAGACCTCCGCTTCACCGAGCCGGGCGCACGCCAGCGCGCGGGCAGCTTCGCCCTCGAAGTCGAAGTCCCGCCGCCCGGACGCTGAACTGCTTCCCGAAACGAGCCGGGGCCGTCATCGCTTTTCATCGGCAGAGCCTTGAACTTTCAACTTTGAACATTTATTGTTTCTCTCCGCCGCGCAGGATTCTTTTGCTCTCCTCTTTCTGAAAGGAAGAAAACTCGCATGAGAAAAATCGCCCCCGCAAGACTTCTGCTGCCCCTCGCGCTTGTTTTCGTGCTCTCGCAGTTCGCGCCGGCGCAGACGCGCGACGTTTCAAAGTTCGTGACGGCGCAGACGCGTGACACGCGCGCCGCGCTCGCCTCGTTCCCCGACTCGCAGGCAGTCCTCTTCGTCAACGCGCGCCGCATCGTCAACGAGGTGCTGCCGCGACTGATGCCGCCAGCCGAATACCAGAAGCTGGTCGGCGGCGCGGAGAAGGGCGGCTTCGACCTGCGCGCGCTCGACTACGCGGCGGTCGGCATACGCTTCCCCGAACCCGCGCCCGTCGGCGGCGTCCCCGAATTCGTCGTCGTCGTCCGCGGCGGCTTCAACGCCGACACGCTGCTCGCGCTCGGTCGCGTCGGCATCTCTTCGATGGGCGTGAAGCCGCGGCAGGAGAGCTACGGCTCGAAGACGATTGAGATCATTGACACCTCCGAGGTCGCGAAGATGGCGGGCGTGGGCGAAGCGGCCTCGACGACTCCCTACACGCAGATGGGCCTGCCGTCGAAGATACCTTACCCGGAGATCGGCGTCGTGGCCCTCGACTCCGAGACGCTCGTCTTCGGCGTGCCCGCTTACGTCAAGTCGGCGATTGACGCGGCGGGCGGTCGCGGCGGACTCAAGTCTTCGACGCTCGACCTCGCGGCGCGTGACCCGCAGGCGCTATGGAGCCTGACGGCGGACATCCCGCCCTCGCTCTCCGACACCATTCACAAGTTCGGCGCGCCCCCGAACGAGGAGCTTGACCGGATGCTCTCGTGGATCAAGCAGGTGAGCGTCTCGCAGGGGATGAACGCGGTTGACTACACGCTCAGCGCCTCGGTGCTGACCGACGCGCCGGAGCACGCGAGCGCGTTCAGCGGGCTAATCCGCATGGGGCTGCTCGCCGTGCAGACGGGACTCGGCGAGGAGGCCGCGAAGCAGAACGGCAAGGACGCGGCGAACGCCCGGCGCGCGCTCGAAGTTTTGAAGACCGTCGTCAACAGAACCGAGGGCAACACGCTCGTCGTCAGCGCCTCCGTCTCGCAGGCCGCCGTCGCCGAAATGATCAAAGAGCAGACAGCGAAGCCGGCGGTGACCAAACCGAGGACGACCCGCAGGACGACGCGCAGGCGCGCGCGGCGAAGACATTAAAATGAGGTGCGAGTTTGGAGACGACCACTGAAAAGAAGAAGCGCGTGCGCCGGGCGATTCGGCTCCTGAAGAAAGAGTACCCGGACGCACGTTGCAGCCTCTCGTACTCGAACCCGCTCGAACTGCTCGTCGCGACGATCCTCTCGGCCCAGTGCACGGACGAGCGCGTCAACGTCGTCACGGCAGACCTCTTCCGAAAGTATCGTTCGTGGCGCGACTTCGCCGAAGCGCCCGCGTCGGAGCTTGAGCGCGACATTCATTCGACCGGCTTCTTCCGCAACAAGGCCAAAGCGATTCAGGGCGCGTCGCGTCTGATCGGCGAGAAGCACGGCGGTCGCGTGCCCGGCACGATTGAAGAATTGCTCGAACTGCCCGGCGTCGCGCGCAAGACGGCGAACGTCGTGCTCGGCAACGCCTTCGGCAAGGCTCCGGGCGTCGTCGTTGACACGCACGTCACGCGCCTGTCCGAGCGTCTGGGCTTCTCTTCGGAGAAGACCGCCGAGAAGATCGAGAAGGATTTGAACGAACTCGTGCCGCGGGGCGACTGGATAATCTTCCCGCACCTGCTCATCGCGCACGGTCGCAAAGTCTGTAAGGCGCGTAAGCCCATTTGCGGCGAGTGCGTCTTGGCGAAGCTCTGCCCTTCAGCTTTCATTGACGTTTAACCGACGCGCTCTGCCAGCGCGTCGCACAGTTCGTGCTAATGAAGAGGTAGGCGGCTACCTTAGAGATGGCCGAAGGAGTCGGAAGTCGCTAAACAATAAAGGAGCTTGTATGGCAGCCTATGACAATTGTGCCGACTGTAAGGGGCATGGTTATTTCCGCTGTGTCGCGTGTGGTTGTAAGAGCTGTCAGGCGAGCGGTAAGGCTAAATGTGCCCATTGTAATAATGGCAGAGTGCCTTGTAAGTTGTGTGGCGCTACGGGCTGGATAAGTACGACAGGTTGGATATTTACCCGATCTGAGATTTGCCCCGCTTGCAAAAGAGGTACGACGGTCGCTTGCGGTATTTGTAAAGGCTCTAGTATTACGAACTGCCCGTCATGCAAGGGCAATGGTAGAAACGCTCAATGTTCAAAATGTAATGGCTCACAAAAGATCAATTGTCATACCTGTAATGGTTCTGGAAAAGTTGTAAGTCAATGGTCTGAGTCTTTGAATGATTTTCCGGTCGAAAGACTAAGATTTGAGTACGACAAAAGGCAGCGTGAAGTCTCAAATCTACAAATGCAAATCCGACACATAGAAAGGAAGATAGATCAACTTCAGGAAGATTGGGATGAGGCATATAGAGAGGCAGAAGCTTCAGGGCCGAGAGGTATTCACAATTTTGATGCGGGCGGATACCAAAGCGGTTCGCAAGCTTATTATGACGAGATTGGCGATGCAGGTGCGCGAATAAGGGAATTGGAGAGTGAGATGAGCGCTATTGAGCAGGTACTGAACTCAAAATGGCAATGACTCGCCGCTGCCCGGCGTTAAAGCTCAGTCAGTACAGTTTGGAGGGAAAAACTTATGAATAAATTTTCGCTAACATTGAAAAGCGTCGCCGTCTTCGCGGTCGCGTTGGGCGTGCTGTGCCCGCCGGCTCTGGCGCAGAGGCTCGTGTACCCGAAGGCGAAGCGGGGTGAACAGGTGGACGACTACTTCGGCGTGAAGGTCGCCGACCCTTACCGCTGGCTCGAAGACGAGAACTCGCCGGAGACGAAGCAGTGGGTCGAAGAAGAGAACAAGGTCACGTTCGGCTACCTCGAAAAGATTCCGTACCGGCAGGCCGTCAAGTCGCGCCTCGAACAGCTCTTCAACTACGCGCGCTACACCGCGCCCTTCCGCCGCGGCGATGACTACTTCTACTTCAAGAACGACGGGCTGCAGAACCAGAGCGTCCTCTACGTCCAGAAGGGACTCGACGGCACGCCCGAAGTCCTGCTCGACCCCAACAAGTTCTCGGCGGACGGCACGTCGCGCCTCGGCGGGTTGCAGTTGTCGAAGGACGCGCGCTACGTCGGCTACGGCATCTCTTCGGGCGGCTCGGACTGGGAGGAGTTGCGCGTCCGCGACGTGGCGACGAAAAAAGATTTGGACGACGTTCTCAAGTGGGTGAAGGTTTCCGGCATCGCGTGGCAGGGCGACGGCTTTTATTACAGCCGCTACGACGCGCCTTCCGGGAACGAGCTGACCGCGAAGAACGAGAACCACAAGGTCTATTACCACCGCGTCGGCACGCCGCAGTCGGCGGACGAACTCGTCTATGAGGACAAGGCCAACCCGCAGCGCTTCCACACCGTCTCGACGACCGAGGACGAGCGCTTCGCCCTCCTCGACATCTCCGACCGCGGCAAGGGCAAGAAGGGCAACGCGCTCTTCTACCGCGACGCGCAGGCGGGCGACAAGGCGTGGCACCCGATTGTCGCCGAGGTCGGCGACGACGACTTTGGCGTGGTTGACAACGTCGGCGACAAGCTCCTCATCGAGACGAACCACAACGCGCCCAACCGCCGCGTCTTCCTCTTCGACCCGAAGAACCCGGACGAGAAGAACTGGAAGGACGTTCTCCCCGAACGCCCCGAACCGCTCGAAGGCGCAACGACCGCGGGCGGCAAGCTCTTCGCGAGATACCTCAAGGACGTGACGACGCGCGCCTACGTTTACAGCCTCGACGGCAAGCTTGAGAACGAAGTGCAGATGCCCGGCCTCGGCGTCGCCGGCGGCTTCGGCGGGCTGAAGGACGACCGCGCGGTCTTCTACACCTTCACGTCGTTCAACTTCCCCGCGACGATCTACCGCTACGACATCGCGACGCGGAAGTCCACGCTCTTCCGCGCGCCCGAAATCCCCGGCTTCAAACCTTCCGACTACGAGACCAAGCAGGTCTTCTACAACAGCAAGGACGGTACGCGCGTCCCGATGTTTCTGGTTTACAAGAAGGGCCTGAAGCTCGACGGCAGGAACCCGACCCTGCTCTACGGCTACGGCGGCTTCAACATCACCACGTCGCCGAACTTCAGCTCGTCGCGGCTCGCGCTGCTCGAACAGGGATTCGTCTATGCGTCGGCGAACATGCGCGGCGGCGGCGAGTACGGCGAGAAGTGGCACGAGGCCGGGACGAAGCTGCGTAAGCAGAACGTCTTCGACGACTTCATCGCCGCCGCCGAGTGGCTCGTGAAAAACAAGTACACGTCGCCCGACCGGCTCGCCATCCACGGCGTCTCGAACGGCGGCCTGCTCGTCGGCGCGGTCTCGAACCAGCGGCCCGACCTCTTCAAAGTCGTCATCCAGCAGGCGGGCGTGATGGACATGCTCCGCTTCCACAAGTTCACCATCGGCTGGAACTGGATCGCCGACTACGGCTCGTCCGACAACGAGGCCGAGTTCAAGGCGCTCTACGCCTACTCGCCCGTCCACAACATCCACGCGGGCACGAAGTATCCCGCGATGCTCATCACCACCGCCGACCACGACGACCGCGTCGTGCCCGCGCACTCCTTCAAGTACGCGGCGGCCTTGCAGGCGGCGCAGGCGGGCGACAACCCCGTCCTGATTCGCATTGACACCAAGTCGGGCCACGGCGCGAGCAGCACCACCAAGGCCATCGAGCAGACGGCGGACATCTACTCGTTCCTCTTCTACAACCTCGGCATCACGCCGAAGTACAACCCTTGATTTGTAAGAATAGGCAAGAGCGAGAGGCGGCAAGTTCCGAATGAACTTCGCCGCCTCTCACTTATTAAGATGGCTTTTGAATCAGACGGCCAGCAGGTACTCTGCGAGCGGGCTTAGGCGGGCGCGAGTCCGGGGAAGTATGCGCCCGTTCCAATTGAATCCCGACTCGTCGTCGCGGCGGATAAAATATCCTTGTATCGAACGGCGCGGCGTGTCACTCCGGTTCGCCGCGTGCCCGTGCCACACGGACCCGTTGAACAGGATGATTGAACCAGCCGTGCCGCACGCCACGACCTCGCGCTCGTGTTTTGAAGTTGTGTCCTCCATGATCTCGCTCGGAATAGTCGTCCACTCATGCGAGCCGCGCACAAAACGCGTGGCCCCGTTATCAATTCTGAAGTCGTCCACCATGAAGATGAAACCGACCATCGGCCACCCCTCCGCGTCGGCCTTGTAATCCACGTGAAGCGGCTGCGCCTGTGAGTGTGGCCGCAAAGTTCTCCCGAGCAGCGCGCTCAGTTTGAAGGGCCGACCGATGACGCGGCAACAAGCCTCCAGTACGGGGCGGTAGATGTACAAGTCGTCGAACTCGACTCCGCGGTTGACGAAATCGTGGACTCGCGTGGTTTGGCTGCCGACTGAAAGGTCGGGTGGAGTCGCAGAGGCGACAGCCGAATCATAAGCCTCTGCTAATCGCGACAAACGCTCGCCCGCCACGGGGCCGGGGATGACGACGAAACCCGAATCGAGCAACTCTCGCAGGGCGCGCTCCGGCAGTTCGCGGCCACGTTCTATTTCCTTGAACCACTCGTCCATCTGCCCAGGCACTCGTGAAGTCCAGTTCACCCGCCTCACAGTTGGCTTTACTTATCGTCGTCTGCGCGCTCGAACCAGTCGCGCGTCATGTCGCACCAGAGCGCGAGGCCGCGCCACTCGCCGAAGCGCGAGTAGAAGCGTGCGATCTTGTTGTCGTCGCACGCGCGCCCGTGCCCGCGCACCTTTTTGAACTTGCCGCGCACCCACGAGTCGAGCGCGAGAACGTCGTAGCGCCCGACGAGCTTTAAAAGATTCTCGGCGGCGTAGTCGCCGACGCCCTTCACGCGCTTCATCTCGCGCTTCAAATCGGCGGTCGTGAGTCCGCTCGTCAGCCAAGACTCAACGTCCAACTCGCCCGACGCAACGCGCTCGGCCAATTCCTTCAAATACTCCGAGCGGTATCCGGCGCGCACGACGTTCCTGTAAAACTCGACCGGCTGCTCGGCCATCGCTTCCGGCGTCGGGAACGCGCGGCGAACGTCCGCGGCCTCGCGTCCGAGGTTGTTGACAAGCTCTTTGACCATCTTCGTCGTCAGCGCCCAAGAGCAATTCGTCGTCGTGATTGACTTCACTAAATCTTCAAACACGGTAGGCGAGCGCAGCAGCCGGCCCGCGCCGTCGCGCGCGATCCAGGCGAACTCCGGTTCGTCGGCGAGCGCCGCGTAGAATTCTTCGAGGCGGTCGTCGAGACGGAAGATGTGCCGCACGTCGCGCTCGACTCGCGCTGTCGCGCGCTTGCCGAGTTTCCGGGGAGTGCTGACGCACAGCGCGCGCCTGTCGCCCGTCACCGCCACGGTCACGGGCGCGGCGTCGCCAACGTCGAGGACGCGGACGAGTGTGGAGTTGTTGACCCACTCGAAGGGCAGCAGGTCGCACCAGCCGTGACTGATGAGCGTTCGTTTGAAGTCGAAGCCCGCGGGGGCCTTGATTGAAAAGTTCATGTCATTTCGTCAGGGCAGACGGTGTGTCGAAGAGCGAAAAGAAAGCTAACAGATTCCAGCGCGGAATACGACGGGCTGGGGTTCGTTGTTCTGTCCGTGCTTGAGCGTGGCGTGAGTTGAATCTCACCACGGAGATACGGAGGACACAGAGGGTGACAGAGTTTAAATGCCTCCGTGCATCCCCCGAGTCCTCCGTGTCTCCGTGGTGAACCGCCCCAGGCTCCACGCTCAAGTATGGAGAACAAACGGGTATGTTGCGCCCGGCACAGAATGCGTTATCATGCCTGCGCGCTCCGCCAACCTTCGCCGGGAGAAACAGCGTTGTCAGAGAACCGCCCGCTCACAATCATGTGTCTCGCGAGCTACGAGAAGGGGCAGGAGTTCCTGCGCGAGTGCAAGCGTCAGGGCTGCCGCGTCCTGCTCGTCACGGCGGAGAAGTTGCGCGACGCCGACTGGCCGCGCGAGTCCGTGGACGAGTTCTTCTACATGCCCGAAGACTTCGCGCTCGACGAGTTGACGCGCGCGGTCAGCTACGTCGCGCGCACGCGCGAGATTGACCGCATCGTACCGCTCGACGACTTCGACGTTGAGACCGCCGCCGCGCTCCGCGAGCACCTACGCATCCCCGGCATGGGCGACACGACCGCGCGCTACTTCCGCGACAAGCTCTCCATGCGGATGAAGGCGCGCGAGAGCGGCGTCCTCGTCCCCGACTTCGTCCACGCGAACAACGACGCGCGCGTCCGCGCGTTCACCGAGAGCGTGCCCGCGCCCTGGGTGTTGAAGCCGCGCTCCGAGGCTTCGGCCATCGGCATCGCGAAGGTCAACTCGGCGGAAGAACTCTGGCCGCAGCTTGAGAATTTGGGCGAGCGCCGCTCGTTCTACCTGATCGAACAGTTCATCCCCGGCGACATCTTCCACGTTGACTCGGTCGTCTCCGAAGGCGAGACGGTCTTCACCGCCGTGAGCAAGTACGGCAAGCCGCCGATGGAGGTCGCGCACGGCGGCGGCGTCTTCCTCACGCGCACGATCTCCCGGCAAACGGAGGACGCGCGGGCGCTCGAACGACTCAACCGCGACCTTGTTCGCTCACTCGGCCTGCCGCGCGGCGTCACTCACACAGAGTTCATCAAGGCCGGCGACGGTCGCTTCTATTTTCTTGAGACGGCGGCGCGCGTCGGCGGCGCGAACATCGCCGAGGTGGTCGAGGCCGCGACCGGCATCAACCTCTGGCGCGAGTGGGCGCGCGTCGAGATCGCGGGCGAGCGCGGGCTTTACGAACTCCCGCCGCGGCGCGAAGACTACGCCGGCATCGTCATCTCGCTCGCGCGTCAGGAGTGGCCCGACACTTCTGCTTACGACGACCCGGAGATCGTCTTCCGCCTGCGCAAGCGCCATCACGTCGGCCTGCTCGTCGCGTCGCACGACGCCGCGCGCGTCGAGCATTTGCTGAACTCTTACGCGCGCCGGTTCCTCGAAGACTTCAGCGCGACGCTGCCCGCGCCGGACAAGGCGACGAGCTAGGAGATTGCGGAATGCGGATTTCGGGTTGCGGATTTCTCTTTGCCGTCTTTGCGCTTTTGCGAGAAATTGAATCTCAGGCGAAGGCGCTGGAGCCGCAAAGAACAAACGCTGCTTTCGTCAGCCCTAATCCGAAATCCGAAATCCGAAATTGAATTATGCCGCGTGACCTGATTCGCGAGTACCTGAGCTTCGTCCGCGTCGAGAAGGGGCTGTCGAAGAACTCCGTCGAGAGTTACAGCCGCGACCTCGCGCGGCTGAAGGCTTGGGCCGAGCGGGCGAAGTGCGAGCCGCAGTCTCTCGACAAGACTTCGATGACGCGGTTCATGATGTCGCTCACGCGCGAGGGGCTTTCGCCGCGGTCGGTCTCGCGGATGTTAAGCTCCGTGCGCGGCTTCTTCCGCTTCCTCCTCCTCGACGGCCACATCAAGAGCGACCCGACCGCCGACCTCGTCTCGCCGCAGGCCGCGCAGAAGCTCCCGAACTTTCTGACGCAGGAACAGGTCGAGCGCCTGATCGAAACGCCCGACACCGACACGCCCGAAGGCGTGCGCGACCGCGCGATGATCGAGCTGCTTTACGCGACGGGCCTGCGGGTTTCGGAGCTTGTCGGGCTGAAGACTTCGAGCGTGAACGTTGACAGCGGGCTGCTCTCCTGCACGGGCAAGGGGAGCAAGCAGCGGAGCGTGCCCGTCGGTCGCTCGGCGATTCAGTGGCTGCAAAGGTACGAGTCGGCGCGGCGCTCGCTGCTCGCGGGGCGCGAGTCTCAAATGCTCTTCGTCGGCTACCTCGGTCGCCCCGTCACGCGCCATACTTTCTGGGCGGTGCTGAAGAAGTACGCCGAGAAAGCCGGACTCCGCAACGTCTCGCCTCACGTGCTGCGCCACAGCTTCGCGACGCACCTGCTCGAACACGGGGCCGACACGCGCAGCGTCCAGGCCATGCTCGGCCACAGCGACCTCGCGACCACGCAGATTTACACGCACGTCACGGGCGAACGCCTCCGCAGCGTTTACGAAAAACACCACCCGCGCGCCAAGCGCGACGGAGAAGCCGCCGCCTTCGAGGAAGAAGAATGACGAAGGCGGCGCGGTCAAAGCCGTCGCCGCCTTCGTTCTGTCCGGCTCGCCGAGAGCGCTTTCAAATACTCTTCAGACTCAGGTCGCCCGAAGCCGTCGAGATTCTGAGCAGGCGCGAGCCGCTGCCCAAGCGACCGCGCGCGTGTTTGCCCGAACTGTACTCGTCCTGCTTCACCTCGATTGGAAAGTTCGTCTCGATGTCGCCCGAAGCGGTTGACATCTCCACGTCGGCGTCAACGCTCGCGGGCAGGCGGACGTGAACGTTGCCGCTCGCCGAAGAGAAGCGCAGTTCGCCAGCGCCTTCGAGCCGCGTCAACTCCACGTCAACGTCGCCGCTCGCCGTGCTCGCGCTCACCGTCCCGGCGGCCTCCCTGACTTTCACCGTCCCGCTCGCCGAGCTTGCGTGAATGTCGCCGCTCACGCCTTCGAGCGTCACGTCGCCGCTCGCGGTGCTGAGGCGCAGCCTGCCGCTCACGCCATCGGCGTTGACGTTGCCGCTCGCCGTCGTGATTTTGTCGAAGTCGAAGTTCGCCGAGCGCGGCACGCGAACCTCGAACCGGACGCTCGCGTCGCAGTTGCAGTTGCGCGGGTACTTCGCGCGAAGCTCGACGCGATTGCCTCCGCTCAAGTCTTCGACATCCACCACGCTGCGATCCGGCCCTTCCTTGTACGCCGTCACCTCGACCCCGCCGCCGTCGTAAGCTTTTATGTTCACGTCGCCCGAAACGTTCTCGATGTTGATCGAGCCGTTCGGCCCGATGTTGTAGGTGTGCTGAAAGTCCTGCGCGCGCGCGACCGCCGCCGACGCGACGCACAGAACCACTGCCGCGATGAACTTCACAAGCGCCCGGCTTTTCATTCTGGTCACACTCCTCCCCGACCGTCTGGTCAAAAACTTTCGATCTGCCGTGTAAACACCGCCGGGCAGAGTTTTGTGGCAGGCTCCGGGAAAAATGTTTGAGAAGAAACTGCCGTCGCGCGAGATGCAAGCGGCTTCATGCTTCGACGGCATGAGGCCGGATGGATTCGCCGCGTGTTTGAACGGGCGAAAGTTTACGGAAGGCCGCGGGCCACTTGCGCGCCCCGTTCAGTCAGATTTTCGATTGACGATGACAGGCTCAAGCGTGCGCGTCGTGTTCTCGATGACGCTCGGCACGGGCAGCGGCGTCGCTTCGGCGAGCGAGCGTTCGGGCGCGGCGTCAAGCTCTCTCGTCGTGTCGGCCTTCTGCCGCAAAGGCTCGCGCGCTTCGCCGTCGGCTTCTCTGGCGGCTCGCCTGCGGCGCAGCAGGAGCCGCGCGAAGACGGCCTCGACCGAGAGCAGAAGCATGAAGCTGAAGACCGCGAAGGCTTTGATGAGCGCCGCGTCCGAAGGCTCGACGCCCTTCATGACCTGAAGCAGCGCGATGACAGCCGCGAGGCCGACGGCGAAGAGAAAGACCATCGCCGCGACGAGCGTTTCGGGTGCGGCCTCGGCCCTCGCGCCGCCGCGCCTCGTGTTCGGCAACTCTTCGCCGCAGTGTTTGCAGAAGCGCAGTCCGCGCGCGACCGCCGCGCCGCAGGTCGAACAGTACATCCGCTTCACCCCCTGAGCGTCGTTACGAAGAAGCGGGCGGCTAAGTTCGCGGGGCGTCCGCGCGAGTTCGCCGAACGGTCGTGATAAGTCTGAGCTTCCGCGATAGGCTTGAGCGTGGCCGCGTCGAATGTTGTCCGCGCGGGCCGGATTTGAATTACAATGCGCGGCGTGCTCGCGCGGATTTCAGAGAGGCGTTGGGTCGGCTACACGGTCGCGGCCTTCGGCGTCCTGGCCGCGACGCTCGCGCTCAAGCTCTTCGGCGCGCGGATCAACGCGACGACGGTCGCGCTCGCGCTCCTGCTCGTCGTCCTACTGGTCTCGACGGGTTGGGGTTCGAGGCCGGGCATCCTCGCCGCGCTGCTCGGCGTCGCGTGCTTCAACTTCTTCTTCCTGCCGCCCGTCGGCACCTTCACGATCAGCGACCCGCAGAACTGGGTCGCGCTCTTCGCGTTCCTCGTCACGGCCATCACGGCGGGCCAACTCTCGGCGCACGCGAAGCGCCGCGCGGAAGAGGCCGACGCGGGCCGGCGCGAGATCGAGCGTCTGTACGGCGAGCTGCGCGACGCCTTCGAGCAGGCCAGCCGCGCCGAGGCGCTCAAGCAGAGCGAGCGCCTGAAGTCCGCTCTGCTCGACGCCGTCACGCACGACCTTCGGACGCCGCTCACTTCGATCAAGGCTTCCGTGACGACGCTGCTCGACGAACTCCGAACCGAGGCGACGCGCGAAGCCCCGGCGGCGCTCGACAGGGAAGGCCGTCAGGAGATGCTCGAAGTGATTGACGAGGAGGCAGACCGGCTCAACCGCTTCATCGAGGGCATGGTCGAGCTGGCGCGCATCGAGGCGGGCGAGATGCGTCTGCGTCGCCGCTGGGGTTCCGTCGAGGAGATCGTCGCGACCGCCTTGGAGCGCGCGTCGCCGCTGACACGCGGGCACAGGGTCGAGACCGATCTCGAATACGAACTGCCGTCGGTGCGCGTTGACGCGCGCGCGGTCGCCGAAGTGATCTACACGCTGGTTGACAACGCCGCGAAATACTCGCCCGCCAGGACGACGATCCGCGTCGGCGCGCGCCGCGGCGAAGACGAGTCGGTCGAGCTTTCGGTCGAAGACGAGGGGCGGGGCGTCCCCGCGCATCTACGCGAGCGCGTCTTCGACAAGTTCTACCGCGCGATGCTCGACGGCGACTCAGCCGCGCGCCGACCGGCGGGGACGGGCCTCGGGCTTTCAATCGCGCAGGGCATCGTCGAGGCGCACGGCGGGCGCATCTGGATCGAAGACGGCGCGGGCGGTCGCGGCTGTCGCGTCCGTCTGACGCTGCCGATTGGAGATCAGGAGGACTCAGCCGTCGAGTCGGCGGGAGCGGTCAACGATCAGGCGGGGAGTGCCGGGACGCAGGACTTGGTTTCCGGCGTCGAAGACGGGCGCGCGCGACTGGGCCTTTAGCATTCAACGATGAACGACAAGCAGCGCATTCTGGTCGTTGACGACGAGCCGCAAATCACACGCGTGCTGCGCCGCGGGCTGATGACGCACGGCTACGACGTGCGCGACGCGGCGGACGGAAAGTCTGCCCTGCGTCTCTTCGGCGAGTGGCAGCCCGACCTCGTCGTGACCGACCTCTCGATGCCGAACATGGACGGCATCGAATTGTGTCGCAAGCTGCGCGCTCTCTCCCAACTCCCGATCATCGTCCTCTCGGTACGCGGCGAGGAGCGCACGAAGGTCGAGGCGCTCGACGCGGGCGCGGACGACTACGTGACCAAGCCGTTCGGCATGGACGAACTTCTCGCGCGCGTCCGTGCGGCGCTGCGCCGCGCGCCCCGCGACGGCGAAGGCGACACCGCGCCGACGCTCGTCGAGGAGGGAGACTTCCGCGTCAACCTCGAAACGCGCGTCGTCACCGTGCAGGGCAGGGAAGTCCACCTGACGCCAAAGGAGTTCGAGCTGCTCGTTTACCTCGCGCGCCACCCCGGAAAAGTTCTGACACACAGGACTCTGCTCGCGGCGATCTGGGGCGGCGAGTCGGTCGAGCAGACGGAGTACCTTCGCGTCTTCGTCGGCCAACTGCGGAAGAAGGTCGAGCCGGATCACGCGAAGCCGCGCTACATCCTCACCGAGCCTTGGGTCGGATACCGCTTCGACCCCGGCGAGTGAAAGCGCTGTCGCGGCTCGGAGTCACGAGGCCGTAAAACTTTACTTTATTGACAGGGGGGGCGTAACATCATGCGCTTGAAGAGAGCCGAGCACGTCCGTTTGCGGGCCGAAGGGAAGGGCTAGCGCTTGCGGCCTTGAGAGGGGGGGCGCGGGGATTCATGCCCCGTGCCCTTCGTCGCGTTCTGTCAACCGAGCGCGGGTCGGTGCGACTGCCGCGGGCGCTGACGAAAAATATAATCATGGCAACACGCATCGGGAACTCATTGACGCAGACGAGGGTAGTTGTAGCCACTTCGGTGATGCTCTCCTTCATCTCGTTCTGGCGGGCGGCGGCGATAGTCTTAAACGACTTAGGCTCGTCGGCCTACTACGTCGGCGGCATCGCCGAGCAG
>Ga0070740_10003250_pt1 | contig 17583 bp, 18 predicted proteins | sample Coa_R2_FD_67286 | JGI IMG/M metagenome (GOLD analysis project Ga0070740, IMG submission 67286) | Surface soil microbial communities from Centralia Pennsylvania, which are recovering from an underground coalmine fire - Coalmine... | ecosystem: Environmental > Terrestrial > Soil > Unclassified ... | reverse complement strand
CTTGACACGTATATGCTGATTGAAGTATATAAATAGCTCATGGAATCGGCATTTGAAATTATTGCGGAGCCAAACCGCCGCGCGATATTGAGCCTCCTGGTCTCGTCTCAGCATTCGGTGGGAGAGATCGAGCGCCGGCTTCATATGCCGCAGCCGACCGTGTCAAAGCACCTTCGAGTGCTGCGCGAGGCCGGTTTCGTGGAATCCAGAGTGGATGCGCAGCGCCGCCTCTACCGATTGAAGCCGGAACCCTTTCAGGAGGTAGATATGTGGCTTGCCCAGTTTCGTCAGCTCTGGTCCGCTCACGTGGATGCTCTCGAACGTTACCTCGATCGCATGGACGAACCAGCACCAACTAAACGCAGGACAAGAAAAAAGAAACACGAAAAAGGAGAAACGAAATGAAACTCAAACTGACCAGCGTATATGTTGACGACCAGGAGAAGGCCCTGCGCTTTTATACCGAAGTGCTGGGCTTCGTGAAGAAGGCGGATTTCAGCCAGGGATCATATCGTTGGCTCACGGTGGCCTCGCCGGAAGACCCGAATGGGACAGAGCTGCAGCTCTCTCTCAATAACAACCCGGCAGCCAAGACGTACCAGCAGGCGCTGTTTCAGCAAAACCAGCCTGCGGCCATGTTCTTCACCGACGATGTGCAGGCCGATTACGAGCGCATGAAAGTAGCCGGCGCTGAGTTCACCATGCCTCCAACGGACGTTACGGCTTCCAAAATCGCCATGCTGAATGATACCTGCGGTAATCTCATTCAGATCACAGAGCTGAAGCGCTGGTAAGGCAAAAGGAGAGCGACATGGGAAAGATCGGGCAGTACACGCCGGGACCAGCCTACGGAGCGCGAGTAGAAAAGGGCGGAGAGAAATGGACGCTCGTCCTCGTGAGAGAACTGCGCCACCCCCCGGAGAAAGTCTGGCGGGCGCTCACCGATCCAGCGCATCTGCGCGAATGGGCACCTTTTGACTCTGATGGAAACCTGGGTATGCCAGGAGCGCACGCGAAGCTCACCACGGTGGGAGCGCCCACGCTGCACGTTACTGAAACAACCGTGACGCAAGCTGTCGCTCCCGAGCTGCTTGAGTATAACTGGGGTGACTTCAATATCCGGTGGGAGATCGAATCTGTTGCCGACGGCACACGCCTGACGCTGTGGACCAATATTGATCGTCGCTTCATCTCAATGGGCGCTGCCGGATGGCACATTTGTATCGATGTTCTGGATCACCTGCTCAAAGGAACGCCCATCGGGCGCATGGTTGGCCCCCAGGCAGCGCAATTCGTAGGCTGGCAGCGGCTCAACACGGAGTACGCCGAGCTGTTCGGTGTAAAAGCGCCCAACTGGCCAAAGACGGCTCAAAAGCTGTAAGGAGGATCCCGTTGAACTGGAACAAATGGATTCGGCAGACCCATCGCTGGCTGTCGCTGGCGTTCACGCTGGCTGTCATCATCAACATCGTTGCCATCGTATTGAAGAAGTACTCAACTGCGATGGGGCTGCTGGCCGTGGCTCCGCTAGCCTTGCTCTGGATCACTGGCCTGTATCTTTACGTGCTACCATATGCGGCGAAATGGCGCGGCGGACGGAATACTCATATATCGCAAGCCGGATCGAGATGAGATGAAAACGCTTTTAGGAAAACAACGTGAAGAACTACTCAAAACATTGAAAGCTCGTTTTGAGAAAAACATGAACCGCCACAAAGACCTTGCATGGGCCAAGGTGCAGGCAAGGCTTGACGCGGCTCCTGACAAACTATGGTCGCTGAACGAAATGGAAAAAACCGGGGGCGAGCCGGACGTGGTTGGTCAGGATAAAAAGACGGGCGAATTCATTTTTTACGATTGCTCGGCGGAAAGCCCGAAGGGTCGCAGAAGTCTTTGCTACGACCGTGAAGCGCTTGAGTCAAGAAAAGAAAACAAACCGGCAAATAGTGCAACGGATATGGCCGCCGCTATGGGCATTGAGCTTCTCACCGAAGAGCAGTATCGGGAGCTGCAGAAGCTGGGAGAGTTCGACACGAAAACATCGAGCTGGGTGAAAACGCCTTCGAATATCAGAAAACTTGGCGGGGCCGTCTTTTGTGATCGCCGCTACGATACCGTTTTCCTGTATCACAACGGCGCGGAATCCTACTATGCCGCCAGAGGGTTTCGAGGATCGCTGAAGGTCTAAGCTATGGGTTCTCTAACGTAGCATCCGAAAACAATGACTGCGATGTAACAACCTATATCTCTGCGAGATGCGGGACGACTCGCAAAACATTTTCAATCATTGCTGATCAATCCGGATTGCAACGCCTGCTCCTGATTCCTGAAAATTGCCATGGCGGTTTTCATTCGGCGGAATCCGCGTTTGTGATAGAAGCCTTCTTTGCCGGGATTGGCGTACAGGATGATCTTGCGATGACCGGCGGAGAGTTCAACCAGTTTTTCGACAATCGCTTTGCCGAGCCCTGCGCCCTGGCAACGCGGATGTACCGCAACATCGCAGATGTAGGCGCAATCTACGCCGTCTGCGAGAGCGCGTCCAACGCCCACCATCTCTCCATTATCGAAGACAAAGCATTTGTAGCGGCTGTTCGAGAATGAAATCCTAAGGTCCTCGGGCTTCTTATCTCCAAGAGGCGCAATCCTGTACAAGCGCGAGAGTTCATTCCAGTCAATACCGAAATCATCGAAAATCCATTGCATACATTGAATGTAAGACAGGGTGCGCAGTTTTACGCTGCTGTGCCGACCCTCTAAGCTGGAATCAGGAGAACCTGATGAAGCAGGAAATGAAGCTGAACATGCCCGATGGAACCGCTGATGCCGTGCTCTACACTGCCGACGACGGCGAAACCCATCCGGGTGTGTTGCTGATCCCCGACGTCGGCGGCCCAAGGGAGGTTGTGAGCGAGATAGCCGAAAAAGTGGTAAGTGAAGGCTACACGGTGCTCGTCCCCAATCCGTTCTACCGAACCAGCGAGCCTCCCGTTTTCAAGTTCCCACGCAAGCCGGGCGATCCTGCAACCAAGCAGCGCATGGGCGAACTGCTTGGCCCGCTCACTGCCGAGGCAATCGATGCCGACACAGGAGCTTATGTCGACTTCCTGGCCTCACAACCCACCACGAAATCGGACGGAATCGGCATCGTCGGATTTTGCATCGGCGGCCTCATTGCCTTCCGCGCGGCTGCATCGCGTCCCGACAGGGTCAAGGTCGCCGTCTCATTTCATGGTGGCGGGCTTTACAAAGCCAACGATCCCAAGAGCGCGCATCTCGGCCTGCCAAAGACCAAGGCGAGGCTCTACTTCGGTCATGCTGTCGAAGATAACAGCATGCCTGCGGAAGCTATTGCGAAACTCGAAGAAGCATTACAGGCCTGGGGTGGACAGTACGAAAGCGAGATCTATGAAGGGGCGCGCCACGGTTGGACCATGCCTGATAATGCCTCCTACAACCAGCTTCAGGCAGAACGCGCGTTCGCCAGATTGAAGTCAGTATTCAAAGAGAGCCTCGGCTGATGCAGCATTTACTGAATCTATTTAACGAGCGGCTGGCTATTTCTTCTCCGTCTCGGCCATGAACCTGACCAGCTCGTCTTTCCAGATAGCAGCCAGTGTGTGCGTGCCGTGGCCTCTCGTCGCATCTGTGATAGGGAGCAGGACGAATTTTGTCTTCGGCATTTTGGGGAGCACGCGCGGGTTGATGATCTGCTCGCCAACTTCGGGCGGATTGATGAAGTCATCGGCGGAGTTGATCCACAAAGCCGGCGCGACGATGGAGGACAGCTTCGGCTCCGGATTATAGTTCCGCGATGCGTTGACATAGTAGATGAGATTGTTGGCGTCGGTGTGTGGAATCGTGCGCGTCATGTAGTCGTCCACATATTTTTCTGCCTGAGTTCGGGTGGGATAGTTCTTCTGCATCTGTAAAGGAGACGATCCCATGATGAGCAACATGGCTTCAGCCCCGCGCAGCCCTTCGACCGGCTCGTTCGAGTATTCGCCGTCTTTCCATGCGGGATCGTGCTTGATGCTCTCGATGGCGATGTAGCGCGTCATGCGATTGCGGCCCGCAAGCTCGACCGGATAACAGGCGAAGGGCGCGAGGGCGTCCATGAACTGCGGATAAGTTTCACCCCATACCCACGACTGCATGCAGCCCATTGATGTTCCGAGGATGAGACGCAAATGATCGACATGCATGCCCTCCGTGAGCATGATGTATTGCGAGCGCACCATGTCGTCATAGTCGTACTGGGGGAATTTCATATGGAGGCCGTCGGAAGGTTTGGAGGAGTCGCCGTGGCCGATGTCGTCGGGAAGAATGAGGAAATATTTTGTAATGTCGAAGGGCTGGCCCGGCCCGAAGAGAACGTCCGAAAAGGCTGGATTCAGCAGGGTGTAGCGGTTTCCTCCGGTGCCATGAAGGAGCAGGATGGCATTATCGACGTGTCCATCGGATCCGCGATGCGGCTGACCAAGGGTCAGGTAATGCAGGTTTAGCTCGGGCAAAGTTTCGCCGGAGCCGAAATGAAAATTCTTGATAACGTAGACATTCTCCTTCGCCGACCATTTGGATGGGTGCGATGTCTGGGACGTTCCGGCAACCGTGCATAGAAAGGCAAAAAGGGCAATTGTAGCCAGGCGCATCGTTTCATTTCCTCGCGTCGAATGTTTTCAGTCTATTCAACTTCAGCATGAACAAAGACGACAAGATTGAACGAGGCCGGGCCTGAACCTACGTCGTAGTAGCGTGATCAAAATAATTTCAAGTGCTTTTTCATTGCTGACCTCAGTGGGAAATTATGCCCCCAACTCAACGGCATTGTTATCTCTGCCCGGAAGATTGCCCAATTTCAGATGGAACCGCAGCGTTCCAGTGAACGTAGAACCGATACAGGCTCGAAAAACGACGTAACGAGGGGAAGTATGAACGCTGATCTAAGGCTTGCTCTGCGGCAGCTCCGAAAATCGCCTGGATTCGCTCTGACCGCCGTATTCACGCTGGCTTTGGCCATCGGCGCCAATGCAATTGTCTTCAGCGTTCTCAATGCGCTGGTATTGCGCCCGCTCAACGTACCGCACCCTGAGAACCTGTTCATGCTGGAGCGCGCTTACGGGTCAGAAACGACTCCCTCAGAGTCGTATCCCGATTATCGCGACCTGCGCGACCGAAACCGCAGCTTCGACTCGCTCGTGCTCTACAACATCATGGGCGGCGTTGGACTCGATACCGGTCACGGAAATCCATCGGTGGTCTGGCCTTATACGGTCAGCGGCAATTACTTCGATGCTCTCGGCATTCAACCCTATCTAGGCCGATTCATCCATGCTTCCGAAGAGCACGGACCAAACAGCGTGCCCGAGATCGTTCTGAGCTATGCGCTTTGGCACAGCCATTTTAACGGCGACCCCGGTGCAGTGGGCCGCACTGTGCAGATCAACAAACATCCTTACACCATCATCGGTATTGCGCCGCCGGACTTCCGCGGCACAGAACTCTTCTTCGCCCCCGATTTTTGGGCGCCCATCGTCGATTCTCCCCAAATCAGCGGCTGGAGTTCGCTTGAGGAGCGCGGCAACCATAACGCCTGGGCCATAGGGCACCTCAAGCCCGGTGTGACCCCAGCCGCAGCGACCGCGGACCTGAACACCATTGCAGCTTCGCTCGCGAAGACATATCCCAAATCCGATGACGGCCTGAAATTTTCTTTGTCCCGGCCTGGGCTCGCCGGAAATACACTCGGCAAGCCCACGCGCGCTTTCATGCTCGGTCTCATGCTTCTGGCAGGTCTTATCCTGCTTGCCGCATGCGCCAATCTCGGCAGCCTTTTCGCTGCGCGCGCAGCGGACCGCTCACGTGAAATCGCAGTCCGCATGGCGCTCGGATCGCGCCGCCAGCTCATCGTTCGCCAACTGCTCACGGAAGCTGTTTTGGTTTCTGTGGCTGGAGGCATCTGCGGCATGGCGGGAGCCGTGGTCATCCTGCGCGCGCTCAGCACATGGCGGCCGATTCCGAATATCCCAATTAACGTGCCGGTAAATCCGGACCTGAACACCTACGCTCTGGCCTTTTTGCTGGCTGTCTTCAGTGGGCTGTTCTTCGGCCTGGTTCCAGTTCGTCAGGTACTCCGCTCCGATCCCTGGCAGATCATTCGCTCCGGAACCACCAGCGTCGGCAGCACACGCCGGTTTACACTGCGAGACGTGCTTCTTGGTCTGCAGATTGCGATTTGCGCCGTTTTAGTTACTGCTTCGCTTGTCGCCGTCCGCGGCCTCGCTCGTTCGCTTGAGAGCAGCTATGGCATTCAGCCCAACGGAGTGATGCTTGTGCACACCGATTTGCAGATGGCTGGATATGACGCCAACCAGCGCGTGTTAATGCAGAAACGCATGCTCGATGCCGCGGCAGCTATCCCCGGCGTTACGGCTGTAGGATATGCTGACCGGCTTCCGCTCAGTCTCGGCGGAGGCGATTCCGATGTATACACCGATGCCACGATCGACTATCGGCCCACGAACGCGGCAGCCGATGCCCAGAACTTCGCTGTCTCTCCCGACTATTTCCGCGCCGCCGGAACTGCGCTTCTCGCCGGGAGGACCTTTACCATGCACGATGAAGACAAGGCTCCTGTCGTGGCGGTTGTGAATCGCGAATTTGCGCGCAAGGTCTTCGGCTCTGTGGACAAGGCCATTGGTGGCCATTTCAAGTTCTGGGGCGGTCAACGTGCCGAAGTGGTCGGCGTCGTGGAAGACGGCAAATATGAAACTTTGACCGAAGATCAAAAGCCGGCCATGTTCTTTTCTTTCCTCCAGCACCCTTCCAGCGATACCTGGCTCGTCGTTCGCTCGCCTCGTGATCCGCAACAGATCGCCGCAGCCTTGCAGCGGTCAATGCGGAGTCTCGATCCGGCGCTTCCGCTGGAAATCAAGACCTGGCACAACGAATTGGACTCCGCCCTCTTCGCAGCGCGCGTAGCCACCGTTTCGCTTGGTGTGCTTGGGCTGCTGGGCGCCATGCTTGCTATCACGGGCATCTTCGGCATGGCCGCCTATACGGTCAGCAAACGTCTCCGAGAACTCGGAATCCGCATAGCCCTCGGAGCCGGTCAGCGCAAGGTGCTTGGCGCGGCACTCGGGCGCACTTTCCGGCTGCTCGTCATCGGCTCCATAGCTGGCATGATCCTCGGTGTACTGGCCACCCGGGTTCTTTCGTTCATCGTGTATCAGGCCACACCGAAAGACCCGGTCATTCTCGGTGGCGTCATTCTTACCATGCTCTGCGTGGGCATCATCGCCGCCCTGGTCCCAGCGCGGCGTGCTCTCGCCGTTGACCCAATGATCCTGCTTCGCGACGAATGAGATGAACCGGCACATCTTCCAGCCGCAATCTGACAGAATAGCGCCTCGCCATGTATCTTTAAACTTTACGGGAAGTCTAAAAGAATGTTCCGCCCCCGGATGTTTGGAGGTCTTTTTTTGTCGAGAAGCACGCGTTTTTCTTTTCTGGCTTTTGTACTGGTTTCAGCTTTCATTTTCTGCATGAGCGGCCGCGCCCAGACTCAGGCCCAGGCGCAAAGCACAACGCCGCAACCGATTGCTCCTAATAACGCCTTGGCCGGCGTGAGATACGACTATCGCTGGGAGATTTACGGTGGTTTTGCCTATTCGCACTTTAACGCCGGGCCGAACCTGCTGCAGGGCGCGAACCTCGGCGGCTTTGATGTGCAGGCAGCACGCTTTTTCAATCAGCGTTGGGCTGCGGCTGCCAATGTCCGCGGATATTACGGGACGTCCGGCGTAGTGCCTAATCCATACAACATTAAAGGACCGTTCGTCAGCGAGCACATGTTCTTGGTCGGCCCTGAATACCGCGGCCCCAGCAACGAGCATGCCTCTGTGACATTGCATGCGCTGGTTGGCGGAGCCTATGGAAATTTCGAGCACGATATCAACAACGTCCCGCCGGCAGCGCTTGGATTGTTCAGCAATCAACTAACATTTGGCGGCGCATTCGGCGGCTCCGTCGACCTCAACCGATCGCCGCGCCTTGTCTTCCGCATCTCTCCCGACGCTACGCTCACAAGCTTCGGCAGTGGCGGCGTGCAGGAACAGTTTGCAATCTCAGTCGGTATTGTTTACCGGATGGGCAAAGGTCTGAAGTAGAACATCGCGGCACGATACCAAAAGGCTGGACTGGCCCGATGCCAGCCAGCTTTTCTTTTGATAAGGAAAAACGGTTCGTCGACAAAGAATGCATCATTCGCCGTCTGATTTGCGTCTTTTACCCATTCGTACCGGTTTTTGGCCGTCGAAATCTGATACACCAACAGGAGAAGCATGCAGCGGCGTACATTAGGCAGTCAGGGTCTCAGGGTTTCGGCAATTGGGCTGGGATGCATGGGAATGTCCGATTTCTACGGACCCCGTGATGAATCGGAATCGATTGCCACTCTGTATCGGGCACTCGATCTCGGTATCAATTTTTTTGACACTGCCGATGTCTATGGTCCACATACCAATGAAGAGTTGGTAGGCCGCACGCTCAAGCCGCATCGCGACAAAGTTATCATTGCCACAAAGTTCGGCATCATCCGCAAGCCGGACGGCAAACGCGGCGTGAACGGCAAGCCGGAATACGTTCGCGCCTCCTGCGACGCCAGCCTGAAGAGACTCGGCATCGACACCATTGATCTTTATTACCAGCATCGTGTCGATCCCGAAACTCCCATCGAGGAGACCGTTGGAGCCATGTCGGAGTTGGTCAAGGCAGGAAAAGTACGCTACCTCGGCTTGTCTGAGGCTGGCCCGAATACCATACGTCGCGCCCATGCCGTGCACCCGATTACTGCTCTGCAAAGTGAATATTCCTTGTGGACTCGCGACCATGAGGAAGACGGAATACTCCCCACGATTCGCGAACTGGGCATTGGCTTTGTACCATATTCTCCGCTGGGACGCGGATTTCTGACCGGGCAGATTCGCAAGCCGAGCGATCTAGCCCCTGACGATTGGCGACACACTTCCCCACGTTTTCAGGGTGAAAACTTCCAGAAAAACCTCGATCTGGTGGCAAAAATTGAAGAATTCGCACAGAAAAGAGGCGTAAAAGCGTCCCAGATTGCGCTTTCATGGGTGTTGGGACAAGGTGAGGATTTTGTTCCCATTCCCGGAACCAAACGGCGCGCCTACCTTGAAGAAAATGTAGCGGCGCTCGAGATGAAACTCTCAAAGGAAGAGCTGGCATCTCTCGACGAGATCGCTCCCAAAGGCGCAGCTCAAGGTGAGCGGTATACTCCGGAAATGATGAGCATGCTCAGTCTTTGATTACAGAAGAGTCCGGATTTGGACAGAGGTGTTCATTTCCGGACAATTGCGGGTAAGTTGCTCGGCGAAAGCCGAATGGAATCATTTACTTTTTCTGGTTCTCACTGGCCCGCGGCTTGCTAACAGATACCGGTAGAACAAGTCTACAGGTCAACAAAGGCTACAACTTTCCTATGAAGCGGTTTGGTTGCTTCCAGCTTGACGCAGCGAACGAGTGTTTGTGGTGCGACGGAAAGCAGGTCCCGCTCGCGCCGAAGCCTTTTGCTGTCTTGCGTTATCTCGTCGAAAATCCGCAGCGCCTCGTCACGCATGACGAGCTTCTGGATGCATTGTGGCCGGAAACTTACGTGCAGCCTCAGGTCCTGCGTACCTATGTACTGGAGTTACGCAAGCTGCTCGGCGACGACCCTGACGAGCCGCAGTTTATCCAAACGGTTCCCAAGCGCGGCTATCGCTTTCTGGCCAAAGTCACAACCGTTAAGCAAGTGCCCGAATCAGAGGGCCTGAACTCCGGACGTATTGTCGGACGGGATGTCGAACTCGAAAAGCTGGATGCCGATCTCGAGCTCGCCGCCAGGGGCATTCGCAAGCTCATCTTCCTGACCGGAGACGCCGGTTCAGGAAAGACTGCTCTGATCGACGCCTTCTGCGCCCGCTCCTGTAGCGACGATGGGGCGCGAATGGCGCGTGGCCAGAGCGTGGAAGGCTTCGGAGGCAAAGAACCTTTCTATCCAGTGCGCGAGGCCCTCGGCCAGCTTACCGATCAGGAAAAATCAAAAGCTCTGCTGGTTCGGCTGCTGCCAACCTGGTTCGGTCCAGATCATGAGCATGGCGCGCGGGTTCCAACACTTGGTGAGATCTGCGAAGTCGTCGAAGCTCTTTGCCAGAGCGAACCACTGCTGCTGGTGCTTGAAGACCTTCACTGGGCCGACGCATCTACGCTAGACCTGATCTCTGCGCTGGCACGCAGACGCGGCAACCCTAAGCTCATGATGCTGGCCAGCTATCGGCCCACGGAAATTGACGGGCAGCATCCGCTTACCGGATTAAAGGAAGACCTCTCGACGCGGCGGCTCTGTTGTGAGATTCATTTAGGGCCATTGAACCGTAAGGCGGTATCCGATTATCTGCAGCAGCAGCTTGAAACCAGCACTCTACCCGGCGGCCTGGCGAGTTTCGTGCATCAACACTCCGAGGGTAATCCGCTCTTCATGGCAGCGACCTTCGAACACCTCCGCAGCCAGAATCTGCTCGTCGTCAAGAATGGAAAGTGGCATCTCGCAATACCTCTGGCCGAAATCGAGCTGGGCATTCCTGTGGGACTTCTGGGAATGATCGACCTGCAGCTTGGCAGGCTCGACGAGAACGAGCGCCGTCTGCTAGAAGCAGGCAGCATCATTGGAGCCATTTTTCCTGCTTGGGCCGCCGCCGCCGCGCTGAAGGAAGATGTTCTCGAAGTCGAAGATAAATACGCTTCGCTCGCCCGACGCACCCGCCTGCTGAACGCAGCCGGTCAGGATGAGCTTCCCGACGGAACCCGCTCCAGCTTCTATGTCTTCTCACACGGACTGTTCCGGGAGGCACTCTATATCCGGCAGCCTGCCGCGCGGAGGGCAGAACGCCATCGCCGGGTAGCGGAGCGACTAAAGTCGCTCTTTGCCGGAAACGAGGCACGCATCGCCTCAGAACTCGCCCAGCACTACGAAGCCGCAGGCTGTTGGAAAGAGGCCATTGAAGCGCTGCGCCTGGCCGCGAATACGGCGGCCACTCGCGACGCCGATCACGCCGCCCGAGAATTTCTGCAGCGGGCACTGGAGATGAGCGAGAATCTGAAGCCGGACGAGCGCAAGGCAATCGAGCGCAATCTGACCAACCAGATCAAGAAATATTCCGACTACGAGCCTGCACGGCTTGCCTAGCCTTTCTATTTATATACTTTCGATGCTTCCTCTCTGCTCGCCCCTGTTGTAAACGGACACGCAGTTGTGTGTGCGATGGGCCTCTTAGATCCCCGGAGCAGGCCTGCTTGAAACCAATCGTGCTAGGGAATTTTCGTGGTTTTCCATGCGCATCAGTGATGAGGAGGGTTTTCTCCGAGCGGCAGGAAATACTGCGTCCCTTTAATTGGCTCTGACAGCCGTTTCATCAGCAGCTTCAGGTCTTTGTTGTTTTTTACAAAATCGATGTCGGATGTGTTCACGATCAGCAAATCGCTGGCTGTGTAATGAAAAAAGAAATGCTCGTATGCAGCGGCAATTTGCTCGATATAGGCATCGCTGATGGCGCGTTCGCCAGCTATTCCTTTGCGTTTCAGGCGCTGCTTCAGCACTTCAGGCGTGGCTTGTAAATAGATCACCAGGTCAGGCGTGGGGACCTGCTCACGAAAGCTCTGATAGTAGCGGTTGTACAGCGCTAACTCAGCGTCGCTGAGATTCACGTAGGCGAAGAGCTTGTCTTTTTCGAAGATGTAATCGGCAACTACGGGCTCATCGGTATTCCTGATCTGCCGGAGTTGCTCATAGCGTTCCATCAGGAACCACATCTGCGCAGCGAAAGCCATGCCCGGCTCGGCGCCATAGAAGCGGTCGAGAAAAGGATTCTGCTCCGGCTCAACAATACGGCGGGCGTGCAGGCTCTCTGCCAGCATCCCCGCAAGGGATGATTTGCCGACCCGGATGGGGCCTTCTACCGCAATCAATCTGGGTTGTTCAAACAACTTGGCCATCGAAATCTCGCAGGCGAATAAAATACGAAGCTATCATGCTTCCCAATTGTGCGCCAGCGATCTGTTCCGAAATCGCCAACACGCTACACTAAACCCAATGCTGGCCACACTTGCCACCGTCGGGACCGCAGCTGCTCTGGCTGCGGGGGGATATGCCTATGCCGCCATGTGGCCAACTTCGCAGATTTTTGGTCGCGCCATCATCGGCGGCCCCGACCCGGCTGAATTCGCCCTCACCTATGATGACGGGCCCAACGATCCGTATACACAACAACTGCTTGATGTACTCGCTCGCTATGATGTTCGCGCTACCTTCTTTCTCATCGGGCGCTTTGTGCGTCAGCGCCCGGAGATTGCCCGCGCGATCCGCGCCGCGGGCCACCTTGTCGGCAACCATACCATGACTCACCCGGTGCTTTTGTTTCAATCGCCGAAAAGAGTGCGCGAGGAATTAGCTGGTTGCAATGCCGCAATCGAAGATGCGCTGGGTGAGCCGGTTCGATATTTTCGTCCGCCGCATGGGGCGCGCAGGCCGGATGTGCTGCGCGCGGCCCGCGAACTGGGGCTGACGTCCGTGCTGTGGAATGCAATGGGCTATGACTGGAAGCCGACGACAGCGGATCATGTGCTGGCGAATCTGCAAAGAGACATCCAGAGAAACCAGACGCGCGGCAATGGTTCCAATCTCCTGTTGCATGATGGCGGCCAGGCGGCAATCGGGCAGGACAGAAGCCACACCGTTTCTGCTACAGCACAATTGCTAGAGAGCAAAGCTTCTCAACACGTCCGGTATGTGACCATCGATGCGTGGGCCTGATTCCATGCCCGTTCTGAATCGCTCACGAATGCTTTCGGGAAATCAGGTATTTTGTGTCTGTTTTGCCGCGATGCTTCTTATCTGTGCGGCAGCAGCAGTTTATTGCAGCCGCCATTGGCCGCTGGCAGGCGACGCTGCGTTGATGCATTATGTCGTCTTTCTTATGCGTCATGGTTTTATACCTTACAAAGACATCGCCGATGTGAACCTTCCCGGAAGCTACCTGGCGGATACATTTGCCATGCACGTATTCGAAGGAGCATTGGGTTGGCGGATTTATGACTTGCTGGTCACGATTCTGCTGACAACAGCCGCTGTTTTCATTACGCGTAAGAAAGAGATTTTTGCAGGTATTTTTGCCGGATTGTTTTTTCTGCTGATGCATCTGCAGGACGGCATCGCTCAGGCCGGACAGCGTGATTTAGTAGTAGCAGCGCTGTTGATATGGGCTTATGCGCTGCTTTTTCGTGCGCAAAACCGTCCCTTTTATGGCCTGCCGGCATTCGTTTTTGGATTTTTTCTGGGTGTAAGCGGCCTCATTAAGCCATTTTTTCTGCCGCTTGGGGCCGTTTTGCTGTTGCTATCTGCCCAACGGGCGCGTAAATGCGGTGTTCATCCTGTATGGCATCTCGGTCTGGGATTTCTGGGCTTGTCATTGCCTCCGGCAGGCGCGACGATATGGCTGTGCCGACATGGCGCTCTCTCGGCTTTCGTACACACATTACGTGGACTTATTCCTTTGCATGCAAGTCTGGGACACAGGCCAATTGCTTATTTGCTGACGCATTGCGTTGCTCCGATACTGCCCCTTTGTTTGTTGTGGATTGTTGTCTGGATTTTGCTCCGCAAGCCCTTCGATCTGGAACGGGCGGAGCTGCTGCTGGGCGCCATCGTAGCTTTGCTGGCGTATGTCGCGCAGGGCAAAGGGTATCCCTATCATCGCTATCCGCTGATGGCCCTCCTGCTTTTGATGATGGGTATTGATTTTTCAGCAGGTCTGGAGCGGAAAGGATGGGTACGATGCTTCTCAGTAGTGGCGCTGGCGGCAGCATGCTTCTTCTATGCTCCACGCGCGGCCTGGCTGGTCCATTCCTTTGATCCGGCGATGCCATTCGAGCAGAACCTTGCTCATGATTTGCGGCGGTACGGCAACTTGTCGGAAAACGTGCAGTGCCTGGACACATTTGGCGGCTGCATTAACACGCTGTACAACCTCAGAGCAGTTCAGAGCACGGGATTCTTATATGACTGCTATTTTTACGTTCCCGGCGAAGCTGCAGAGGAATACCGTCGCGCCTTCTGGACTGCCTATCAGAAAGCCCGTCCTGAGATCGTGGTGCTCACCAGTCAATATTGTTTTAGTCGGGACAGCTTTCAGAAAATCGATGCCTGGCCACAATTGCGTAATGATCTCTCCGATTCTTATCAGGTCGTAACGGAATGGCACGCGACGCAACCTCAACACTGGTGGTCACGCCGCGAATTTCCGTCTCAATATCGTATTTATCTGCGAAAACATTAATTCCGGCTTTCCATCATCGCTGTGAAGGCCCCTCCCGCAGCCGCTACCGTCGCAGCGATGTTCTCCATGGAATGCGCGGCACACATGAATGCTGCCTCATACTGTGAAGGCGGCAGCCAGATGCCCTGATCGAGCATGGCGCGGTGGAAGCGCGCAAATGCCGCTGTGTCCGAAGTAGAAGCAGAGTCGAAATTAGTCACACGATTTTCAGTAAAGAACCAGGTAAACATGGCGCCTACGCGATTCGTTGTGAGAGGCACGCCGGCTCGCTTCGCTTCTGCTGCGACTCCATTAGCAACGGCAGCACTCAGGGTTTCGAGCTTTGCGTAGACTTCGCTGCGATGTTCTTTCAAATATCTGACGGTCGCGATGCCGGCGGCCATGGCCAGAGGATTTCCACTGAGCGTTCCAGCCTGATAGACAGGCCCTGACGGCGCAAGCATGTCCATGATCTCGGCGCGACCGCCGAATGCGCCGCAGGGCAGGCCGCCGCCTATGATCTTGCCCAGCGTCGTCATGTCCGGCTGAATGCCGTAAAGCTCCTGCGCTCCGCCATAGGCAACACGAAAGCCGGTCATGACTTCGTCAAAGATGAGCAGGGCATGCTCCTGCCTGGTAATATCGCGAAGAGCCTGCAGGTATCCGTTTTCCGGCGGGACACATCCCATATTCCCTACAATCGGTTCGAGAATAATGCAGGCGATCTGCCCGCGATGCGCGGCGAATGCGGCTTCGACCGCCGAGATGTCGTTGAACGGAAGCGCGAGCGTGAAGCGCGCGACTTCATCGGGCACTCCGGCAGAACCGGGAATGCCGAAGGTGGCTACGCCAGACCCGGCCTTCACCAGCAGGCCATCAGAGTGCCCGTGATAGCAGCCTTCGAACTTGATAATGAAATCTCGTCCGGTAAAGGCGCGAGCGAGGCGAATGGCGGACATGGTCGCTTCAGTTCCGGAGCTGACGAAGCGCAGCTTTTCTATTGAGGGGTAAGCACTGATAACAAGATCGGCTAAATCAAGCTCCGACGGTGTGGACGCGCCAAAGCTGGCGCTGTCTGCCACAGCTTTCTGGATAGCTTCGACTACTGGAGGAAAAGCATGGCCGAGAATCATCGGTCCCCAGGAGCCTACGTAGTCGATATAGCGGTTACCGTCTGCGTCCCACAGGTATGCACCTTCGCCTTTGACGACAAAGGGAGGATGACCGCCCACGGCGCGAAATGCGCGCACAGGCGAATCGACGCCACCGGGTAAAAGGCTTTCGGCGCGGCTTTGGAATTCAGAAGATCGACGGAGGTCTCTTTTCAGGGAAGCTGGCATCACTGATCAGTATAGAAAACAGAAAAGCCTCTCTTGCGAGAGGCTTCGGTTTTTATGATCTGACTTGGATTACATTGCTTCTGCTAGACGCGGCAGCAGGCCGGCATGGCTCGTCTCGTAAAGAGCCATGAGGCGGCGTGTCATCAGGTAATAAGAGGAAGCTGCCTGGTGGATGTAGAACGGTACGCGAATCTGCGAACGCCGAACCAGCATATCGAAGCGGATGCGGAAGACTGCGCGCTTGAGCTGCATCGCATCGTGGCGCATGCGCTCGGTGACGATGACGCCTTCTTCAAAATTCCAGCGCTGCACATACGCTGCAAGGGCAATCAGAAGGTCAGCATTCTGCCGCATTCTGCGCAGGCCCTCAGTTCCGCCAATCAAACCCCAAAGATGCTCAGGCTCGAGCTTCAACTGCCCGGGCTTGGGTTGCAGGTTGTCGAGCGCGACGATCTCAAGGCCTCTGGCATGCATGGGCTGCATGCGCGAAACGAGATCATCCCACGTTGCGGAACGCAGGCGGCTGGCGTTGATTTGTGAATAAATCAAACCGCCGGCAAGAAAAGCTAAAAAAAGAATGAGTAGAAAAATAGGCATAACGGCCAGCTCTCAGCGTAAATTTTGAGCACTGCTAACCTGGGTAGAATCGTATTGAACTTTTGCATGTAAAGCAACAAGATATTTTTGCATTTCTTCAGAAAGTGGTTTGCGCTCCGGCTCCGGTAACCAAAAAATCATAATCCAGTAGGAGATGGCGGCAATGTATGTGAGGGTGCGGATATGCTCAAGCATCCTGAAATCAGAGAGATGCCCGGTTCCGTAATAGCTGTGAGCAATATCCACAATGCAGGAAACCAGAGCCCAGGCGGTTAGTCCCTGTCCGAGCCCCATTACATGATTTCTCCAGACTAGGCCAAGACGTTGGGCCGAAAGCATCATGGCCAGGAATAGCTCGCAAAAAAGCAGGCTGGTAAACAAGAATGCACGGATTCCCCATGCATCAAGTGATTTGGATGTTGAGGGGTGAATGGCAAAGGTTAAACCGAGAGCGATTAGTGCACCAATCGATCCCCAGAGAAGAAAGCTATACCGCGCATCGTGAACCCACGTGCCGGTGGGGCGCAGAACTACGCGAGCTATTTCAAAGACCAGCAGAATTTGTAATGAGAAATCGAGGGCAAATGTCAACCAATAAACAATGTCATATTGCTGTGGAGCATAACGATAAACAGCAAATACAGCTATATTTTCAAGAACGTAATACCCGATGAGAGTTGTGAAAATAGGAAACTTCTTCCATCGTCCTCGCACAAGCAATACGAGAAACATAATGAAGTTCCCGGCAAAGCTCGCTGCCCATAGCGCGTTGTCCAACAGCGATACTTTCATAAAGGCATCTTACGCGGACTCTTGAGAATTGCTCACAAAAAATGTGACCTATTGGCCTGCTACTACTAAGAGAAACTATCCAATTGCAACAGTGCCAATCGGTACAGGGATACCACCGCCGGGGCCTGCTGCTATGCCGGTGCCAATCGGTACAGGAATGCCACCACCAGGTCCTGCTGCTATGTCAGTGCCAATCGGTACTGGAATTCCACCGCCAGGGCCTGCTGCTATGCCGGTGCCAATCGGTACTGGAATTCCACCGCCAGGGCCTGCTGCTATGCCGGTGCCAATCGGTACAGGAATGCCACCGCCAGGGCCTGCTGCTATGCCGGTGCCAATCGGTACAGGAATGCCACCGCCAGGGCCTGCTGCTATGCCGGTGCCAATCTGTACTGGAATGCCACCGCCGGGTCCTGCTGCTATGCCGGTGCCAATCGGTACTGGAATGCCACCGCCGGGTCCTGCTGCTATGCCGGTGCCAA
>Ga0070740_10003247_pt1 | contig 17597 bp, 20 predicted proteins | sample Coa_R2_FD_67286 | JGI IMG/M metagenome (GOLD analysis project Ga0070740, IMG submission 67286) | Surface soil microbial communities from Centralia Pennsylvania, which are recovering from an underground coalmine fire - Coalmine... | ecosystem: Environmental > Terrestrial > Soil > Unclassified ... | reverse complement strand
ATACCTTTTTGAAAAATCCCCAAACTTCGAACAATATAACAGTCAGAGAACCCATCATTGATCCTGTTTATCACTCTGATCCTCTTGGCCCTAGATTTAATGTTGGAGATCATGTGTTGTTTTATGTAAAAAATTTTAATGGATCAAACACATACTCACAAAATTCTTTCATAATTCCAGCTACTTGTAATGCAACAGATGTTTTTGGACAAAACCGTTATTTTGGAAGTGATTATACTATGACACAAAATGGCATAAAGGTGGATTACAATATCTCTGGAGACAAGCCACCTTTTACTGCAAATCTACCAATTCAATTCATGTATAGTAGTAATATAGGTACACTATCTGGAGAAGATTTTGCTATCAGATATGACATAGTAGATGATCCGTCATTCAGAATTATTTCAAGTAAGGAGATCAATGTAAATTCCAAAAAATGTGAGTGGATGGAATCAGCAAGTTGGGAATTGAGTCTAAAAAGTGGCAAGTATTATTCGAATATTTATATAAAAAATGATGATGGTACGTTTAGGCAAACAGCCAGCATTGGGTTCTCTGTCATACCAAATGCAACAAAAACTTTGTTATCATCATCCCAACTAAATCATGGAGAAATTTCAAAATCTCCCGAGTTTCCATATGCATTATCAATATTACTAATCAGTTTTGTTTCCGTAATTGTTTTTTATAGGATAAAGATTAGAAAATGAAAACCACGAACTACCTATCAATCATCATAATTATAATTTCTGTCTCAGTTGGATCTGTAATAATCTGGTCTGTTGCAAGTTCTTACGATTTTGCTCCTAGTACAAAGGATAATCCGTTTAGAATCAAAGCAGCAGTAAGCTATGTGCACAATCTGAAAATATCATGCATTAGACAACCATGTGGATCATTTAATGCCTTTAGTCTCTCATACACGTCTCAAGAACCAGTACAGCTAATTTCTTACAATATTTGTGGAGGAATTTATTGTATAAAACAAGGAAATTTTGCCTCGTACGGAAGGGGAGGAACGCCTGACAATCCAACATGGGGAGGGGGAACTACACTGGGAGAGATTCCGTGGAAAGTTGGCGATATTGTAGATATCAAATTGAAGATTCAACCTGTCATAATAAAAGAAAACAGTGACATTATTCCAGAACCAGAAAAGATGTCATTCATTGATCTTGGTGAATCAAAGATTATGGAGACAAATGACTGAAATGAAAACTCTACATCTTTCAATTATTACAATTTTAGGAATTACACTTATCATATCACTTGGAATAATTTTTCTTCTTACTGCCCAACCTATGAGACAGTCAGTATCACAATCCATTTCAGATGATATATTCTCCTCCCTGCCTGTCATCCATCCTCAAAGATGTGAGGCCTATCAAAACAATATGATTTGCCATGGAATGAATATGGAAATTGATAACCAAAACCGCAATTATGATGAATCTCAGGCATATGATTACTCAAACAGGACAGTGGAGATGGATAACGTAACATTTCTTTATACTGGCTCTAGTACGCCAGAAAAAGACAACCTGAACTGTGACAATGAATTTCCAAGAGCAATTGATGTAACTTTTGGGCATCATCCACCAATAATTACATTTGATGGATACTACAAGGTAAACGAGACACGCCACTTTGCAGTACGACTTGCAGATGGAACCACCAACTCAACAATCCTATGTTGGGCTCAATTTACAAAGCCCAAGATAATAGAAATGAAAGATACAGGTCTCGGCGGAGTTCCCATCTACAATGGCATGAAAATAACTTGGCTCGATAAGAACAAAACTGCGGGCATAGTGCAGCATCAATATCAGACAGATGACTATTACAATGCATACATTGCGGAGATTGAAAGATGAAAGCTCAAAATCTTTTAATTTTGACTGGTTTGATTCCAATTTGTATTATTGGCATGGGTGAAATACATGCACAATATGGCTGTCCACCAGTTTCGGGAGGATGGCACCCGCAGATATCCACAGATCAAAACAACGTCTATGTGTTTTGGAATTATTTCTATGGATGTGGAACTAGAGTTCTTTTATTTGAGAAGAGCAACGACAATGGAGTTACATTTGGAAATCCAGTTACTTTGGAAGATCCTGCTAATTCTGGTAGCTATCCGGTAGTGGTAGCATCAAATGGTAATGTGTATGTGTCTGGGATCAACTACATTTCCCCCTCAGAAAGGCTGTTTTTCAAGATGAGTAGTGACAATGGCTCAAGTTTTACAGATGCAGTAGAGGTCAATACGAATAACACAGTTCAAAATGATGTATCAAATATACTTGTGTCAAAAAACAACATCGGGATAGTCTGGACAGGCATTTCAAACCAAGGATTGCGTTCCGTCTTTCTTAACACAAGTACTGACGGGGGCAAAACATTTGGCAATCCGGTAATTCTTACTGCAACTACAGGTGATTCATATTCTCCTGAAGCGATTCAAGTAGGATCAAAAGCCTATGTTCTTTGGTCGTCCATTGGAAATTGCAACAGTGCAAGACAAGAATGTGCATCACAAGTATATCTTACTACTATGGATATCAAAAATGGGTTTGCCACTGACTCAATTACGAGTCTTGGTCAACTGGATTTACCAAGACTTGCAGTTTTCGGAAACAATGTCTATGTTGCTGGAATAACAAGTACTAGTACAGATCCTAGTGTTGGCAATAGTGGAGTATCTTTTATGAAAAGTTCCGATGGAGGCACTTCATTTGAAAAACCTGTACAGCTAGTAACTTATGAAGCAGGTTCAAACTACCTCAATGGTCTGGCATTAGATTCCTCTGAAGATTACGTCTACATCACCTGGGTTGACCACGATCCCCACAGTGGCGAAAAACTTTTGATGACTGCAAGCACTGATGATGGAAATACTTTTGGTAAGATTCAGACACTTGAGGGTCCAGACGTGCATTATAATGGAAATGAGGGACCTTACTCACTTGATCAACAAATATCCGTATCAGGCAGCAAGTATTACATCATATGGCAAAGCCATACTCCACTTGATCCAAATGGGCAAGGGATATTTTTTAGAAAAAGTACAGATGGTGGACAAACACTAGATGATACAACAGACATGACAAACAAGATTGTCATATCAAATCCTGGATATGTTATTGCATCAAACGGCAACCACATCTACATTGCAGGACCAGAATATGCCTTCAAAGACGGCAATCACATAGTATTTTCACAGAGTTCTGATGGTGGAACCACATTTTCCAATTCTACAGATTTTGACCAAAATAGTATCTCTACAGTACCTGAATTTCCTTTTGCAGTTCCAGTCATGTTGATTGGATTAGTTGCATCTCTTGTGTTTTATAGTGTGAAACTTAGAAGATGAAAACTCTTCCATATTCGTAGTCTTGCAAATTTATTATTTTGTAAAAGAGAGGATCTAGAGAGCTGTCTTCATCGCTGACCAGTTTACCATTAAGAAAAAATCTGATATATTGTATTTCATATGACCATAGTTCCTTTGTAAAGAACTATGGTCATACAAAGTATATATATTTCATACTACCATAGTTCCTTTGTAAAGAACTATGGTCATACAAAGTATGAGTTTAGGTCCTAATGAGAACAAACTTCTTCTCACCCTGGCAGAAGCAGACACATCTGTATTTACTATCCGTGAAGCTAAAACAATTCTTGGAACAACTGACTCTTCAGTGAAACACATTCTCATGGGCTTGACAAGAAAAAAAAGGCTGCAGAGGATAGAAAAAGGCAAATACTTACTGATCCCCGAAGCTGCAGGAATTGAAGGATTTTGGGCCGAGGAACCATGGGCGATAGTGCCTCATTTAGTTGATGAATACTATATCGGGTTTTGGACTGCAATGAATTATTGGGAGATGACAGAGCAAATTCCATACACTGTTTATGTAGCAACGATGAAACAAAAAAAGAAAAGTAGCCTAAAATTTGGGAATCAAAAATTTCAATTCGTTACACTTTCAAAGAAAAAATTCTTTGGATTTGTTGAAGAAAAAACCAATAGAACAAAATTCAACATATCTAGTAAAGAGAAAACCATCGTAGATGGATTAACACATCCAAAATATTGTGGTGGCATTCCTGAAGTAACTAAAGCTATGTGGAATATGAGAAACAAAGTAAACTGGAATACTGTATTGGAAATGGCAGAACGAGTAAACATTAATACTGTTTTAAAAAGGCTAGCATATTTGTTACAAATTCTTGAAATAGAAAATGAAATATCACAGACAATTGTAAAAAAAATAAATCCTTATCCGTATTACTATCTAGATCCAGACACCACCAAAAAAAAGATAGAATATTCTAAAGAATGTGGACTGATCATTAATAGAGATAAAAATGAACTAGTAGGATGGATGAATCATTAATGGATGACAATAGACTCAGAAGACTAGCCAGCCGAGAAAAAATACCTCTAGGTACATTAGAGAAAGATTATGCAATTACAAATTTACTTTCTATAATTTCTGCATTTCCAAAATTAGATTCTATGGTATTCAAAGGAGGAACTGCGCTCAAAAAAATTCACTTTAAGAACTTTAGATTTTCTGAAGATCTTGATTTTACATGTATGCAAGATGTTTCTGAAGAATTCGTGGATTTCATTAATAGTAAAATGAAAGCATTAGATGTAAAATTCACCGAAATAACAGATGATGAGAGAAAACCCAATAGTTTCAAGTTCAAGGTCAAATACGCACAATTTAATGGAGTAACAGCAAGTGTAAGGGTGGATTTGAGCTTGCGGGAAGATGTAATGCTCGATGCGATAACCAAGCCTGTTTTGCACTTTTACGATACAATTCCTAATGTTTTTGAGATTCCTACCATGGATTTAGAAGAAATTATGGCTGAAAAAATTAGGGCCATAGTCTATACTAGACATCCAAGACATTTGCATGATGTTTGGTATCTAGATTCCAATGGAATAAAACTAAATCCCAAGATGATTCGAGATAAAATAAAAAAGGCATATGGTGCTGAGTTTGATTTGCAAAAATTCAAAGATGGAATATCAGAAAAGGAATCTGACTGGAAAAATGATTTACAACCTTTGCTGCCAGATTCACCTCCATCTTTTGAATCTGTTTCAAAAAGGGTACTTGAAATTGTTACAAATGCCATGAAATAAACAAGTCTTCAAAATATTATTGAAGACAACAATTACCATGTGGGCTCGTTATCGTGATCATGAAAAGGTGCTCCATCAACCTCTAAATTAAACTGATCATGTTTAAAAAAATATGGATGAAAAATCACTACAAAAAGCTCTGAGAGTAGCAGAGAGCATAAAAATAGATGAAATATCTGGTAGAAAGGTAACTATAGAACTTTCATGGTTTGATGTAAAAGGAGATCCAAAATCTGAGAAATTTGTCTTATTTGAACGGGAACTCATAGAATTTTAAATTAATCATCCTAGCTTAAATTCAAAAATCTATGTTGTAAACCATTCTTGATTATAACTAATGATTGGAATGTCAAAATGGGACCATATAGTCTAGTATCCCATTGGATTCGAACTTTTTCTTGCTTGGAGAACTAAACTAACTAATTAGTTCCCACAGTGTGTCTTACGGCAGAAACTTTCAGTGGGTTTAAATCTGTGAGAATTCGAGTCTTACAGTTCCCACCATCATCTTTGACCGCTATCAACTGCTCTTCTGATCAACTTCGCCATTTTTGTATTATTTTGTGTAAAAACACAATACGAGGCATTAAAAACCAAGAAAACCTCCACAAAATCATACCTATGAATACACATTTCCCGTATGAGATAATCTACAAGAATCATTACGAGTATTCTCCCGTAATGTTTCGAACCATAGATAACAATGGCATAATCATTGCATGCAACAAGTCATATGCAAGTGAACTTGGGTTTTCAAAGGAAGAGGTGATCGGATCTTCCATATTTGATCATGTCCATTGTTCCAGCATACCTGCAATGAAAGACTCGTTTGATACATGGAAAAAGACTGGCAGTGTAACAAACAGGGAAGTGATAATGAAAAGAAAAGATGGAAGTACTTTTCCTGCACTAATCAATGCATCAAACTTGTATGATGAAAATAAAAACTTGCTTGGCAGTAATAGTGTGATAAGAGACATATCTGATATGGAAAATGCCCGAGAATTGATAAGTGAACTCAAGCTACAAAAAATGACAATACTTGGAGAACTCACAGCAAGAATAGCTCATGATTTTAAAAATCCAATAAATGTAATAAAAAATAGCATCGAACTTATGGAATCAAAAAAGCTTGTCTCAAAAGAGGCATCTGACTATGTCAACATGATGACTCGAGCAGTAAATCGAATGGCACATCAAGTAAATGAAGTAATGGAATATGTAAGATCTCCTGAATTAGCATTACGACTTTATTCAGTTTCAGACATAATTTCAAACACAGTAAACAGAATAACAATTCCATCTGATGTAAAAATGAGCTTGCCAGACAATGACGTGAAGGTACTCTGTGATCCTGATAAACTGGAAATCGTATTTGTAAATTTGATCTTAAATGCAATCCAAGCAATGCAAAATAGAGGCAAAATAGATATCAGGATTATAGAAAATATATCTTATGTAGATGTGGAAATAAGAGATACAGGACCTGGAATTCCAAAAAATTTGCTGCCCAAGATATTCGATCCGTTATTTACAACAAGGCTGATAGGAACAGGTCTTGGATTGCCTGCAAGTGATGTCATAATGCGCAAGCATGGAGGTAGCATTCAAGTAAAATCAACCAGTGAACTAGGAACTGTTTTTGTTGTAAGGCTTTTAAAATCCAAATAAAACTAGTTGAAATTATCCCCAAATTGATCTGAACCCAAATTTTATGAAATGAATTCATACATGACTTGGGTCTAATGATAAAAACAATATCATCATAGTTCACTTGTTTGTAAGATAATTTTCATAATTTGTGATACAAACTATTATAAAACATTAGATCAGGTTTTTTCGATGAGTTCCATAGATGAAGAAAACAAGATAGCTTTTGCAAGCTGCATCGAGATAGTGCTGATGCGAAGGGGAAACCCAGAATACAATGCTGTTCTGGCAAAATTACAGGCTCTTTACAAGTCTTGGATATTCGAATGTGTTGATCATCCAGAATATTTGAGATCAGTACTCAAAGAAGTATATGTGAATGATTACTATACGATCATAGAAGAGATCAGGTTAGAGTCTGATAAGCTGACAGATATTGATAAACTCAAATCAGATTTTTTCAAAGTCATGTTGAATTAAATTGTGATAAAAGAATTTTATAGAAAATTGCTATTTGTAAGAATATATAGTAAATATGATCATTGACAAGAGATTGATTTGATGGTCATACATGTGGATGATAAAAGAGTAGAAGAGATTGCAGTAACTATGATACTTCCAATCTTTTTTTCAAGCATTATTTTTGCAGCATCATGTGCGGTTTTGACATGATCAATACTTGCAACATCTCGTGTCATGATACTTGAAATGGTGATACAGTCAGGGCTTGCAGGTTTTCTTGGATCATCGGTTCTGGTATAATCTGTAATGCCTAGTGTATCGTGGGATATGTCCACATGGTGAGCTGCAAGTGCTAACACCATGATATCAATACGTCATACCGCGCAATAAGGATTTTTTCGCGTCATGTTACAATATAAACAAAAGGGAAATCACTCTACATACTTGTCAGAGCGAAATCTTTCCTTGTTTGTTTTATTTCGTGGCCTAGTCCTAAGAAAGCAATTACAGCATGGACATCGTACAGTTTCAGAGATTAGAAACATGCTGCAGTATGTACACCATTTACCCATCTTGTATGCCAAGTGTCCTGGAAAGGCAGTTTGCTTGTACAAGCGGCACTGGTCCTTGCAACTAAAACCCAAACACTATCACCCCAAAATCAGCCATCATTTTCACTTTTTTTCTGCTCTTTGCAAATAGTTGATACCATATCTCCTAATGATGAAATCTTGTCATGGCATTGGCCTTTGACAAGACCATCAGTATGGATAGCACTGCGACTGCAAAGATCAATGCTGCAGCAGGTCCAAATTCTGGGATCACCCTAGTGCCAGATATGATAATCTGAGTTGATCCTTTTGCAAATGATACTATTATAGTCCTATCAGATGCCGATGACTGTTCCTTGTGCTCAACCACCTTTCCATCCACAAGTACTGTAAATGGAATGTCATGCCCACTTGATTGAGAGTCAATCAATGATCTTGGCAATACCATAGTCAACGAGCCATCAGATGTCGCCGTGATTGATAACACAAGAGACTTGGTTTGTACATTTGGAGATATTTTCATCAACTGACCACCAACAATCTTGTATGAAACCATAACATCAGTGCCATCGACACGCATAGTGTTAGAAGGGACATAACCGTCAAATTGAAACGTAGTAACAGCACTCTTGTTGCCAAGCCTTACATCGACCTCATATTTTCCAGCATCCTGCCACAGATTTCCACCTACAGTAAACGTGGATGTAAACACACCATCAGAGAGCGGGGCCTGGCCAATCATCACTATATTGTTATTTGGAGAACGAATTTTGATTGTTACAGCATTGCCAGGCATCTGGTCCCGCACAGTACCAGAGATTATTATCTTCTCACCATCAGAATAAGAAATTTTATCAGTCATGACAGTCATTGGAAGGGCAGGTGGAACTTGGGCATTGTTTGCAACTCCAAAGACCTGACCATAAGACACCCCCAGGTAAGCTGGAAGTATCACTACAGCAAAAAACAATACGGCTAGAATTTTCATGTTGTTCATACATCATCTTCTCCAGGCATGGAATTTTTTTGCATGTCAATCAAGACAACACGAAAACAGCTACCATGATCGCCAAATATTTTTACATGATTACATTTCAGACACACTCTAAGGTATGTCCTCCTGCAAATTCTACAAAATGTATACTGGATGAGAGGCCCGTTACAGTTCTCGCATGCAAAAAATATTTCATTTGAGATTCTTTTTTTTGGATCAACGTTTTGATTTACTTTATCCATGTGCAAGCTAGTCATTTTCCCATCGTTGCGCAAGAGATCACCTGTATGAGTATAGTCGTGCCCAGCCATTTCATTCACAGTCACCAGATATGATAATTGTATTAGACAATAACGCTAAGATTGCGGCATGCCTTTTTTCCCAAAACGATTTAAACTCACCAGCAACTTAGGCAGTCAGGTTGCAACTGCGAATCGCCCATGTCATAATAATTAGCATGATAGTATTGTTTGTAATTTTTGCCATCCACGGGTATATCACATTTGAGCTCAACCTTCAGGAATTAAAATCATCAATCGAGCTAAAAAATGAGGCCCAGGCAAATTCCCTCATGCAGAATCTTGACAAGTACATCAAAAGCAGAATTGATGATGCAAATTCAATTACAATGGCAAAGGAAGTACAAGATGCAACCATATCATCAAATGAAAAATTTACAGAAACACACTCCAATCAGACTGGCGGAGGTTTGAAAAAAATACCATTTGCTTTTGGAACAAACACTACACAATTAAGCAATGATTTTACCAATCTCGTAGATTTTTACAAGCAGGAATACAATTATGACATATCACAGCAGCTCTATGTCACAAATCAATATGGCACATTGATTACCCTCAAGGGGGACACATCAGATGTTTCATACAACAATGAAAAGTGGTGGCAGACTGCAAAAAATAACGGAATTTATTTTGGCACAATTCAAAAGGACGCAAACTTGGAATATTCTATTCCACTTGCAATGAAGATTACAGATGAAAAAGGAAACTTTGTTGGAGTCATGCTGGTTTACCTAGAACTTGACACAATACTGCATGATTTTGAGGGCGACTCGATGATTCTCAAGGACGCTGGAAAAAATGTGATTCTCTTGGATGATTCTGGGCGAACAATATACTCAGACGGGATAAAATATGATTCAGGATCACAGCCTGTCAAGTTCTTTGACAAGTTGCGCTCTGACAATGGATTTTTTGAGATAGCAAATGACACACAGGACCCATCCCTTGTGGCATATTCCAAATCAATAGGATATGGAATATTTGTCGGTTCAAACTGGTCAGTACTTGTAAACCAGAGCCAGTCATCAATTAGTTCTGAATTTATCAGTGCAAGAGACTCTGTTCTTGTAATATCTGCAATCGGCATAATTGGAGCCATCATAATAGGAATCTTTGTTTCAATTTCCATAGGGAAGCCACTCTTGAAGCTCTCAAAGATGGCAAAAAATCTCTCAGAGGGAGACTTTTCAGTGCGCACACAAAAAAACCCGCTCTATGAGATTCAGGTAATAGGAGAGTCCTTTAACAACATGGCAGAATCTCTGAAGAAACTCGTAGAGACTGAGATAAAACTTGCCGAGGCACATGTCCAGATAAAAAATGAGAGACTGACAGCAATAGGAGAGCTTGCTGCAAGCTTGGCACACAATCTGAAAAACCCACTTGCCACGATTCGAAGCTCTGCAGATATCATAAGAAGAGAATACAAGGGCTCTGACAAGGAGATTTCTGATGTCATATCAAGGATGTATCGTGCAATTGACAGAATGTCTCACCAGATAAACGACGTGTTAAATTTTGTCCGAATCACGCCGCTCAAGCTTGAAGAGGCATCACTTGAATCCATACTAAAATCAGTTGTCAAGACCATCCAGGTTCCACCAAATGTAAAAATAGAATTGCCAAAAAAAGATCTCACCATAACTTGTGATATTAGAAAATTTGAAGTGATCTTTTCAAACATTATTCTAAACGCAATTGAGTCAATAGGAAACGAAAAAGACGGGAACATAACAATAGATGCAAAAGAAGATCATGGACAACTTGTAATATCAATACAAGACAGCGGACCTGGAATTCCAAATGAGCTTCTTCCACGATTGTTCGAACCGCTTGTAACCACAAAACTCCAGGGAACAGGCCTTGGCCTGTCAACCTGTATGAACATAATAGGCCAGCATGGTGGAACCATCAGTGTTACAAACAACCCCACAACATTTACAATAAAACTTGCAAAAAGTTCTAGTGGTACAACAAGCTGATTGAATCCCAAAATTTTTATGATTTCCAATTATAGCAATTCCATGTCACAGAAAAAAATCATCTTGCTTGTAGACGATGACTTGGATCTCCTTGAAAACACGTCATTTATGATAAAAAGCATGGGCCACGATGTAATCACTGCACAGGACGGCGAGGAAGCAGTTGCCACGTACAAGGAGGCAAATCCACACCTTACGATAATGGACATAAAGATGCCCAAGATGGACGGATACGAGGCGTTTTACAAAATCAAACAGTATGACCCTGATGCAAAGGTCATACTCATATCTGCATACTATATCGACGAAGAAAAGCACCAAAAGGCAGTATCGCTGTCACTTTTGACCACCATTAGCAAGCCATACACATTTGAGATGCTCGAGGAACATATCAAAAAATTCACCTAGGATTTGTTATACGATATCAAGGTGTTTTATGACATGGAATCTTTCTTCATAGAACTTGACCACCTCGCCCAAGAATCCATAATACCAATCTTGTAGTTCCTTGTCGCCTTCGAAGATTTTACGCCATGCACGAACTTCCATGTGAAATTCCTTTGCCCGTGAGCTTGATTTTGATGATAACAGCAAGCTAGTGTAAAACCAATATGATATTTGATCCGCCAGGTCTTTTTCCTGAATATGCTCAAAGTTATTTTGATATTTTATGGAAAGATAAGTCAGGATTTCATAAACTGGAAATTTTGTAATCTTTGTTATTCTGACATTGTCAAGAAATAACCCAGAAGCAAGAATTTTCAGCCTGTATGTTTCATCTTTTATTACATCTTTTAGATAATCCCATTTTCCAAACACATGCGGGAGTACACCAGAATACATGCTAGCCATTGCATCCACTTGCTTGTTTGTCAGATCCAGTACATCAAGGCAGTATAGTATGCCATGAAGAGACAGGCGATACACATCAGAAGAGCCCCTGAGGTTGTTTTTTCCATCCTTTAGTACAAGACCTACATCCATTACTCCCATAGTCTTTCGACCACGATCTTTTCTGCCCACTAGTAGTCTGCGATATTCTTTTTCCCGGGTTCGTATTGCAGAACTATTGTTGGAAAGATGGGTCTTTGCCATGCCCAATGTTGTAAGAGGGCCATTCAAAGCCAGGATTTCAAGCATCAACTGGACATTTTCTTGGTGTTTTGAGACAGTTTTTCTCCTAAAGGAATAACTTCCAAACAGTCGCCTTGCAGTGGGTCTTGTGTAAAGCTTGTACGCATACAGGTTACCATAATTTGCGTTTTTCTCAGCATTTGGCATACCGCAAATGGCGGGGTATTGTCTTATAATAATCTTGTACTTGGCAGATAATGAAAAAAAATCAACTACATCATCAGATAAAAAATCCACATGAAGAAAATAAAATGAGTTTCCAAGAGATCGAAGATTTACATGGTGTCTCATTATGCAGGGCGTATACACCAAGAAAGCTCAAACGAATCAGTCGTTGCTTTAAACTAGGTAAAAAATTATGATCTCAAACGTTTCATGCTTTCCCAAAGTTGCTTTATGAGAAATGGAGATCATGTATGAATACATTACAGAATTGGAAAATAACGTTTCATCAAATTGTATTGTGTCTTATCAATCCCAGTCTTCAGGCAAGATTATTTCCGTCACCTAGGATTCAATTTCTCAATGCAGGTCTGGTAATTTTATCCATTTACCTACTCTCTGCAATACCGTACAGCATCGAGGATTCAGAGCAACCAAAAGAACCCATGTTGAAAATGTCAATAGATAAAAAATACTATGATATCGGAAATATTTTGACTGTATCTGGCATTGTACAGCACACCTCAGGGCAGATCCCAATAACAATTATGATATTAGGACCTGATTCAAATCTTGTTCACGTAGAACAAATCCTGATATCAAAAGACGGCACGTTTGCCACACAGATCAAAGTTGACGGCCCACTGTGGCGTCTGCCTGGAAATTACACCATCATGACACAATATGGCTTTAAACACGTGTCTGCACAGACAACTTTTGAGTTCAAAAAACAAGATAGTATGATCTCCGATGTTATCAATGTGGTAGATAAACAAAGCAGCCAGATTTTTAATGTAAATTATACCATAACGGGAGGAAAAGTCAAGAATATTACGTTAGATTCACAGGATCTAGCGCTTGTCATAGAGATAAAGCCAGAAAAACAAGGCAACTTGGCACTTCAGATACCAAGACTACTCATAGATTCCACGACTGATTCCAAGGCAGAAGAGCCATTTCTAGTGTTCATTGACGGTCTTGAGACATCATCATTCAGAGAACAAGCCTCAAATCAAGACTATAGAATATTAGAAATTCCATTCTCTGTGGATAATTCCAAAATTGACATAATTGGTACTACAGTAGTACCAGAATTTGCCAACATGTCAATCATAATTTTTAGTCTAGCTGTAACTATGATTTTGATCTTTACTATGAAGATCAAAATTAATTACAAAATCTAAATTACAAAACTTATGCAAGTATCTGGGGAAAGATTATGAAGTCAAAAGATCTTTCCCCAGAAAGATGTCTTTGCCTTTGGCAGGCTGACATTTGTATCATGAAAATTTCTAAAAAGGGTTACTAGCTTGATGCGGTATGCCTTGTTTGTGATATGTTGGAGGCACACCGCATCCATTTAGATATTGACAAATAATATTTTCTACAATTCAAACGTATGCAACAATACAACATACAAAAAATTTCAGTGTGGGCATCAGAAGTGCGTGCTCCATTTAAAAAAATCATTGCCTTTGATCTTGTGTTCATGGGACTTGGTGCAATGATTGGCGCAGGAATAATCACTGCAATTCTCATTGGATAGAATTTGCAGTTTTTTTATTTATTTGATATTGAAATTTTCAGAAATAAAAATCCAACATATGAAAATCATTCCAATGAAATTATTTGACATAGGGTATCACTTCATCACTAGATCAATTCAAAAGATGTTAACTGTACAGTGCATTATTTGGTTCCGTTGTACCTAAATTTTCATACTAGGTATTTTTGATCATACTTTCTAACCTATGCTGTGGCACAAATCATGGTACATGCATACTAGATGTTATATTAAAAATGGTATTTTGCCCCGCAAATACCGAAACAACATATTTTTGTTTAATCTCATTGTAAGTATAGATGACATACTTTCCAGCTGGGAGCTGTAATGAATAGTGTGCGTCATCATCAGAAAAGGTCTTTCCCATCATGGTTATACCATCAGGTGCATACACAAATACTTCGTAGTTAGCGCTTCTATTTGTTACACTACCCAAAGGACCACCATATGCATATGATGATACATTACCAGAAAGACTTCCATTGTTTTCATTAGACGGAATGACTTTGACATAGAAATCACTGGCCATTGTCATCAGAGTATTGTTTGCCTTGACCATGATCTTATACGTATTTGGAGTGGCATCCTTGCTCGCTGATACGTAAATCATTACCTGCTCAGGAGTGTTTATTTTGATGGTGGATAGTTTTGAGTCTATTCCGCTTGTTTTAGTGAATCCTACGTGAGAATCAATGTCAAGTGAAACAGGTAAATTTGTAGGAGTGGAGGTTATGTTTGCCACCAAAGTAAAATTTTGACCCTGTTTGACATACACTGGAGCGTCTCGCGATGATAAAAATCCATTAAATGCAATTCCAATACGGGAATCAGGTACACCGTGCAACGTATAGTTATTTTCAACATATGGTCTAGAAGGCACTATCAATGCATTAGGTCCATGATAAATTGGAAATTCTATCACGATAACTATTGAAGTACATACAATTAAGACTGCAATTATGTAAATATACAGAGTTTTCATTTCATCATTTTACTGTAACAAAGAAGAGGTAGGTCTCACTATTTCCCTTGATTGTTGCTCCATAGGTACTTGGAGTGGCATCCTTACTAACTGACATGTACAGCATAACTTTGGCTGGAGTAATTACCATAGTATTTGATAATTTGAAGTCTATTCCATTTGTTTTTGTAAATCCACTATGCGGTGCAGTGTAAAGTATGACTGGAGCATTTTCAGGATTAGATGCTACATCTAACATCAAAGTCATATTTTGACCTTGTTTAACCTGAAATACCGTATTGTCAGATAATTGGGTACCATTGTAAGAAACAATAATGTCAGAGGACGTAGGCAAGCCGTGGAAGTTCGTATTATTTGATTGAGGATCCTGAAATGCAAGGGGGCCTCTGCCAGGATTATAACCAAAATCTTTTGGTCCCGGTTTAGCCCAGCCAATTTTGAGTAATTGAATTTTGGTGTCTGGTTTGACACATGCGGGATGTCCATCATTTGCTTTGAATGTTAGTAGAAAGCCATCATTACATAGTACATCTATGGATGCAGTTCCTGATTTGAATTGCTTTAGTGGTGACTCCAATGTGATGACCACGGGACCGCTACTTTTCATTACGCCCTTTGCGTCATCTGCACTAGCTTGTGGCACTAGAAACCCTACAGAAACAATCGTGGCAAGTGTAAGCAACAAGATGTATGTAATTTTCATGTTTGAAACGTACTGTACAAGCATTGTTTAAAAAAGTGGTGTAGGATTTACACATTATATCGTGAAGGTTCATGTTCTAATTCAGAGATCTATGATACACAGGTGCCTGACAAGACAATCTATCACGTATGTTTTTATCCGACTATCCAGTACGAATTAGATCTTGGATGACAAATTAATCCGCAAAGTAGAGGAACTCTTGTTAGACGGGAGAGGAAGGTTATTTCTTCGATCTTTCATAGTACACTATCATTCACTATAAAATGGAATTTCCTTGCGGAACGAAAATCTGTAAAGCTTTAAATGAATAATAAATACGTCTTATTTAATTTGGATATCAAGTCACAGAATGTATTAGATTATCATGGCAACAACGCTATATTTACAGTTTGGAATTTCAAAAAGGATGTAGACATCAAAGATGCTTTTGGGAAGATTTGCAAATTGGTTATTAATCTTAATAATTCAGCTCAGACTCGTTTTCCTGATTCTGGGGCAAGTTGTGTAATGGGAATAGGATATAATGCATGGCTTCAGCTTCATCTCCCGACTCCAATCCCAAAAGAATTAGATAACTTTGAACCTATTGTTGGTGAAAAATATACAGCGGTGTCTTCCAAAGGAGATTTGCATTTTCATATCAGAGGGAATGGTAGTAGTGTGTGTTATGATATGGCGCATGCAGTGTCTAACATTTTGGAACTGGTGGCAATAAACATAGAAGAAATTCATGGTTTCAGATATTGGGATGGTCGTTCCATCTTAGGTTTTGTCGATGGTACTGAAAATCCCCATGGACAAGAAGAACGGGCATTCTTTGGTTTGGTTGGGGATAATGATCCTGCTTACAAAGGAGGAAGTTATCTTTTTGTTCAAAAATATCTTCATGATTTAAGTGCATTTGAAAAATTATCTACTGAAGAACAGGAAAAAGTATTTGGCAGGTATAAATTGAATGATATCGAAATGCCGGATAGTATAAAACCTTCAAACTCTCATACGGCTTTGGCCAATGTTGGAGACGAATTTAAGATTATTCGCGATAACATGCCTTTTGGAAACGTATCAACTAATGAAATGGGTACTTATTTTATCGCGTATGCTAGCACATTCAGTACTGTAAAGAAAATGCTGAACAATATGTTTATTGGCTCTCCTAAAGGAAATTATGACAGATTATTGGATTTTAGTACCCCTAAAACCGGGACTTTATTTTTTGTTCCAACATTGGATATGTTAGATGACTTTTCATCGGATTAAGTTTTAATTTTAGATAAGTGCAGTTTTGTTTGAATTTTGAAAATTAAGAAATTCATTTACCATTGCCCAACTAATATTTCTAAAGTAAATTCATTAATCATTTTAATAATTCAACAATGTTAAAGTAATATCATTTATTTTTTGCATAACTTGGATTAATGCAACTCAAAGCCTATAAGAAAAATCCTAAATGAATCATATTCTATCCTTTGTTATGATGAATTCTCCATTAAGTATAATTTGATTTGAAAACATCGTCTCTTTTTTCTTATCATCACTTAGAATTGTTGAAAAATTGAAAGTTATCTTGATTACAGTTCCAGAGTATCTATCACTGGAATTTGTTAATTCAATATGATCACCTTCTGAAAATGGCATTTGTTTATCTGAAGAAACCTCTTTTGTTATCCTGACACTTCCTTGGATTATGGCACTGTTTGGATTAGTGAAGGCATAACAATTGAATCTTCAGATGGAACACGCTATGAAAAACGTAACCGTGTAACATTATATCGTTGTGGTGTATCAAATAACAAGCCATTTTGTGATGGAAGTCATGCTTTTTTGTAAAATCTTTATTTTTTTATAATGCCAAAAACTCATTTTAAACCTCTTTTAAAGGCAGGGCGTTAAACTAGTTCACAAATTCTCTCTCCCGGCGCCTTTTCCTACAAATCCATTAAA
>Ga0070740_10003244_pt1 | contig 17617 bp, 13 predicted proteins | sample Coa_R2_FD_67286 | JGI IMG/M metagenome (GOLD analysis project Ga0070740, IMG submission 67286) | Surface soil microbial communities from Centralia Pennsylvania, which are recovering from an underground coalmine fire - Coalmine... | ecosystem: Environmental > Terrestrial > Soil > Unclassified ... | reverse complement strand
TTCGCTAGGATTATCCAGATTGATCGTTGGCGGTGCTACCTGGTCACGAATAGCAAGAATTGAAAATATTGCTTCAACCGCACCAGCAGCTCCAAGTAAATGCCCCGTCATGGATTTTGTTGAACTGACTGCGAGTTTATAAGCATGCGCGCCAAAAGTACGTTTGATACCCATGACTTCCAGCTCATCGCCTGCCGGAGTCGATGTCCCGTGCGCATTTATATACTGCACCTGTTCAGGTTTCATACCTGCATCAGCGAGAGCTGCGTTCATGGATGCTGCGCCTCCCCTGCCTTCCGGATCTGGTGAAGTCATATGATAGGCATCTGCACTCATGCCAAAACCAATTAGCTCAGCATAAATTTTAGCGCCCCGGGCTTTGGCATGTTCGTATTCTTCAAGAATAATGACGCCCGCACCATCTCCAAGCACAAAACCATCTCTGTCCTTGTCCCAGGGACGGCTGGCTTTTTCAGGCGCATCATTGCGTGTTGATAATGCCCGCATAGATGCAAATCCAGCAATACCCAGCTTGGTGCTTGCCATTTCAGATGCGCCAGCCACCATGACATCAGCATCTCCATAAATGATGGAACGAGCTGCAAGACCAATATTGTGGGTACCGGTTGTACAGGCTGAGACCAGAGCAATATTGGGCCCTTTCATTCCATATTGTATCGACAGGTTACCTGCCACCATGTTAATCAATGCACCAGGTATGAAGAAGGGGGAAATTCTGCGCGGGCCCGATTCCAGAAGTGTTGCATGATGTTTCTCAATACTAGGCAAGCCGCCAATGCCTGAGCCGACTGCAAGACCAATGCGATGAGCATTTTCTTCTGTAACTTTCAGCCCGGCATCCTGGATTGCCTGCATTGCTGCCGCCATTCCATATTGAATAAAGTAGTCCCGTTTTCTGGCTTCCTTTTCAGGCATATATTGGGCCGCATCAAAATTTTTAACACGGCTGCATATCTGACAACTCAGGTCAGAAGCATCGAAATGATCGATGCGCGCAACACCGCTTTTACCTTCAAGAATTGCCTGCCATGTACTATCGACATCATGGCCAAGGGGTGAGATCATCCCCATGCCTGTCACTACAACACGCCGTTTATTCAAGCGAAAACCCTCTTTGAAGTAAATAACAGATAGTTACAGCAATCCCATGCTGACCTGTGTTAACTCTGCATTTATTGCAGGACGATGGGATATTCCTGGAGGGAAAAATCATGATTCTTCCCTCCAGGCATGCCATGCATTCATTCATTGTGGATCATCTTCCATATCGTTACGTATGGAATGTAAGCACGATCCTGGAAAGGCTCACTGGATTAGCTGGCTTTTGTCTCTTTTTCCATGCGGTTGACGATGTAATTGACCGCATCCTTGATAGTGACAATCTTTTCGGCATCTTCATCGGGAATTTCGGTTTCGAATTCTTCTTCAAGAGCCATTACCAATTCAACTGTGTCTAATGAATCCGCGCCCAGGTCATCAACAAATGAAGCGTCTGTCGTTACTTCGTCTTCCTTGACACCTAATTGTTCAACGACGATTTTCTTTACACGTGCTTCAATTTCGTTCGTTTTTGTGGTCATGATAGATCTATCCTCTTAAGTAAATACAATAGTTTGTGCTAGTTTATTCGAAAACCATCAAGTTGCAAGATGGTTTTATCCGAAATCTGTCTGGTGTACCGAATTAATAATTAATTCATGTACATACCGCCATTGACATGCAAGGTTTGCCCGGTGATGTAGCCTGCAGCCTGCGACGCCAGAAAAACAACCGCCGCTGCAATATCTTCCACCGTTCCAAGTTTTTGCATGGGGATACGCTGAAATATGGCTTCTCTTTGTTCATCTGAAAGCGCATCGGTCATGTCTGTTGAGACAAACCCGGGTGCAACTGTGTTTACGGTAATGTCACGAGACCCGACTTCCAATGCCAGCGCTTTGCTAAAACCGACTACGCCGGCTTTCGCGGCGCAATAATTGGCTTGACCGGGGTTCCCGGTTGAGCCAACAACAGAGCCAATATTGATAATTCTGCCCCAACGTGTCTTGATCATGTCTCGGATGCAGGCTTTGCTGAGCCGGAAAATCGAATTCAGATCCGTTTCCAGGACTTGCAGCCACTCTTCATCTTTCATACGCAAGAAAAGATTGTCCTGCGTAACGGCGGCATTATTGACAAGTATGTTGACTGGACCGAATTGTGCCTTGATAGCAGCCATGGCTTCACTGACTGAATCTGAAGTGTTTACATTTAGCGACATTCCACAGCCTAGAATCTGATGATTCTGCATGGCTTGGGTAATGCGCTCAGCACCTTCCTGGGTCGTCGCAGTACCAATAACAGTTGCACCTTCACGACCTAATGCTAGCGCGATTCCGTGACCAATGCCACGGCTTGCACCAGTGACCAACGCTATTTTATCTTTCAGTAACCCTTCGCGTGACATTCATGCACTCCTTTCACTTTCAAGTTTAAATAATGCTGTTAAGCCGGTCAGATCGGAGGTGGTTGCCAGTTGTAAATTTTTATCGATACGCTTGATGAGGCCAGTCAACACTTTACCAGGACCACATTCTACAATTTGCGTGACGCCTTCCTTCAGCAATGCCTGAACTGATTCCACCCAGCGCACCGGGAGATATAGTTGTCTTACCAGGCCATCACGAATGGAATCCGCACTGCGATAAATCGCAACATCGACATTATTGATAACAGGAATTTCAGGTGTTTTGAATGTTGTCACCGCGAGCAGTTCAGCCAGTCGTTGTGCGGCTGGTTCCATTAATTTGCAATGAGAGGGAACGCTCACAGGGATTGATACAGCCAGTTTGGCACCCTGCTCTTTCGCGATGGTAATGGCTCTTTCAACAGCAGATTTGTGTCCAGCTATGACAATTTGCCCAATACTATTAAAATTTGCCGGAGAGAGCACCTCATCAGCAGACTGCACTGCCTGATGACAGATGTTTTTAACAGCTGCTTCATCCAGTCCAATGATTGCCGCCATGGCACCCAATCCTGGTGCGACTGCTTCCTGCATGAACATACCACGGGCAGCGACTAAACGAATGCCATCCTTGAAATCGAGTGCATTGGCACAAACAAGCGCGGTATATTCTCCAAGGCTGTGTCCGGCAAGCAGTCCAGGCTGAATGGAACTATTTGCCCGTATGATTCTCCAGAGTGCATAAGAGGCAGCCAACAAGGCTGGCTGTGTGTGGACGGTTTTGTCGAGCTCTTCAACTGGCCCTTCTTGTACCATTTTCCACAAGTCATAACCTAATACTGCTGATGCCTCAGAAAACGTTTCCCTGACCAGGCCAAATTGCGCGGCTGTATCTGCCAGCATACCGACACTTTGCGAACCTTGCCCCGGAAATACAAATGCTAGATTATTTGTCATGTCTCTCATACTTCCTGCTTTTGATATTCACCTATACAGCAAACAGTCTTCAGGTATTGAATGCGAAAGCCATGCCCTGAATGAATGTCCGGGTTACGGAAAAAAAAATTAGTATTTAACTAAAGCTGATCCCCAGGCCAAACCACCACCGAAGCCTTCCATCATTAAAATGTGACCGCGCTGTATGCGGCCATCTCGAACTGCTTCATCCAGCGCCAAAGGTATGGAGGCACTGGAGGTATTGCCCTGCTTGTCCAATGTTATGGCAACTCTATCCAGCGGCAGATTTAGTTTTTTTGCCATGGCGTCAATAATACGCATGTTTGCCTGATGTGGAACCAGCCAGTCAACATCGGATTTTTGCATCGAATTGGCTGCCAGTGTTTCATCAAACAAATCACCCAGGGTATTAACAGCCAGCTTGAATAATTGGTTACCCATCATCTTGACTGTTTCAAGATTGGGTGTCTTTCTTGACCCCAAAGGAAGATACAAAACATCTTTGTGTGTGCCATCTGCATGCAAATGTGTCGATAAAATGCCTGGTTCCTTACTGGCGCCCAGTACCACTGCGCCTGCGCCGTCGCCAAACAAGACACAGGTACTGCGGTCTTCCCAGTCAATGATACGTGACATAACTTCACTGCCGATAACCAGGACGTTTTTTACCATCCCATTACGAATAAACTGATCAGCTATGCTGAATGCATACATAAAACCCGCACAAGCAGAAGCATTCAAATCAAATGCAGGGCAGCCTGCGATACCAAAACGTTCCTGAAGCAAACAGGCAGTACTTGGAAATACCATATGCGGCGTGGTGGATGAAACAATAATCATGTCAATTTCATCTGGCCTGATGCCTGCGGTTTCAAGAGCAACGCGGCCAGCCCGTTCAGCCATGGTGACAGCATTTTCATCGGCTGCCGCGATATGCCGCTCGCGGATACCAGTACGATCAAGTATCCACTCATTGGTCGTATCGACCATTTTTTCCAGATCAAAATTAGTCAGGATTTTTTCAGGCAGATAGCTACCCGTACCTAGAATTTTTGAATATGTCATGGGTAATCAACCACCTTCTGAAGGTAATGATGATTTCAATAATTGTTCGACTTCGCTCCGGATACGCTCCGGAACATTTTTTTCCACGCCTGTAATGCCTTCTTCAATTGCACGTGCAAACGCCTGGATATTTGCTCCTCCATGGCTTTTAATCACTGTGCCATTAAGACCGATAAATGTTGCACCGTTATAGCGGCTTGGGTCAATGCGTTTTATAAATGATTTTAAAACAGGTTTCACTAACAGGCCGACCAGTTTGGTGAAAATATTACGCATGAATGCTTCTTTCATTAGGCGGGCAATAAACCTAGCTACACCTTCGGTTGTTTTAAGCGTAACATTGCCAACAAAACCGTCACAGACAACAACATCAGCTTCACCTTTATGGATGGCATCTGCTTCAATAAACCCCGCATAATTGATCGACTTTGCGTTCTGGAGTAAAAGCGCTGTCTGTTTGACCTGTTCATTGCCTTTTATTTCTTCTTCACCAATATTCAATAAATGGACCTTGGGATTGGGAATGTTATCTACCGCTGAAGCAAAAACAGAACCCATCACAGCAAATTGCACGAGATCGGCAGCGCTGGAATCAACATTGGCGCCCAGGTCAAGCATGCGCACACTCTTATTGGGGTCAATAGTAGGAAAGGTCGAAATGATAGCAGGACGATCAACGCCGGACAGGGTTTTCAGGACAAATCTTGCTGTTGCCATCAGTGCTCCTGTATTACCAGCACTGACACAAGCTTGTGCTTTCCCTTCTTTCAGCTGGTTGATGGCAACCCGCATGGAAGAATCTTTTTTGTTACGCAGCGCAAGAGATGGTGACTCATCCATTTCGACTTTTTGCGAGGCATGCTGGATGCTAAGCCGGTTGGAATCATATTGGTATGACCTCAACGACTGCCTCAGGATGTCTGCGTCACCAACCAAAATAAGACGCAAGCTTGGATGCTTCGCCAGCACTTCCAATGAAGCGGGAACGGTGACGGGAGGACCAAAATCGCCTCCCATTGCATCGATAGCTATTGTTGTCTCTGTCAACGGATTACTCTTCGTTGCTTTCGTCTTCAACAGTTGCAGACTTGTTGATAACCTGGCGGCCTTTGTAATAACCATCCGGGCTTACATGGTGACGGCGGTGTGTTTCACCAGTTGCGGCGTCGATTGATAATGTCGGCTTGGTTAACCCATCATGTGCGCGACGCATGCCACGTCTGGAACGAGTTACACGACTTTTTTGAACTGCCATTTTCTGAACTCCCCACTCTGAAACGATAATAACATCGACAAGTTATTGTTTATGCTTGTCTTTTAATGATTTCAATACATGGAAAGGATTTTCACCTTTACCCTGCTCCCATCCTGAATCTGACAAAGGTAACTTGACCTTGCAGTCATCAGGTTCATGTCTGGGTATAATTGGCAAATTCAGAATGATCTCATCTTCTATCAATTCTCTGAGTGCCAGATTACCCTCTTTTGCCAATGCTGGTTCATAACGTTCCGGCAAGGCATTTGCTTCGTCAAGTGTATTGACGATACCCAGGACAAAGTCCGACATTATTCCATAAGTGAACGGTTCCATACAACGTTGGCATTGCAGCGTCAGCTTCGTTTCAAGGTGACCTTTAAGAAAGGTAATGCCTTGCTCATCGACACCAAATTGCATTTTTACGGCCACAGTATCAGTGCCAGGAATCACGTTTGCACTGAGCCTTTGCATATCAGCTATTTTCAGAACGCCATCAAGTCCAAGGCTCTGCTCGGCATAACGAAACGGATCTATATGTTCAGGTATGAATTTTTCAGACATGCGCGCATTTTATGAGCGGTCTTCCCTGGTGTCAATCAGAACGCTGATAATTATGATAAAACAGAGCAAAATGCTCCAATTTTCAAACTGAACACTGTGTATACGGCTATCATCTTATCATATCGTCAGATATTAACCATTTCTTAATATTTCCTTAAGCATGCACACCTAGAATGCCTGACATTTATACAACCTACAACAAACCTCAATTACAGAAAGAGGAGATATTCTGAATGTCAAGTCCACGCCGCCAATCCAAGCCTTTGAATGTACCGCGTCAAGACTCCTCCAGTGACGAAGAAAATGTAGTTATTCATACTCCTGAGCGTGACTACACGCTAAAAAGAGAAGATGAGCGGATGGTTGTCGAAAGTGAAGGCAGTTTATTGCAAGTTACCCGCAAAGGGCATCATGTTGATGTTGTGCTGTCAAGAACACCCGAATCGGAATCCACTCTGGAAAGACATACTTCAACAACAAGTGGCCATAAGGATAAAATGAAAGATATGTCACGCACATCTCATATGGGAGAAGAAGATTCTGTCATAGAGATACACAGTCCAAGTTCGCAAGGCGTGATCAGCACAACCCAGTCAAAGCGAACCTTCCAGCCTAATCCTGATTCAGAGTTGCGCAAGGCCAGAAACAAGAAGAAGAATGCAAAGCGCAAGGCCAGAAGACGCAAAGCTGCAGAGCATCATCGTGATGTCGAAGAGTCGCTTTTCAGTGAAAATCCAACAAGTTTAAGGCGAGAAGAATCGGAAGGACTACTTTCTGATCAAAGCAGCGAGTCTGAAGTTCAGGAAGAATCACAGGGCTGGTTAAGCTGGGCCTGGAATGGTGTGACAAGCGGCGCTGTCTTTACCGCCAAGGCGGTTGGCAATGGGCTTCTTTATGCTGTCAAACATCCTATCGTCACTACCCTCTCTCTGGTTACCGCTGCCCCGCCAGCATTGAATGCACTGGCGATGCCAAGCGGCAAATCACCCGATAAAATCGGCACCGAGTGGTGGAATGAAATGTCGACGTGGAAAAAAGCTCATTCAATTATCAATTCTGCGTCATCACTTGCCATTAATGCCATCATGAATGCGTTCTTCCTGCCTACCGCCTGGGAAAAGTTCAGAAAAAGCATTACGCACGCATTTGACAGCCCTAAGGATTTTATTGATAACCTCTTTTCTATTGTGCTGGGTCTGGGTGGAGCAGTCGCGGCAGCAGCGATTGCCTATGCTGCATTTACCTGGCTATGGTACGGTGAGATCTCTGCTGCAGTTCCATCTGCTATCAGCTTTGTGGTCACCCTGGCTTCACGATATATTGGCGTGAAAAATATTTTCAAACGTATCCATAACCTGTTTAGTGATGATGCTAAAACCCAGGCGGAGTTTGCAGAAAATCTGGAACATATCAAGCCAGAGTATCTCGATGAATTGCGCGAGAAATTTGAAATTATTCTTGAAGAGGTTTTTGAGGCTTGCGAACTTTATGTGACGGATGTGGAGCCACAGCCAGATGAGATCGATGATTTGCCGCTCGCTGCAAATTCAGCTTACATCCGTTATCAGGACAAGCTTTATTATGTTAACAAAGCAAACAAGGAATGCATTTTACTGGACAAAAATGATAAACAGCCAATTGATCTCACCGAGTTTGATCGTGCAACGGGTATTAATGATTTCTCCCAGCTAATCGGCAGATCAAAAGTTTTGTCACTTGAAGAGTTAGCCCGGATTCATCAGATCACAGGACACGAATTCAAACATTTTGACAGTTCCTTGACTGATGGTGAATTTGATCATATTTCAAGCAAGCTGGTCGATGCATTAACTGAATTAGCCAAGGCTCATCCAGACCTAGTCAGTGAAACGACGACTGGTGAATACGTGAAAAAATATGCCGGATTAATATTTGATCTCTCATTTGCCACCATCCTGGTAGGTGCGCCTGCATATTTGACTTTTATGCAAAAAGGGTTCGACGGTGTCAATACCATATCAAAGCTTGCCGGTACTGATTTGACGACTATTGATGTGTGGGCAAGAAGAGCCATTGGTATTGTACCGGGGCTGGCGACAGCCATGTTATATGCTGATTCCGGCACCAAGATTCGCACAACATGTGTCGAGCTTGCCAAGCATCTTTATGAAAACCCGAAAGACTTGCCATTTGCTGTCCTTGCACTGGTGGCTAATGGCTTTGCAACCAGCGGTCCGCAAAACGTTGCCGCTGGCGTCGCAGCGAATAAGGACAATGTGATTGGCGTCACTCCTGATGATGCCTTCGGAACAACTCTTATTGTTTTAAACGCGATCGCGGGCGGTGTTGTAAATGGTAACGCGTCATTGAATAAGGCATTTTTAGCCAATAAATCCGCTATGCAGCTTACGGAACAGGATGTTGCCAGATATTTAAGCAAGGTTAATGATCATCTGGTTAGCCATTCGACGATAGATCAGCTCAAGCTGTTCAACGCCAGTGTCAAAAAAGACAAATCAAGCGGTGAGCGAGACCTGCTGCGCCGTGTTGATAGCACATTCGTGGTATAATCCTGCCTTCAACAGAATCCCTGTTTTAAAAATAAAACAGGGATTCTTTGATTTTAATCCTGAAGATCAAGGTTTAATGTTTATTTTGAGAGCATGTGTCAGGAAAGCGTTCTGAGGGTTAACCACCGTTTCGTGTGATCAGCTGTCAGTTTTTTACCCACTCTGGCTAGGGATTTCATCCAGCGTTTTTATTCTTTTTTGTAATCACTTGCTATCTCAGCCGATATACTTTATCTTGTTACGTAACCCAGAAAAACAACTACATATTGTGGTTTTTCGACATCGCCACCACAAGATGGCTTGTCGAAATCCCTTATTCGATCATTATCTTAGATATTGTGGAGAAAGAGAACATGGATATCCAAACATCGTCATCTCACGTTACTCACGCCCCCCATTTTGAGATTGCACAAACTGCCCCTGGTCTGATAAAAGTAATACGCCGTAATGGCACCGTTACCCCCTTCGACGCCAATAAAATTGCTGTTGCCATGACCAAAGCATTTCTGGCGGTCGAAGGAGATACGGCAGCAGGATCCAGCCGCATTCATGAAAAAGTAACTGCGCTAACCAAAAAAATAGCTGATACCTTTGTTCGCCGTATGCATACAGGCGGAACCATTCATATTGAAGAAATCCAGGATCAGGTTGAGCTTGAACTCATGCGAACTGCTGAGTATAAAGTTGCCAAAGCTTATGTGCTTTATCGTGAGGAACGACGTCGCGTACGCGAACAGGAGCAAAAACAGAAAGAAGCCGAGAGTAAAACATTTAATTTACACGTGACGCTTGCTGATGGAACGGTCAAGCCGCTGGATATGGATGCATTACAAGCCCAGGTACAGCATGCTTGCGCCGGACTAGGCAGTGTTTCTTCTGAACAAATCATTGAAGACGTCAAACGTAACCTGTTTGATAAAGTACCGGTACGTGAGGTCAATAAAGCACTTGTGATGTCTGCGCGCATCATGATTGAGAAAGAACCCAATTATACTTATGTCGCTGCCCGGTTACTGCTTGACGATTTACGTCGCGAGGCATTTGACTTCCTCAGCCTGAAACACAACCAAAACCTGGCTGAAAATCAAAATTTCTACGCTGATTATCTGGAAGCATACCTGGATGCGGGCATCAAACATGAACTGCTGGACCCAAAACTAAAATCATTCAATCTTGATGAAATCTGCGCTGCTATTAAACCTGAGCGTGATTTGTTATTTACCTATCTTGGGTTGCAGACATTATACGATCGTTACTTTATTCACTGGGATGGCAAACGCTTCGAACTGCCGCAGGCATTCTTTATGCGTGTTGCCATGGGACTTGCCCTGAATGAAAAAGAAAAAGAAAAGCGCGCGATCGAATTTTACAATCTGTTATCATCATTTGATTTCATGAGTTCCACACCAACCCTGTTTAATTCGGGTACGCTGCGGCCCCAATTATCTAGCTGCTATCTCACCACAGTACCTGATGATCTCGATGGTATTTACAGCGCAATCAAGGATAATGCCCTGTTGTCCAAATATGCCGGTGGATTAGGCAATGACTGGACAAACGTACGCGCCATGGGTGCACGAATCAAGGGTACAAATGGCAAGTCCCAAGGCGTGGTGCCATTTCTTAATGTAGCCAATGCAACAGCTGTCGCTGTTAACCAGGGCGGCAAGCGCAAAGGCGCTGTTTGTGCCTATCTTGAAACCTGGCATAAAGACATTGAAGAATTTCTCGAGTTACGCAAGAACACTGGTGACGAACGTCGGCGTACACACGACATGAATACCGCAAACTGGATCCCGGATTTGTTTATGCAGCGGGTTGCAGAAAACAAGGATTGGACATTGTTTTCCCCTGATGAAACACCTGATCTGCATGATTTGTATGGTCAGGCATTTGTTGAAGCATATACAGCTTACGAAGCCAAGGCAGCCCGCGGTGAAATCAGAAATTCCAAGAAAGTACCGGCAGTTGTTTTGTGGCGCAAGATGTTAACCATGCTGTTCGAAACAGGCCACCCATGGATTACGTTCAAGGATGTTTGCAACCTGCGCTCGCCTCAGCAGCATGCTGGTGTCGTTCACAGCTCAAATCTGTGTACTGAAATCACACTCAATACCTCACGCGAAGAAATTGCTGTCTGTAACCTTGGAAGTGTCAACCTGATAGCGCACATGACTGACAAGGGGCTGGATAAGGACAAGCTGCGACGTACTATTCACACTGCCATACGCATGCTTGATAATGTCATTGATATTAATTATTATTCCGTTCCGCAAGCAAGAAATTCGAATCTGAAACACCGTCCAATCGGTATGGGCATCATGGGCTTCCAGGATGCGCTTTATACTTTGCGCATACCTTATGCGTCTCAAGATGCGGTTGAATTTGCTGACCGTTCCATGGAATTAATCAGCTATTATGCTATTGAAGCTTCGACTTATCTTGCTGAAGAACGCGGCAAATATTCAACTTATGAAGGATCACTCTGGAGCAAGGGCATTCTTCCAATAGATTCCATCGCCATTCTTGCACAAAACCGCGGCGCATATCTGGAACTTGATAAAACACAAACATTGGACTGGAACGCATTGCGTGAACGCGTAAAGAAAGTTGGTATGCGCAACTCAAATGTTCTTGCCATTGCGCCTACTGCAACCATATCCAATATCTGCGGCGTTTCACAATCCATTGAACCGACCTATCAAAATCTGTTTGTGAAGTCCAATCTCTCCGGCGAGTTCACTGTCATTAATCCTTATCTTGTTTCTGATCTCAAGCAGGAAGGATTATGGGATGAAGTCATGGTCAATGACCTCAAGTATTACAATGGTAGTGTTGCTAAAATCAGCCGCATACCTGAAAAATTAAAACAGATTTATGCTACCGCATTTGAAGTCGATCCCACCTGGCTGGTTGAGGCTGGAGCACGCCGACAAAAATGGATTGATCAATCACAATCACTCAATCTGTACATGGCGCAACCTTCCGGCAAAAAAATGGATCAGCTATATCGTCATGCCTGGATACGCGGCTTAAAAACAACGTATTACTTGCGCAGTATGGGTGCAACCAATACAGAAAAAGCAACCATTGATGATCGAGCTTTAAATGCCGTACAAGTAGAACCAGCTTCAGCGGCACCAAAAGCATGTCTGATTACGGATCCAACTTGCGAAGCATGTCAATAAAATTATAATCACTCTCCCTGCCCTGACTGGGTTGACTCTCAGGGCCGGGATTAAATACGCAGAGAGAGCAACTAACAACGGAGATCACGAATGACAGCAGCATCAAATTTAGGCGGAGCAACAGGTCTTGAGTTATTAGAAATGGGTGCAGCACGGGTTCAGGTTGATGACAAGAAAATTATTAATTGTAGAGCGGACTTAAATCAGTTAGTGCCATTTAAATATAAATGGGCATGGCAGAAATATCTGGATGCATGTGCAAATCACTGGATGCCTAATGAAATCAATATGTCTGCTGACGTCGCGCTCTGGAAGGATCCCAATGGGTTGACTGAAGATGAACGTCTCATTATTAAGCGTAATCTTGGATTCTTTTCTACAGCAGATTCACTGGTCGCAAATAATTTGGTATTGGCCGTCTATCGTCACATTACCAATCCGGAATGCCGTCAATATCTGTTACGGCAGGCATTTGAAGAAGCGCTACATACCCATGCATATCAATATGTCATTGAAAGCCTCGGAATGGATGAGGCAGAAGTATTCAATATGTATCGCGAAGTCCCTTCAGTGGCTCGTAAAGCTGCCTGGTCGCTTAAATATACTCAAAGTCTTGGCGATCCCAGCTTCCATACAGGCACTCCTGAGAACGATAGACGATTGTTACGTGATTTAATTGCTTTCTATGTGATTTTTGAGGGCATTTTCTTTTATGTGGGCTTCACCCAGGTGTTGTCAATGGGTCGCCGTAACAAGATGACTGGAACAGCGGAACAATTTCAATATATTTTACGCGATGAATCCATGCATCTGAATTTTGGTATTGATGTGATTAATCAAATCAAAATTGAAAATCCGCACTTGTGGACGGATGACTTCAAGCAGGAAGCCATTAACATGATTCGTGAAGGTGTTGAACTGGAGTATACATACGCAGTCGATACCATGCCACGTGGAATATTAGGATTGAACGCGGAAATGTTTAAAGAATATTTGCAATTTATCGCTAATCGCCGCTGTGCGCAAATCGGTTTGACACAGCAATATCCAGGCGCAACCAATCCGTTTCCATGGATGAGCGAAATCATGGATCTTAAAAAAGAGAAAAACTTTTTTGAAACGCGAGTGATTGAGTATCAAACTGGCGGTGCATTAAGCTGGGATGATTAAAACACCTAGCTATTGACATTTATTTTATCCACGCCAGGTTTCAGCAGTTATGCCAGCACATGCTGGCATAACTGCCAAGTATGATCCACAAACAAACATCAAAGCTGTTTCCCGGTATCCGGGTGATTTTCCTTACACTATTGACAACTTATCAGGATTGATTATCTGGCGTTGCCTTGATCTTTTTAGCAGTACTGATATTTACAAGATTATCAGAATTTGCAGCGTTCTTGCGTGTGTTTCTGATCCGGTAAATTCCTATCATGCTGATAATAATCCACGCTGTTTCAATCAGTACAGATGCAGTATTCCAGTGGAACATGAGTGAATACATGATCAACGCCGCACCAATAAGGTTATACAATTGATAAGTTAAGCTTTGTGATGACATTCTATTGGTACTTAACAGGTAGTAGGCAATTAATAAAAGGATAACGCCAATAATACCTACCGTATCTGATATTTGTGCAAAAATTTCTAGATTCACTTTTCACTCCACGTTTAATAATTAGCAATTAAATTCAGTGCTTCTTCAAGTATTCCCGCATTTGCGCCTGGCTTATGCGCATTCTGACTGATGTAACGCCGCCAGACAGCTGCTCCACGTTGTCCCTGGAAAAGGCCAAGCAGATGGCGAGAAATCGTGTTCAATTTTATACCATTAGATAGCTGTTCGTGAATATAGGGAAGCATTTTTTTTATGATCTCATACCTGCTTAATATATCTTTATTATTCATGTACTTATATTGTAAATCTGCTAAAAGGTAAGGGTTGTGGTAAGCAGCCCGCCCTATCATCACCCCATCAACATGCTGAAGCTGAGTATCAACATCAGATGATGTCTTGATGCCCCCATTGAGTATAATTTTCAATCCAGGAAAGTCTTGTTTCAGGCGATATACGACATCGTAGCGTAAGGGCGGAATTTCCCGGTTTTGTTTGGGGCTTAATCCAGCCAGCCACGCCTTACGCGCATGCACGATGAATGTATTACAGCCTGTTGCCGCAATTGTCTCGACATAATGGTGCAAGGATTCATAGTCATCCTGGTGGTCGACACCGATTCTGCATTTAATAGTAACGGGAATACTTACTTGTGCCTGCATGGCACTCATGCAATCAGCGACCAGTTGCGGTTCGAGCATCAGACAAGCGCCAAAACGTCCGGAACTGACTCTTGGACTAGGACAACCTGAATTCAAATTAATTTCATTATACCCAAAATCTTCGCCCATTTTTGCAGCCTGTGCCAGCAAAGCTGGATCGCTGCCCCCTAGCTGCAAGGCAACATATTTTTCATCAGGATGGAAAGCAAGCAATCGTTGAGGATTGCCATGTGCAAGTGCCTGAGCTGTAATCATTTCAGTATAGAGAGCAATATCCGGAGCAATCAGACGGAGAAAGTACCTGTCATGCCGGTCAGTGTAATCCATCATGGGAGCGACAGAAATAAGATGTGGATCAGGATGAATTTGCGTCACGAAAAAACCTGTCTTGAAGTGAATACACTTTATTAAGCAAACCTTAATATTGGCCGACTTTTATGGCCAAGCCTAATCCATTGATTTTTAATAAGCAAATATATGGGTTAGCATAAGGAAATCATTACGTTGTATTATAATAATAATAGTAGTGTATGTCTAAATTATATTTTCAAGATAATTACAAGAATTAATAAATTAAAACGAGGATAAGCGACTATGATGAGGTCTTCTTCTGAAAGTGAAGATGAAAATCTTGGCACTTTCCATGGCAAGCAAATAAAAGATGGGGCTGAACTCAGGAATATTAACAGTTTCGAATATCTGAAAGAAATTGCGAAAAATATCACGCCGGACGTATTATCTCTTTATCCCAATCTTGCCGAATTGAGAGCTGTTTTTTTCGATGAAAACAGTAATGAAAAAGATTACGATGGCAAATTTGATTACGGCGCACTATACACATCATTTTTAGCTGAACTGCAACAACAAATAACCAATATAAGTCGTGACCAGGAAGAAAGATTTAACCATGCCCAAGCTGTATTACACCAAAGTGAAACAACGGATAAAGAGACGCTCATTCAGCAAATAAAGCAAGTGGATCAATTCATAACCGTCATTTATGTCAATCAGAATCGCGCCCTGGGAAGATCTGCGGAGTTCGCAAAAAGCAGCCTGGGAGAAAATGAAAGCGACATCAGCCCGAAAGCAAAACATAAAATACTTGATCGTTCAATCGGCCATTCAAGCGAAGACACATTAACAGAAAAAACCAAGAAAGGATTTAATTACGCGATACTTTCAATATTCAGTCAGGGTACAACGCCGCAAACAGAAGAGCATCCGCTAGTGAGATTCAAGGCAACCTTTATCGATTCCACTTATCAGCCAATGCTGAAAACCAGCATACCATCCAAGAGGACATATAATCATCATCAATACAAATACCATTTCCCGGAAGAATACAGATTTGGGACACAGGGAGAAATCATTGAAAATGTTCCACGCATCAATCCATTTTTTCCTGCCTGGCTTAAAGCACAAGAAAGAAGACGCTTGTTGCAGGATGATTTGAATGATCTTACTGATAACAATGCATTGAGTGAAGATGAGTTAATTATATCTGAACAAGTGCCGAGAGAAAAATCCAGAATATCACATATTTATTTTAATAATCTTGGGCTAGACAGGACTGATGGGGAGGGTAAAAAAGAAAGAACGCTTAGCTTGCAACTTCATCAACTTGAAAATGATCATGAAAATCTTGCTGTCATTACCCTGCCGGCTGATAAGGGACTAATGGGACATGATATGCTGGGTGAAGAACGTGATCATACATACACCCTCGAATCAGTTTGTAATCGAATATTTGATATCGCAACTATCGGATCAAATTTGCAGAAAGCAACCAAAGATGTATATTCAGATTTTTACATCAGCAATAATGTAAAAGTATTATTGTATGGACAGCCGCGCACGGATGAGGAGAAATATGACAAGGCAGCTGAAGCTGAGAAGATGAAGGTATTATTAGTTGAATCACTACACGAACTCGGCATGGACAAAAAGGAAGTCCTTTCCAATGCAGAAATCCAAGCTCTGTTTTTCCATTTCATCAAATTTAAAGTCACCGATTTTATAATTGATAAATTAAATCCAGACAGCATAAATTTTACCTGCAAGGATGCCATCGATAGAGGTGGTGTATCTTCATTATATTATAACCTGATAAAGTCAATTGAACTTGGCGTTCCCATGTCAGAGTCAGAATTTTTTGAAGCATTGCATGGTGCACCAACCATGGTAAAAGGCCGAGGCATGAATGACCACCTGGATAGAATATGGAATGCGATCAGTACTTATCTGGATGCACAAATCAAACAGGGAAATCCGAATATTCCCGACTGGTTGATAATGAAGAAAGCTGAATATGATAACAACAGGATCATTGACGAAGTGATGGCATTGTATAAATACAAGGAAACATCTTACAGTAAGACAACATCCGTGACTCAGGATGAATATAATGCGATTGTCAGTAACGAAAGCCATAATAAACTTGGCGAATCAAAATTAGGCGCCGTAAAGAGAATGATTTCGCGTGAATTTCTTGATGAGCTGGATTCATTAAAGAAAACATCTGGCACTATGTCCAGGGATAGTGTTTTGCAAGCCATCGAAAACCTAGTTCGCTCTGCACTAGATAAATCAAAAAATGCCAGATCAGATGGCAAGGGTAACTATCATCATACCGGAACACTGGAATCAGAGCTGGACAAGGTCTCCAGATTGATATCAGACTTTAGACAGCAAAAAAAAATGTCATTTGTCTGATGTGACTAGGCGGATTCCTCTGCCAGACCATGAACAGGCAACATGGTGCTCCATTGCTTGCAACCAGGACATTGCCAATGCAGCGTTTTCCCAGGGAAACCGCAGGAAGTGCATTGATAATCAGGCTTGTTAGCCAGAAGTTTTTTCATCAGATTTTGCAGGATATGCAAGTCTTCTTTAGCTCTGCCCTCTGCATTGGATATATATATATTTACAAATACATATAATCCACGCAGAGAGGGATAACGGCGAACATAATCAGCAACGAAACTGGCAGCCACCTTGTCACCTTTCCTTTTTCTGATACGCTCGGCAAGAATCAATACAACTGGAACACGCGGATGCTCATCCAGTAATTGTTTGAGATATAGGACGAGTTTGTCTTCTTCATCCAGTTTTTCGTAACAAGATGCCAATAGATCAATCGATTCGGAAAGATAATCTGGATTCTGATCCTTGATTTTCTTCAGGCTGCGCAAGGCATTTTTATAGTCACCCTGCTCCATTAATATTTTACCCAGCATTAAACTGGCACGCGCACAAGAGCGATCCGCGGCGATTGCTTTATCGAGGTAATCTTTTG
>Ga0070740_10003242_pt1 | contig 17628 bp, 15 predicted proteins | sample Coa_R2_FD_67286 | JGI IMG/M metagenome (GOLD analysis project Ga0070740, IMG submission 67286) | Surface soil microbial communities from Centralia Pennsylvania, which are recovering from an underground coalmine fire - Coalmine... | ecosystem: Environmental > Terrestrial > Soil > Unclassified ... | reverse complement strand
AGTCAGCACAGAATCCATGCGGCTTTAGCCGCTGAGGTAACAAGCCGAAGGGCTTGATCGCGCGACGGTGAACCAAACATAAAAGGAACAAATGGACCAATTTTCAGATTTCAACATTTCGCCGGCGCTCAAATCGCGCCTGGCGTCCGCAAATTTCATCACGCCAACGCCCGTACAGGCAGGCGCAATCCCTCCAGCCCTCGAAGGCAAAGACGTGCTCGCAACCGCGCAGACAGGAACAGGAAAGACTTTAAGCTTCCTCATCCCCATCATTGAGCGCCTCCGGCAATTCCAGAACAAGCAGGCAAAGGCCCTGGTCCTCCTCCCCACCCGCGAGCTGGCCATGCAGGTCGAACAGAGCTTCCGCAAAATCGCCGGCGGCTCAAACCTGCACGTCGCCCTCGTCGTAGGCGGCATGAACGAAGGCCCGCAGCTGCAGGCTATCCGCAAAGGAGCGCGCCTCATCGTCGCCACGCCCGGACGCCTCGAAGACTACCTCAAGCGCAAACTCGTCCGGCTCGATCAGGTCGAAATCCTCGTCCTCGACGAAGTCGACCGCATGCTCGACATGGGCTTCCAGCCCGCAATCCGGCGCATCGCAGCGGCCATTCCCGCCCAGCGCCAGACCCTCTGCTACTCAGCTACCCTCGACGCGCAGATTAAGAACGTCATCCGCGAATACCTCAGAGACCCCGTCCGCATCGAAATCGGTTCCGTGCTCAAGCCGTCGGAAAACATCGAGCTGCAGAGCTTCGAAGTTGAACAGGAAAAGAAGCTTGAGCTCCTTGAGCACCTCCTGGAGAAAGAGAAGGGAAGCTTCCTCGTCTTCGTTCGCACCAGGCACGGCGCCGACCGCATCGCGAAGAAACTCCACCGCTCCGGTTGGGGAGCAACGCAGATTCACGGCGACCGCTCGCAATCGCAGCGTAATGCCGCTCTCCGCAGCTTCGCCGAGGGCAAACATCGCGTCCTGGTCGCAACCGACGTGGCCGCCCGCGGAATCGATGTCTCCCACGTGGCCCACGTCGTGAACTACGACATGCCGAAAGTCGCCGAAGACTTTGTCCACCGGGTAGGCCGCACCGGACGCGCCTCAAACCGCGGTCGCGCCTCTACCTTCGCTCTGCCCGCAGAGCGCCGCGACCTCCGCAGGCTCGAAAAAACCCTCTCCGTCCAGATGAAGCGATTCCGTGTCCATAACAACCCCACAAATGCACCGAAAACTGCACTTAACACGCAATAAATGGCATAAAAACGGCGCTGAGAAAAATGGCTGCTTGACACGGCGAATACAATAAAAGCGAGAAGAAATAAAAGGCACAGCCCAAAAGCTGTGCCTTTTTCATTCTCGACAAATCTTGCCATTCTGACGACTGGAGATTAGACGGAGGAATCACAAACGATCTAAGCCGCAGAAAACAAAGGCCGACTTTAACAGTTAAACGCTAAATAGCTGAAAACAAAGGATCTCCGTACAGGGGCTAATCCGTAAACAGCTGAAAATAAACGATCTCCGTACAAAAAGGAGGGGGGAGGGGGTCAGCCGAGAGTCCCGGCATTCACCGGAGCCAATTCGCGCAGACGGGCAGCAGCCGCAGGAATGACTTCCAGCGCGAAGTCAACGTCTTCGTCGGTATTGAGCTTCGTCAGGCTGAAGCGCAGGCTGGCGCGAGCCCTTGCCGGAGAAAGCGCCATTGCCGAGAGCACATGAGAAGGTTCCGCGGCGCCGGAAGCGCAGGCAGAACCGCCGGAAGTGGACAGGCCCTTGAGGTCCAGCGCAATCACCAGGGCCTCGCCCTCAAGATTGTCGAAGTAGATGTTCGTAGTGTTGGGAACCCGGCGAACGTTGGCAGAGTTGACGCCGGAATCTTCCACCTGAGCAAGAATTCCTTGCTCGAGGCGGTTGCGCAGTGCTGTAACTTTTTCAACCGTTCCATCGGCGAGCGCAGTTCGGGCGATTTCGGCAGCCTTACCCAGACCGACGATACCGGGAAGATTTTCGGTTCCGGCGCGGCGCTGGCGCTCATGCGTTCCGCCATAGAAAAGCGGCTCAAGCTGGGTTCCGCGATGCACGTAGAGAATGCCGGTGCCCTGCGGCGCATGCATCTTGTGCCCGGAGATACTGAGCAGGTCGCAGCGCAGCGACTGTACATCGATGGACAGCTTACCCGCGGCCTGTACGGCGTCGGTATGGAAATAGATATCGGCCTCAGCGGCAATGCGTCCGATTTCGCTCACCGGCTGGATGGCGCCCGTTTCGTTGTTGGCCATCATGATGCTGATGAGCTTTGTATTGTCTTGAATGGCGCGGCGCACATCCTGTGGATTGATGACGCCGTCGCTCGAAACCGGCAGGAACGTCACTTCCGCGCCGCGTTCGCGCAGTTTTTCGGCAGCATGCAGCACCGCATGGTGCTCGATGGAGGACGTAATGAGGTGATCGCCGGGCTGAATGAGACCGAAAAGCGCCATATTGTCGCTTTCGGTTCCGCCCGAGGTGAAGACAATTTCGGCAGCGCGGCAGTTGATGAGCGCGGCAACGGATTCGCGGGCCTGCTCGACAGCAGCGCGGGCCTGCTGCCCCTGCTGGTGGATCGAAGACGCATTGCCGAAGTGCTCAATGAAATACGGGCGCATGGCGTCGAGCACCTCAGGCAGTAGAGGTGTCGTCGCGTTGGCATCCATGTAAACCCGTTTCATTTGTGCATCTCCTGAAAGTATTCTACGGCTTTGTGGAACTGTAACGTGCGATTTTATAACGCCTCAACGAAGGCTTGACGCCGGTTGTGACTCCGTTCTGCTACGCTGCTTACGCAGCAGTTCAGAAGGAGGAAAAGACGTGAAAATGATTCGTATGTTTTCAATAGCGCTGCTTTGTTGCCTGACAGCGCCGCTCACATTCGCCCAGGCACAGGAAGCGCCCAAAACGCTGGCTGAGACCTACAACCAGATAATGAACATAGCTGAAAGGCAGATTGTAAGCGCCGCGGAAGCCATGCCTGCCGACAAGTACAACTTTGCTCCCACACAAGGTGATTACACAGGCGTTCGCACGTTTGCTCAGCAGGTAAAGCACCTGACCGAGGCCAATTATGGCTTCTTCATCAGCTGGAACGTGCCCGGAGCGGTGAAGCGTGAGGACATAGAGAAATTATCCAGCAAGGATGACCTCGTGAAGGCGCTGAAAGATTCCTACGCCTATGCACATAAGGCCATCGATACGCTTACCCCGGCCAATTATCTGGAGCCATCCGGCTTTGGTCCGGCCAAATCGACGCGCGCGGGCGCAGCGGCCTTCGCCATTGCCCACTCCATGGACCACTACGGTCAGATGGTGGAATACCTGCGCATGAACAACATCGTCCCTCCTGCCAGCCGCAAGGGATAAGAGCGCAGCGAGGCGTCGATACGGCGCCTCCTGAGCAACATCCTTCACAGACTACAAACCATCTATGGGCGCAGAAGAAGCGTTCGCTTGGACGCAGTGGTAGTAATACAACCAGGATTTAGGATGCAGTATGTATACTCGCCTCTGATGAAGCTTATAAAGTCGGCTCTTTCATACCGCAGTGCTGTTGCCATACTGTTGCCCTTGCTTGTCATTCAGCCGTCGTTTGGATGGGGAAATGAAGGGCATCGCATAGTAAATAAACTGGCTGCCGAGAATTTTCCGGCGGATATGCCGGCTTTCATGCGGACACAGGCCGCTATCGATGAGATCGAATACCTCGGCCCGGAGCCGGACCGCTGGCGCGGCCTGGGCGAACCTGAGCTGAACGCTATGCAGGCCCCCGATCACTACATCAATCTGGAACTGGCAGACTTGGTCCATCCACTACCTCGGCGCAGATATGAATTCATTGCTGCAATTTATGCCGCCGGTCTCACCCATCCGGCTCAGGCGCGCGACCTGCAACCTGCAGCTGTCGGTTTCCAGCCCTATATCACGAACGAAGTATGGGAGCGGCTGAAGGCTGCCATGCGTGAATATCGCAGCCAGAGCGCAAAGCACGAAGATACAAAGCCGGTTGAAGCCGCGATTCTTTTCTATGCCGGATGGCTTGGCCACTATGTTGGCGATGGCGCACAGCCGCTGCACACGACTGTGAATTTCAACGGCTGGGTAATTAAAAACAACCCCAATGGTTACACCACAGACCGCAAGATTCACTGGCAGTTTGAAGGAAACTACGTCGCCGCCAACATCAAGGAAGCCGATGTGAAGCCACTGGTCGCAGCGTTGCATCCGGTGGGCGATGAGTTCGACGACTATATGGCCTATCTACGGCACTCGAATACGCAGGTCGAGCGTGTTTATCAACTGGAGAAGGCGCATGGATTTGAAGGCGCAGGCACTCCGGAGGCGAAGCAGTTTACAGCGGGATGCTTGGCCGCAGGAGCAAGCATGTTGCGGGATCTGGTCTATTCGGCATGGGTTGAGAGCGCCAGGCCTGTGCCGGAGCGGCATTACGAATGATTACGAGTGACCGGCAAATCCATCCAGAACGAACATGTCATGTGCGGCGAGGAGCTGCTTTTTTCTGAGCGCGCTCAGGACCTGCTCGATGGACCAGTCGAAGGATGAGGTTCCATCCACAACGAGATCCGCATACTTTGCTGAAGGGCGTACGAACTGTTCTGCCATGGGACGCACAGTTTTAGCGTAATGCTGGGCGACACTTTCAGGGGTACGTCCGCGGTCGCGGACATCGCGTGTAAGCCGCCGCTGGTAGCAGATATCGTCAGGCGTATCGACATAGACGCTGAGATCATAAACGCGGCGCAGCACTGGATAATACAGGGCGAGAATGCCATCCACGAGAAGAAAATGCGGCTCGTAGACCGGAGTGGTTGCTCCAGAGATGCGAGTGTGCCGTGCGAAGTCATATTGCGGGCGGGCGATGCTGCGACCTGCGGCAAGCTGGCGGATGTGCGTGATGAGCAGATCGGATTCAATCGCGTCGGGATGGTCGAAGTTCTCGCGACATCGTTCCTCGTAGCTCATATGGCTCAGATCGCGGTAATAGTGGTCGAGATGGAAGTGCGTGCCTTCAAGCTCGCGTGCCAGTTCCTGCGCGAGGGATGTTTTACCCGAACCGGAACAACCAGCAATACCAATGACAACAGGGCCTCGATGTGTTCCGTTCATGCGCTGCGGGAATCCTTTTGAATGGCGGGGATGAGTGTGGTGAGCAATTGGGAGAAGCCGGCGGCTGCCTGGCGTCCGGTTTCGATCACTTCTTCATGGCTGAGAGGTTCGAGCTGAATGCCTGCGGCCAGATTAGTGACGCAGGAGATGCCGAGGATATCGATGCCCATCTGCCGGGCCGCAATGACCTCCTGCACGGTGGACATGCCGACGAGATCAGCTCCGAGAGTGCGGAAGGCGCGGATTTCGGCTGGGGTTTCAAAGCTGGGGCCGAGAACGCAGAGATAGACGCCTTCGGTGAGTCTCAGTCCTTGCTGCCCGGCAATTGCCGAGGCCAGCCCACGAAGGCGCTTTGAGTATGCCTCGGTCATATCGAAGAAGCGCGTTCCGAAGCGCTCGTCGTTTTCACCGACGATAGGATTGCGTCCGGTGAAGTTGATGTGATCGGAGATGAGGACCAGATCGCCCTGCTGTAGCCCCGCACGGATGCCGCCAGCGGCATTGGTAACGATCAGGGTGCGGATTCCGAGCAGGCCGAGCACGCGGATGGGGAAAGTGACCTCCTGCGGCGTGTAGCCCTCATAGGCGTGGACGCGGCCCTGCATTACGGCGACGGGGACATTGTCGAGGGTGCCGAGAACGAGGCGTCCGCTATGGCCGGGCACGGTGGACTGGGGGAAATGCGGGATTTCCGAGAAGGGAATGGCTATGGCATCTGCGATACTCTCGGCGAAGGCGCCGAGGCCGGAACCGAGGACGATGCCGATGGTTGGCATGAGATGCGAGCGGGCGCGGATATGCGCTGCGGCCGCCGCGGCTTGCTCATACGGGGAAATGTCGTTGGTCACGTCTCTTTATTTTTATCGCATCAGGATGCCAACAATCGAGGCGGACATGAGATTGGCCATGGTTCCGGCGAGCATGGCACGCAGGCCGAGACGGGCGAGGTCGTTGCGGCGATTGGGCGCAAGCGCGCCGATGCCACCGATCTGGATGCCGATGGAGCTGAGATTCGCGAAGCCACACAGGGCGAAGGTGGCGATAGTGAAGGAACGGAAGTCCATCATGGTTTTTTGCGCGCCGAGCATGGAATAGGCTACGACTTCATTGATGACCATGCGCGTGCCCAGCAGGTTGCCGACGATTTTCGCATCATGCCAGGGAACGCCGATGAGCCATGCAATGGGCGCGAAGACTACGCCAAGTACGGTGTCAAGCTTTGAGGGAAACGGGATGTGGTGGGGGCTGAGCCAGTTGTGGATTCCGCCCATGATACCGTTCAGCAGCGCAATCAGCGCGAGGAAAGAAATGAGCATAATGGCCACGTTGAAGGCGAGCTGCCCGCCATCGATGGTGCCACGGGCAATCGCCCCGAGAAGGTTTTCTTCCTTGTGCTCGGCATCTTTGGGCATGTGCACAGTGCCTTCGGTCGCGGGCGTTTCGGTTTCAGGCACGAGCATCTTGGAGATGAGGATGGTGCCGGGGGCAGTCATGATGACAGCGGCGAGCAGATGCTGCGCTTCGATTCCGTAGAGGATGTAGGCGGCCATGATGCCGCCGGAGACGTGGGCCATGCCACTGGTCATGATGGTCATCAGCTCGGAGCGGGTGGCGTCAGGCAGGAAAGGGCGGATGGTCAGAGGGGCCTCAGTCTGGCCCATAAAGATGCTGGCGGCGACGTTGAGGCTTTCTGCGCCGCTGACGCGCAGCGTTAGCTGCATGAGGCGTGCAAAGCCGCGAATGAGCAGCTGCATGATGCCGAGGTAATAAAGCACGGCGAAGAACGCTGAGATGAAGATGATGGTGGGCAGGACCTGAAAGGCGAAAATGCTGCCGAAGGAGGAATGCTGCTTACCCAACTCGCCGAAGACGAAGGTCGAGCCGACATAGGCGTAGGAAAGAAGTTTTGTCACGGCATTTCCGGCAGCGGCCAGCGCGCGTTGTCCCCAGGAAAAATCCAGGACGAGGAATGCGAAGAAAAGCTGTAATCCGAGTCCCCAGAAGACAGTGCGCCAGCGGATGGCGCGGCGGTTGGTTGAGAAAATCCATGCCAAGGCGAGCATGGTGAGCAGCCCAAGAACCCCTGTAAATCTCCCCAAATCGTTCTCCTGTCCTCTTCCATCCTATGGGTGGTGCGTGGATTCGAGGTACTGTTTTTTGTTTTCCGCAGTGATGATTTCCTGCACCAGCGGCTCGGCCAGAGCGGGCTCATCGGCGATGACCAGCGCCTGGCCCAGCAAGGCTTCCGGTTCAGCGAAGCGCGACTCGTGATCGGCAAAAAGCGTGCACAACGGCTCGCCTGCCTCGACTTTATGGCCCAGCTTAACGCGCACCTCTAAACCGGCATGGGCGGAGACAGGTTCACCGGCGCGCTCGCGTCCGGCGCCGAGGCGCTGCACGGCCCAGCCAACCTGGGTGCAATCGACAGAGGCCAGATAGCCGGAGCGGTGGGCTAGGAAATCCTTGCGTGCGCCGGGAGTGTGGAATTTTTCCGGCTGGTCGAGGATGGCGGTATTGCCGCCCTGCAACCTGACCATTTCGACGAAGATTGTGCGGGCCTCTCCGGATTCGAGAATCTCTTCAGCGCGGTCGCGGCCTGCTTCGGCGGTATCAGACACGCCGCCGAGGAAGATCATCCATCCGGCGAGGGTGAGAGAAAGTTCGCGCAGGTCTTCGTTCAGCGGGTGACGCTTGCCAGAGAGCAGATCGAGCGACTCCTGCACCTCGACCCAGTTGCCGGCAAAGCGTCCGAGCGGCTGGTCCATGTTGGTCAGCAGGGCGGCTGTGCGGGTTCCGGCGCGCTCACCGGTTTCGACCATCAGCGCGGCGAGAAAGAGCGCGTCTCTTTTGTGCCGCAGAAAGGCCCCCGAGCCGGTCTTGACGTCGAGCACCAGACCGTTCAGCCCGGCGGCAAGTTTTTTGCTCATGATGGAGGCGCAGATCAGAAAAGGGCTTTCGACGGTGGAGGTCCGGTCGCGCAGTGCATAGAGCACGCGGTCGGCGGGGACGAGGTTTTTGGTTTGTCCCACGATGCTGGCGGCGCATTTTGAGAGCACCTGTTCCATTTCTCTGAGGGAAAGATAGGTGCGATAGCCGGGAATGCTTTCGAGCTTGTCGAGTGTGCCTCCGGTGTGGCCCAGCGCGCGCCCGCTGATCATAGGCACGACGAGACCAGCGGCGGCTGCAATGGGCGCGATGAGAAGCGATGTTTTATCGCCAACTCCGCCGGTCGAATGCTTGTCCACGGCGAAGCGGTTCAGCGGAGAGGGGTCGAAGATGTCGCCCGACTCCATCATTGCGGTTGTGAGCGCATTGACTTCGGTAAGGGTGAGACCACGCAGGAAGGCGGCCATGAGCCAGGCGGCCAGCTGTTCTTCGGGGATAGATTCAGCGGCTGCTCCGCGGACGAGGAACTGAATCTCTTCGACGGTCAACTCTTCGCCATCGCGTTTTTTCCGGATCAGGTCAACGGCGTGCATGATCTTCTTCTCTCCAGTCCACAAAGGCGAAGGGCAGCAGTTCGCGGAATAACTTCTCTATTCTTCCGGATTCTGCTGGAAAAGAGACGACGGTATCGGGTGTTACGAATTCACTCAGCATCTGCAGGCACGCTCCACAGGGAGGGCTGGCTGCTCCGTTCAGATTTGTAACGGCGATGGCGACGATTCTGGGCTCACTTCCATGCTCAACAATGGCGCGGGTCAGGGCGACGCGCTCGGCGCAGATCGTGAGACTGTAGGAGATGTTCTCGACGTTGCAGCCGGTTATTGTGGTCCCGTCCTCAAAAAACAGGGCAGCTCCCACACGGAAGCCTGAATATGGCGCGTAGGCTTTTTCCGCGGCGGCGGCTGCTGCCTTGACGAGGTTTTCCATGCGATTCGATATCGGTTTGGACATCGCATTCTGAGGCTATCGGGAATGGCCGGGAACGGCAAGCAGGCTACGTGCGGCTGGATCCGTCTGCACCCGGCGTTCTGCGAGTATTTCAATCCCATGTCTCTGCGACATGGGGCACCCGATGTAATGCCTCAGTGCAGCGCACTCAATCAAAAATCACAGTCTTATTCTCGTAATGCAGGATGCGGTGTTCCAGATGCCAGCGAACCGCGCGGGAGAGCACGATCCGCTCGAGATCGCGGCCTTTGCGGATGAGGTCCGAGATGGTATCGCCTTGTGTCACACGCAATACATCCTGCTCGATGATGGGTCCTTCATCCAGATCGGCAGTCACATAATGACTTGTTGCGCCAATCAGCTTCACACCTCGGCGAAAAGCCGCGTGGTACGGCCTCGATCCGACAAAGGCAGGCAAGAAAGAATGGTGAACATTGATGATCCGCGTCTTCCACTGCTCGACAAATCCTGCTGAGAGGATTTGCATATAGCGGGCCAGCACCACCAAATCAACACCGTGGTCGCACAATAACTGCATCTGCTCCGTTTCGATGGCTGCTTTATCACCGCCGCTGGTTGGCAAATAATGAAACGGAATGCCGTAAAAGGAGGAGAGTCCTTCCCCATCGGGATGATTGCTGATGATGAGCGGGATTTCACAATGCAGCTCGCCGGCCTTGAACCTCTGGAGAAGATCGGCCAGGCAGTGCAGATGCTGGGAGACAAACAGGCACACGCGCAGCGGCACGCCGGATTCGGCGAGTTTCCAGCGCATTTGATATTCGTCCGCGATACGAGTGAAGCGCTCGCGGAAGACGCGCTCATGCAGCAGGTCCTCAGAGCATTCGAACTCCACACGCATAAAGAAGCGCCCAAGCTCTGCATCCTGATGCTGGCCGGCATGCAGTATATTCGCGTCGTATTCGGCGACGAGAAAGTTCATGATGGCGGCGACCAGCCCTTTGCGGTCAGGACATTCGAGCAGCAGTACAGCTTTCGTCATAGGATTCCAACCAATATCACTCAGGAGAGCATGATCAGCATTGTTACGGTGCAATGGGGGATGCGGAACCAGCTTATCTTATTCTTTCCTGCCGGATACAAAGATTCCGCTAAGTTGTAAGGCACAACCGACAGTCTTCTCAAGTTATCCGCCTTCCTCCCGATAAATGAACTGTGGATGAGCTGACGCGGGAGTTTCTGATCGAAAGCCAGGAGGGTCTGGACCGCATGGAGCGGTGTTTGACCGAGCTGGAGGAGCGCCCGGATGATCGCGAGCTTCTGGCCGAGATTTTTCGCGCCGTGCATACCATCAAAGGGACGACGGGATTTCTCGGCTTCTCGCGTCTGGAGTCGCTGGCGCACGCCGGAGAGAATCTGCTGGGCCTGTTACGCGACGGCAAGCTGAAGGCAAACGCGGAGATTATCAGCGGATTGCTGGCGCTCCTGGATATTCTGAGAGAAATTCTGGCTTCTATCGAGGGCGCGGGCGAGGAAGGACACGGCGATGACGCCGCGATGATTGAACGCCTGCGCGTGCTGCAACATGGCGGCCCTGCGTCGGAGATACCAGCGAAAAAGAAGCGGACACGCAAGTCGCGGACAAAGGCGGTTTCTGCCATAGCCACGGCCAGTATGGCTGAAATCGGCCACGCACAGGAAGAAACAAAGGCCATCGAGGTTTATCAGGCTGAGCAGCAGACAGCGCAGATGCGCGCGTCTGTAAATACGGCTGAATCTACGCTGCGTGTCGATGTAGACCTGCTGAACCGGATGATGAACCTGGTGGGCGAACTGGTGCTGACGCGCAACCAGATTCTGCAAATGGTGGGCGCAGATACCAATCTGACCCTGCTCTCGCGCAGGCTGGACATGGTGACAGCCGATCTGCGTGAAGCGGTGATGAAGGCGCGAATGCAGCCGGTGAGCCATGTCTTCTCCAAATTTCCCCGCATGGTGCGCGACCTGGCGCAGCAGTTGAATAAGCGCGTTCGCCTGGTGATGGAAGGGCAGGAGACGGAGCTCGATAAGAGTCTGCTGGAGGCGATCAAAGACCCGCTTACGCATTCGGTCCGCAATGCGATTGACCACGGCATCGAAGCCCCGCACCTGCGCGAAGCTGCGGGCAAAGACGCGGAAGGAACGCTGCGGCTGCGCGCTTACCAGGAAGGAAGCCACGTCATCATCGAAGTTTCTGACGATGGCGGCGGCATGAAGGTGGAGCGCATCCGCGACAAAGCGCTGGAGCGCAAATTGATTACTCGCGAACGCGCCGCGCAGCTTTCTGACCGCGAGCTGATGCAGCTGATCTTTTTGCCTGGTTTCTCAACGGCCGAGGCTGTGACGAATGTCTCCGGCCGCGGCGTGGGCATGGATGTGGTGCGCACGAATGTAGAAAAGATTGGCGGCAAGGTGGAAATCGACAGTCGTGCGGGCAGAGGGACTACGCTGCGGCTGCGCATCCCGCTCACGCTGGCCATTGTGCCGGCGCTGATCGTTTATAGCCGCGGCCAGAGCTTTGCTCTGCCACAGGGAGCGCTGTCCGAGCTGGTGCATCTCTCTTCCGAGCAGGTCAGTGAGCAGGTGGAATGGATGGAAGGAGCGGCGCTTTATCGCCTGCGCGGAAAGCTTCTGCCGCTGGTTTTCCTCAGCTCACTTCTCAAACAACGGGAGCAAGCCAGCAAATCTGAGGAGGCATACATCGCGGTCCTGAATGCGGAGGGACGGCGCTACGGGTTGGTGGTCGATAGTCTGGCGGACCCGGAGGAGATTGTGGTCAAGCCGTTGTCATCTGTGCTGAAGCAGATCGGGCTCTTCTCCGGTGCAACTGTGCTGGGCAATGGAGAGATGGCGCTGATTCTCGACCCGGGGGCGATTGCAACGCAGTCGAATATCGGCATGGCGCTGGAAGATCACGAAGCGGAAGCTCCGGAGACGGCATTGACGGATGGCTTAACTGAATATCTGCTGATGCAGGCCGGCAATGAGCATGCCGCTGTACCGCTGGAAAGCGTGCTGCGCATCGAGCGCGTTCCGCGCGCGCGGATGGAGCAGTTGCATGGGATGCCCGTGCTCCGTTTTGAGGACTCACTGCTGCCGTTACAGGACAGAACCAGCAACGCGGCGGAAGAGGAGATGACGGTTGTTGTCTGCCGGGATCGAGAACGCCATGTTGGAATTGCGGTGGCGCAGGTGCTCGATGTGGCTTCCGGCCGGCCGTTGAATGAAGCAGGCACACATACAGCGGCACAGGATGTCACGCTGCTGAAAGAGAAGATAACAAGCGTCATTCAACTCGGACGCATTCCGGCATTACCCGGCGCGTATCCGCTTGAGGGAGAGTTTGTGGAAGAGGCGGAGGCGATCCTGTGACATCGCTCGCACAGAAAGTTGTCGCGCAGGAAGAGATCATTGAGATGTGCTCGGTGCGCGTGGGGCAAACACTCTACGGCATTCCGGTTACGCGTATTCTGGAAATTCTTGGAAAGCCTGTGAAGCAGCCGGTTCCGCTTGCCCCCGACTACATTGGCGGACTGGTGCACTACCGCGGCGAGGTATTGACGACGGTATCGCTGCGCCGATTGCTGGAGATGCCGCCGCGCGAGGATGCGGAAGACATTCTGGTTTTTGAAGGCGCCGACGGTTATTTCGGTCTGCTTGTGGATGAAGTGGGAGAAGTGATGACAGTGATGCCGGCGGATTTCGAGAGCAACCCCTCGACTCTCGATGACCGCCGCAAGGCATTGTTTGCAGGAGCCTACAAGCTGAAGAACGCGCTGCTGGTGATGCTTGATCCGGAGCGCCTTGATCCTGTGAGACTGGCCGATGCTGCTCCGGCATAGAGATTGGGGGACGACATTATGCGCGCGCTGATCGTCGATGATTCGCGCTCCATCCGAGGATATCTTCGGCTTCTTCTGGAGAAGCAGGGAATCGAATGCGTGGAGGCCGAAAATGGGCAGGCGGCGTTCACCGCAATCGAACAGCATGGGCTGTGTGATATTGCGCTGGTGGATCTCAACATGCCGGTGATGGGCGGTCTGGAATGCGTGAAGACGATGCGCAGCCTTCCTGCCATGGATTCCATGAAAATCATGATGGTGACGACCGAAACTGACCATACACTGATTGAAGCGGCGTTAGAAGCAGGAGCGGATGAGTATCTTATGAAGCCGTTTGATTCAGATGCGCTGACCGGCAAGTTACAGATGATTGGCATCGTGTAAAGGCCCGTTCCTCATGGCTCCCCCGCCCATTCGTGTCCTTGTTGTGGACGACTCTCTGGTGATGCGCAGCCTGCTGCGCATGGTGCTGGCGTCCGATCCGGCTATTGAACTGGCCGGCATGGCTGCGGATGGCGTTGCTGCGCTTGAGGCTATGGACCGGCTTAAGCCGGATCTTGTTCTTCTTGATATTGAGATGCCCCGCATGAATGGCCTTGAAGTGCTGGCGGAGCTTCGTTCCCGCAATACCAAAGCAAAAGTAATCATGTGCAGCACGCTTACGCGGCGCGGTGCTGCGATTACATTGGAAGCTTTGGCGCAAGGTGCTACCGACTACGTTACTAAGCCAACTGCGCAGAATGGAGCCGCGGATGCCGTGGCTACGCTCACGCGCGACTTGCTTCCTAGAATGAAAGCGTTGTTTCCAGCACCACAATCGAGTCATTCCAATACGGGGGCATTGGCCGCGAGTGATGCGCCGCATTCGAGGCCCGAAATCGTCGTCCTGGGAGTGTCGACCGGAGGACCCGCTGCGCTTCAGACACTACTTCCGATGCTGCCCGGCAATTTCCCAGTTCCTATTGCGGTCGTTCAGCATATGCCGCAGTTGTTTACCGCTTTATTGGCTGAACGTCTGAACCGCGAGTGCGCGCTTACGGTGCGCGAGGCCGCATTTGCGATGCTTCCTGAGCCGGGCACTGTGTCCATCGCGCGCGGAGACTGGCATCTGGAATTTGCCAAGATTCCATTTGGTTCCGGCCAGATGCTGCGTCTTTCGCAGGCAGCGCCGGAACACTATTGCCGTCCATCTGTCGATACGCTCTTTCGTTCTGCGGCCCGGGAGTATGGCGCCGGCACGATTGGCGTTGTGCTTACAGGCATGGGATCGGATGGACTTGAAGGATGCAAGGCAATTCGTAATGCCGGAGGCTGTGTTCTTGTTCAGGACCGCGCAACCAGCGCTGTCTGGGGCATGCCGGGAGTCGTGGCGGAAGCCGGGCTTGCGCAGCGCATCCTGCCGCTTCCGGCAATTGCGGCGGAGCTGATACGGCTTTGCTCATCACGATCGTCTGCCGCGCCACTGAAGAGGTAATCGCATTATGCCCGCTGTTGAAACAGACTATGCATTTCTGCGGCAGTTCATTCTGGAGCGTTCAGAAAACGTTCTCGATCCCTCGCGCGATGACATTTTTGACGCTCGCCTCTATGGGCTGATGCAAATGCATGGCATAACGGGCATCGATGAGCTGGTTGCGAAGCTGAGGCTGGCAGTAGATCCGGCGCTCGCTCATGCAGTCGTCGAAGCTATGACGATTAACGAGACCAGCTTCTTCCGCGACCAGTCCGTGTTTGAGCTGCTGCGCCGGAAACTGTTGCCGCAACTCATCGAAAGCCGCGCCAGCCAGCGCAGTCTGCGCTTCTGGAGCGCTGCCTGTTCGAGCGGCCAGGAAGCGTATTCACTGGCTATGCTGCTCCGATATAACTTTCCTCAGCTTGCAGACTGGAAGATTGAAATTATCGGGACAGATATTCATGCGGAGATGATTCGGCGTGCCCAGACCGGACGGTATCACCGCATGGAGGTCAACCGCGGCCTTCCGGCCAGGCTCCTGCTGAGATACTTTGAGCGCGATGGCGAAGAATGGGAGATTGCCTCTGAACTGCGTAATATATGCCGCTTTCAGCAGCGAAATCTGACGCATGCATTGCCGCTGCTTGACCGATATGACGGCATTCTGATGCGGAATGTTCTTTTCTACTTCTCTGAAGCGACCCAACAGCGCATTCTGCAAAGGGCCCATGCCGCACTGCACCGGGATGGGTTTCTTATTCTCGGATCGAGCGAGCAGGCTTGTCTGCAGTCTCTCTGGCATCCCGTGCTGGACAGCAATGCCTGTTATTACAAGCCTCAGTAGGTATACGCATCTCAATTTGGAGCGGGTATCCTGCTTAATGAGGCGTTCCGGCAGTGAAACGTACCAGGAAAAGCGCGGCGGAGGATGCAGATGCCGGTGATGTTCTGCGGCTTTTCCATCCGGTAACAGCGGAGTGGTTTCGCGCTGTTTTTGACAATCCAACTTCGCCGCAGCGCCTGGGCTGGCCTGCGATTGCGCACGGCGAAAACTCTCTGATTCTCGCGCCTACCGGAACAGGGAAGACTCTGACGGCGTTTCTCTGGTGCCTTGACCGGCTGATGCTGCGTCGGGGTAAGGAAGACGCAGAAGGCTGCCGTGTGGTGTACATCAGCCCGCTCAAGGCGCTCGCAGTGGATGTGGAGCGCAATCTGCGCTCTCCGCTTGCAGGGATAGCCAATATGGCGCGGCAGATGAATGCTCCCTTTTATGAGCCGGAAATCAGCGTGCGCACCGGAGATACCCCGCAGAAGGAGCGCAGCCGTTTTCGTCGACATCCTGCGGAAATCCTGATTACCACCCCTGAGTCGCTTTATCTGCTTTTGACGTCTGATTCTGCGGCATCGCTGCGTACCGTCGACACGGTGATCGTGGATGAAATTCATGCGCTGGTGCCAACCAAGCGCGGCGCGCATCTGGCGCTCAGTCTGGAGCGCCTGGAGGCTATTACAGAAGAACGCATTCAGCGCATCGGCCTTTCTGCTACGCAGCGTCCGCTGGAGGAGGTCGCCCATTTCCTGGGCGGATGCGAACCGAAAAAATCTTCCGGAAGCAATTCAGGCGATGGTCTTGTTGCCCTCGAACACGAATGGACGACGGATACGGAAGTTGAAGATCGCGCTCCGGCTTTTCGGTCAGTCACCATCATCAACGCGAGCGAGCCGAAGAAGCTTGAATTGCGGATCGAGGTTCCTATCGAGGACATGGCGAAGCTCGGACAGCGGGAAGAGCTGCCGAGCGGGCCTGCGGCACAAGGGCCGAAGCGCACTTCGATCTGGAGCGCGATTCATCCGCGATTGCTTGAGATTGTGCGAGAGCGGCAGTCGACGCTGATCTTCGTCAACAATCGCCGTGTGGCCGAGCGGCTGGCCGGAGCGCTGAATGAGCTGGCGAATGAACCCATTGCACGGGCGCATCATGGATCGCTGGCCGCGGCGCAGCGCCTGGAGATTGAAGAGCAATTGAAGGCCGGCAGGATAAAGGCGCTCGTGGCCACGTCCACGCTGGAGTTGGGCATCGATATGGGTGCTGTCGATCTTGTGGTTCAGGTAGAAGCGCCGCCTTCTGTCGCCAGCGGCATGCAGCGCATTGGAAGAGCAGGGCATCAGGTGGGTGCGGCAAGCGAAGGCATCATTTTCCCAAAATATCGTGCTGATCTGGTGGCATGCGCCGCGGTCACGAAGGCCATGCATGAAGGGCTGGTGGAATCGACGCGCTATCTGCGCAATCCGCTGGATGTCCTGGCGCAGCAGATTGTGGCCACAGTCGCGCAGCCGCCGCATGCTTCTGTCCCGCGCAAAAAAGGACAGCCCGCAGCCGAGGCGGAGATTTCAACGGCTGACTTGTATCGCATTGTTACAAGCGCTGCGCCATTTGCTTCGTTGAGCCGTAGCGCTTTTGATGGCGTGCTTGATTTGCTTGCCGGTCGCTATCCGTCTGATGAGTTTGCCGACCTGCGCCCGCGCATTACATGGGACCGGGTGCATGACGTTCTCACGCCGCGCGAGGGCGCTAAGAGCCTGGCAATTCTGAATGGCGGCACGATTCCTGATCGTGGGCTGTATGGAGTGTTTCTTTCCGGTACTGAAGGCAAGCCGGTACGCGTGGGCGAGCTGGACGAGGAGATGGTCTTCGAGAGCCGCACGGGAGAGACATTTATTCTTGGCGCGTCTACGTGGCGCATCGACGAGATTACGCATGACCGCGTGCTGGTGTCGCCTGCTCCGGGTGAGCCGGGCAAGATGCCTTTCTGGCATGGAGACAGCGCGGGGCGTCCGCTTGAATTCGGCAAGCGCATCGGGCAGCTGGTTCGCGAAATTCGTGAGATGCCGAGGAATGCTGCCATCAGCAGGCTTGTTCGCGAGCATGATCTTGATCCAACAGCGGCGGAAAATCTCATCCGCTTTCTTGCCGATCAGGAGATTGCAACAACCGCGGTTCCGGATGACCGAACCATTGTGATTGAGCGCGTGCGCGATGAGCTGGGTGACTGGCGCGTGTGCGTGCTGACTCCGTTCGGCAATCGCGTGCATGCTCCGTGGGCAATGGCCATCAGCGGGAAGCTTCGTGCTGCCGGCCTGGTGGATGTGGAAACGATGTGGGCAGATGATGGCTTCGTGCTGCGCTTCCCGGATACGGAAGCCCCGCCGGACACAGAGCTGCTGCTGCCTGATTCGACTGAGGCGTCGGATTTTGTTCTGCGCCAGCTTGGAGCCACGGCGCTGTTTGC
>Ga0070740_10003241_pt1 | contig 17629 bp, 12 predicted proteins | sample Coa_R2_FD_67286 | JGI IMG/M metagenome (GOLD analysis project Ga0070740, IMG submission 67286) | Surface soil microbial communities from Centralia Pennsylvania, which are recovering from an underground coalmine fire - Coalmine... | ecosystem: Environmental > Terrestrial > Soil > Unclassified ... | reverse complement strand
TACCAGGGGACGGTGAATAGCTCGGTGCTGCGCGTGGCCGAGATTTTTCGCCCGGCGATCACGCGCAATTGTCCGGCAGTCATTGTCTGTCATAATCATCCAAGCGGCGATCCAACGCCCAGCCCGGAGGATATTGCGGTCACAGAGCAGATGGTTCAGGCTGGTAAGCTGCTCGATATCGAGCTGGTAGATCATGTGATTATCGGGAGCCACCGCTATACCAGCCTGAAGGAGCGGCTGCGCTGGTAGTTTTGCTTACAGCATGCCCTGCTCATCGGCGATCTTTGTAAGTTGATTGCGCACCTCCCATAGTTCGGGATAGAACGAGTCGTGGAGGGTGCGCGCCAGCATCTCCATAGGCGTGCCGCCGGTGCCGGTCGCGCCGGGACCGATCATGCGCTGGGCCAGCTTGAAATGCTGGGTGCGGAAAAGCTGAAAGACCTCGTCGTAATCGGTGAGCGCCTCAGCAAGGGCTGTGAGCAGGGGATGGCGGTCGGCGTGGATGTACACGTCGGTGAGCGAAACTCGTTCGTGTTCCAGCAGGGCCTTGAAGTCATCCCACAGCAGTGGCGAGATCGTCATCAGATGGTGAAAGCCGGGCGAATCGGTGCCGGCGCCATCGGCCAGCACCAGGCGGAAACCGTGGAAGTCCCACGGAGTCATCGTTTCCAGCATGCGCAGATTGCCCAGCAGGAGATGCTGAATTTGAACCACGCGCCGCATCAGGTGCAGAGCATGGGGTACGGCAAATTCTTGCAGCAGCTTGCGAATCGTGCGCAGTTCAAAATAGGTCTCTTTCCACCAGAGTTCAAAAACCTGGTGAACAACCTGGAATTGCAGCTCATCATGGTGGGTCAGCTCTTCCTCCGGCTTTTGCAGGGAGAGCAACTCTTCGGTGCGCAAATATTTCTCGTAAACGGTCTGTCCGGGCACACGCCGGGGTCGCACATGTGTTTTATTCGCCATAGTTTTCCCATCCTTCCCTGGGCGAAGAGACAACGCTGTCTGATTGCTATCTACAAGATAACACAGAAACGCGCCCTTTGCGTAGGGAGGATTTTACCACCTGGCAGAAGTCAGTAAAAGGCCGGGCGCTATGCCTTGCTGAGCGGCATAGCGATCCGCCCGGCATCGCGCGGATCGAGTCGATCGCGCAGCGCGTCGCCGACCAGGTTCAGGCTGAGTACGATCAGAATAATTGCCAGGGATGGACCGACCATCATCCAGGGATCGGAGGCCAGGAAGGTCTGCGCGTCCGTGACCATCGAGCCCCATTCGGGGGTCGGCGGCTGCGCGCCCAATCCTAAAAAGCTGAGCACCGACTCGTCCAGAATGGCGAACGAGATGGAGACGGTAGCCTGGACGAGCAGTGGGCTAAAGATATTGGGCAGGATGTGCCGGAAGAGGATTCTCGTTGTGCGCGTGCCGGTGCTGTGGGCCGCCAGGATATAATCTTCGCTCACCACCTGCAACGTCTGGCCACGCGCGAGACGAGCATAAATCGGAATGCGCACGATGGCGAGCGCGACCGCGACATTGATCAGGCTTGGTCCCAGCGTGGCCACAATCGCGAGCGCCAGGATCAGCGAGGGGAAGGCCAGCAGGGCATCGACCATGATCGCAACCAGTTGATCGACCCAGCCCTTGAAATAGGCTGCGAACATACCCAGCAGTGTACCGCTGAGCCCGCCCAGCAGAATCGAGAGAATCCCCACCGAGAGCGAGATGCGCGTGCCATAGATTACCCGGCTCAACACGTCGCGTCCCAAAGAATCGGTGCCAAGCAGATGAGCCCAGGTGGGAGGCTGTGCGGTGATTGTCGGATGGTAGGCCAGCGGATCGTATGGGCTTACCTGGGGCGCAAAGATAGCTGTCAGGACGAAGATGAATAGCACAATGCTAAGCCACCAGCGCGGGTCCCGGCGAAAACCGTTCAGAAGCAGCCGCAGGCGCGATGGCCTGGCGGCCTCTCCCTGGGGCGGGATAACCTGGTATTCTTCAGACTCTTTCCTGAATTGGATTGGCCTTGCCATGAACTTCTCCTGCCAGGGGCAGCGTACAATCCCCTATTACGTAGGTGCAACAGGCGCTACGACTTGTTGAGACGAATGCGCGGATCGAGAAAGACATACGAAACGTCAACTAGCAAATTGACGAGCATGTAAGAGAAGGCCGCGAGCAGCACGACACCCTGAACGACCGGGTAATCTTTGGCGAAAATGCTATCGATGGCCAGTTTGCCGATGCCGGGCCAGAGAAAGATGACCTCGATGACGACCGCGCCTCCCAGGATCTGGCCGATCTGCAGGCCCACAATGGTAATCAAGGGAATCAGAGAGTTGCGCAAGGCATGGATATAGTTGACGCGCCGCTCGGAAAGGCCCTTCGCCCGCGCAGTTCGCACGTAGTCCTGTTCCAGCGCCTCAACCATGCTGGCACGAAGCTGGCGCAGGTTCACCGCAACCGTGCTTGTGCCCAGGGCGATCATTGGCAAGATCAGGTCGCGCACGTTGCTGGCGGGATCGTCGGTGAAAGGGGCGTACCCTCCAGGTGGAAAAAGGCGTATGGCCACGGCGAACAGAAAGATCAACAGAAGGGCCAGCACGAAATTGGGGATGGCCGTGCCAACGAGCGTGGAGACGTTGATCAGCCCCTCCAGCCAGCTCTTGCGGTGGGTCGCGCTATATACCCCCAGGGGAATCGCCAGCGCCAGGGAGTAGACCAGCGAGGCCAGCCCCAATTCCAGCGTGACGGGTATGCGCTGAAGCAAAGCCTGAATCACCGGCTGCTGAAGCTGGATCGAGGTTCCCAGATTTCCGTGTATCGCCTGCCAGAGCCAGAGTCCGAACTGTTGCGGCAATGGCTTATCCAGACCCAGTTGATGTTGTAGCGCCGCTACCGTCTGAGGAGTGGCCTCCTCGCCAAGCAGCACCCGCACGGGATCGCCAGGCACCAGGTGAATCAACATGAAAACGATAAAACTGACGAACAGGGCCACCGGCAGCATGAAAATCACCCGGCGGAGGATATAGCGTGCCATCCATGCGCTCCTCTACAGAAATACATTTCCGTAATTCTTCACTGTTTGCTTCTCCACATCCGTTTGCTTGCGCACCTGCCGCACGTTCTCCGGCGTGGATGGTGCGGACCTTACGCAAAGCGCAAGTTCCGCACCATATTTATTTTCGCGCGGCCAGGTTGCGCGAGCCGAAACGGCAGACAGCCCGAAAAGGCGTACCTACGCTTTGAGATAGACGCTCATGAACTCCATGATCGTCGTCGGCAGGAGCAGGAAGTTCTGCACTTTGGTGGAACTCGCCTGAATGCTGACTCCGTGATAGAGGAAGACATAGGAGGCGTCCTGTACGATAAGCGTCTGGGCCTGGAGATAATCCTGGGCCCGCGTCGCCTGATCGGTAGAGGCGCGGGCGTCCTCCAGCAGTTTGTCTACCTGCGGGTTGGAGTACAGCATATTGTTATTGCCGCCGCCGGTATGGAACCAGGAGTACGTATTGCCATCGGGATCGGGGCGACCGCTCCAGCCAAGCACCGCCGCCTGGAAGTGGTGCGCCTGGGTGTCGCTGAGCAGCGTGGCGAAGGTCTCTTGCTGGATATTGACCTTGATTCCCGCCGGCTGCAACTCCGATTGAATGAACTGTGCCTCCTGCGTTGCCAGAGGGGAGCCGCTGGTGGTCAGCAGGGTGAAGCTGACCCCCTGGGGCATACCGGCCATCTGCAACTCCGCTTTGGCCTGGTTGATGTCATAGTGGTACGGCGCGAACGAACTGTCAAAGGCCCAGCTCCCGGGTGCGAGCGGTCCCTGCGCGATGACACCCACCCCCTTGAAAACCGTATTGAGGATCTCATCGCGGTTCACAGCCCACGCAACCGCACGGCGCACATGGACGTTGTTCAGCGGCGCAACCGTTGTGTTGAGCTCGATACCGAAGAAGCTCAGGCCGGGAATCTGGCGGTAGATCAGGTTGGGATTGGATTTGGCCTGGGCGACAAAATTCGGATCGACTGTATCCGCGACATCGATATTGCCGGTTTGTAGATTGGTAAATTCGACCGTACCATTGGTAATGCCGTGATACGTGACGGATTGCAGGTAAGGCAGGACATTGCCCTGGGCATCCTTCTGCCAGTAATGCGGATTGCGCACGATGGTGAGGTGATCGCCTTTCACCCACTCGCTGAACATAAAGGGTCCGCTGCCGGCGTCTTTGGGCGCGTTGGCCAGATTCTTGCCCAGGCTCTGCACCGCCTTTTGCGAAAGCATCATCCCCGCCCGATCGGTCAGAGTTGCCAGCAGGGGCGCGAACGGCTTTTTGAGATCGAAGCGCACGTGAGAGGAATCGATCGCCACGACATCCTTCACGGTCGCGAGTTCGCTAAAACGCGGTGAAGTGGGCGTGGTGAGAATACGATTGATGTTGAAGACGACGTTACCGGCGTCAAAGGCCGTGCCGTCCGTAAATTTCACATCGGTGCGCAGGGTAAAAACCAGTTGGGTGGGCGCGGTGAACTGCCAGGATGTCGCCAGGTCTGGCTGAATGTTATTCTGGGCATCGACTTTCACCAGGGTGTCGTAGAGATTTAACATGACCTGGCGGTCCACCAGGGCCGTCGATTGCAGCGGGTCCAGGGTAACGGCATCCGAGGCCAGGCCGACGTTCAGCTTGCCGCCGAATTTCGAGTTTGTGGTGCTGGTAGAGCCTCCCGAACCACAGGCGGTAAATAGAAAGACCAGGAGAAACAAAAGAACTGGGAGAACGCTCCATTGAAGGCGTGGAGCAAAGCTTTTGGCAGGACGCCAGGGAATATACCGCATAATCAGGTTCCCTCCGGCAGTGAGTCTCAGAGATCGCAGCGCTGCGATGCACTCCATCTGCGCAGGTAGCGATCTCCTGCTACCTCTGTACATCTTTCGCGTTACAAGGGTGGACACGCGACATACATTCGAGAGATGGTCGCCATTGACTCTGTTTGATTAACGGTTGGATTCGACACCTATGCGTTAATACAAACGTACAACGCACTACAAGGACTGTCAAGTTTCTGGAGATTCTTTGGAAATCCGCTCGATCACGGCGCGAAGCGCGCTCCGGCAAAAGAATCGGCCAATCTTCTTCTAAGTACGCTGTCAGGTTACACAAAGTGTGTTACGTGGAAAATGTCGGTTATAGAAGGAGTACGTCCTTTCCGGCGACGATCTCACAGGTTGAGGCGTCCCATCTCGACGACAACCGGCGGCTTGCCTTTGAGATAGTCCTCGATGACATCGCGCATGATGGTCTGGACCTCGTAGGAGGGTTGCAGATTCCAGGCTAGGTCGGCATAGCCGCCGACGGTGCCCAGCTCCCAATCGCTGGCGGCGACTTTATAGAGCCGTTCTGGCTCGACCGGGCGATCGCCGATGTAGAGCTGGTCGCCGCGCACGCTGGCTCCGCTCAGGTGCATCAGGCCGCGCGGATGGCCGCGATTAGCGCGTGTGCGCTCGGCGGCGAGCACGGGATCGAGGCCGCGTTTGACGATCTGCAGCAGTTGCACGCCGCTCATCTCTACCACGCCGGGGTTCGCGGGAGAGGAGCAGGTTTCCCAGAGGGAGATGCGTTTGAGCGGGCCGGCAGATAATGGACCGCTGGGAGCCATCGCCGCGGTTACGAGAGCCAGTTCCGCCCCGGTTCGCTCGCGCAGCGCGTCGGCCAGCAAATTTGCCGTGCCGCACTCCCGGTCAGCCGCGAAATCCAGCGGCGCGGCCAGCTCGCCAATCACGCTGTTGAGCATTTGCTCCACCTCGATCTCGATGGCCGCCAGCTCATCCTGGACGCGCGGCGAGGGCGGAATATCCTCCGTCACCGGGATCACACTGACGCGTTCCACCTGCACGCGCTCGCCGTCCCAGGCCAGGTCGAGCCGGCCCAGGTGTTGGGCAAACTCGCCCGCCTGCGCGATCAGCACATTGCCGCCCCACACGCCGGCAGGCGCCAGGTTATGAGTGTGCGCGCCAATAATCAGAGGCACGCTGTCACCAATCTCTAAAACGACGATAACATCTTCGTGCAGACCCAGGTGAGAGAGCAGCATGACGACATCCGCCCCCTGCCGGCGCAGTTCCGTCGCCAGTTCGCGGATCAGCAAGAAAGTCGGGAGGACTTGCAGGCCAAAAAACTCTTCATACACAGAATCCTTGCCAAACCTCGGCGCCGTCAGGCCAATGATGCCCAGCTTGAGCGTACCAACATCGAGCAGGGTTGTGGCCTGAACGCCTTCCAGCAGGGAGCCGTCGGGATTGCGCAGATTGGCCAGTAAGAGAGGGAAGCGCGCCGCTTGAGCATAGGCGGGGAGAATGTGCGGGCTGTAGCGCGGCAGGCCGCCGTTGCCAATCGTCGCAGCCGCGCACCCGGCGACGCGGAGCAGGCGATACATCGCAGCACCTTTCGTCAGATTGCTCAGACGCTGCATGGTCTCCTCGCAATCCCCGCCGTCGAGATAAAGGACGGGAATATCTGGATGTTCCGCGCGCGTTTGCTCGACCAGCGTCGCGATCCGCGCCAGCCCATCGATGTGCCCGTGAATATCATTGGAGTGCAGGATGATAAACCTTTGCATGATGTGCTCCCATTACATTTCGACTAGAAAAACGCCTAAAATTACCAGGATCAGCCCGGCGATCTTGGTGAGGGCGAGATCCTCGCCCAGGAAGAAATACGAGAGGAGTAACGTCACCCCTGGAGTAAGAAAGTCTGCATAAGCAGTACGGATCGCGCCGATTCGCCGGATCAGCCAGAAGGTCAGGAGAAAGGTAATGCAGCTACAGAAAATTACCAGGTAGAGCAGGACGCCGACCGTTGGCAGATCGAAGGACAATCCCTGGCCCGGCTCAAAGATCAGGCTCATCGCGAGGAGAAAGGCGCTACTGTAGAAGAGCTGCCAGGTTGTGAGGATCACCACAGGCATATCGGGATTGCCCCGTTTGGCTGCGCGAATCCCCAGGGCGTAGATGACCGCCGAAGCCAGCACGGCCAGTTCGCCCATCAGCGCCGGGCCGCCGTCCGCAAAAAGCGTCGTCCCCGGCAGGAACGGCAGGCGGCCCAACAAAACAATCAGCACGCCGAGCAGGCCAATGCCCAGACTGAGCACCAGTCGCCAGCCGCGAACCTCGCCGCTTTCGCGCACAGTAAAGAGGGCCGTGAAAATAGGCGTTGTGGACCACATGATGGTGAGTATGCTAACCGGGGCGTAGGGCGCAGCGGCGAAGAAGATACTGCCGGGAATGCCCACCATCAGCGTCGAAATACCGAAAACCTGGAGATGATGACGCCAGGGGATGCGCAGGCGCTTGCGCTGGAAAAGCGCCACACCGGCCATGATGAGAAAGGCCAGGAGAAAACGCACGCCGGAGAGCAGCAGCGGCGGAGCATGTTCCACGCCAATTTTGGCGGCCACTGGAAACGATCCCCAGACGAGAACCAGGGCGAGAAACGTACAGAGCGTGATGATGCGGGCCTGTTGACGAGTTACTTGCATAAGAGAATACCTGCGGTTTCCAAAAGACGCGAGCGAGTATGCTATCTGATCAGTATACGCCAGCGCAGGCCCCAGCGCCAACGTATCTTTTGTCCAATCAACTCTGCTATGTTGCGCAGAAATTGGGGCGTCCCAGGGCTTGCATCCTCAACCACACTATGCTATACTATCGCCGTCAGCCGGCCCGTGTAGCTCAATGGCAGAGCAGTCGGCTCTTAACCGATTGGTTGGAGGTTCGAGTCCTCTCGCGGGCATTTTTATATTTCATAATCCTTCGCCCAGCGCACATTTCTCTCCTGATTATTTTTGGTTGGCACAAGACGCAGGTTCATTTGAGAGGCCCCCGCGTGATCAACAGGGACGAGGTATACACCCCGTGTATCAGGACAATACACAGCAAAATATTCTGCCTGTCCGTAATACGTTTTAGATCGCGAGGCACCTTCTTTCGCGCGGAGATGATAATGCCGGCTTGATGTTGCAAAGGCAATGGAGTTCCCGCGTTCAAAAAGTCTCCCTGTCTTACACTGGACCCGCCAGAACTTCCCATCTGCGTCTTCGATTACCAAGTCATAACGACTACTATTCCCCACCGGGCGTAATATTTCGTATCCACATGCTAGCAATCTGGAGATAATTACCGACTCGCTAATATCTCCTTTGCGGGTCGAATTGAATTCAGTGTACCGCCTCTTCGGTCCAGGAAAATCCATAGCCACGTAACCTACCTTCGCATTTTTATTCCTCCCCGCACCAGCCTTCCGTTCATCTTTCTAGAATTGAAAAACCGCCCATACAGGCGGGTGAAACGGCGACGTCCTATTTTCCCGTGGGGCTGCCCCCAAAGTATCATCGGAGCTGAAGAGCTTAACTGCCGTGTTCGGGATGGGAACGGGTGTACCCTCTTCGCTATTGTCACCGGTTCACCTGCTCATACGAGCGGTTCTCTTTGACGTGGATTATATTACCAGATCGAGTTTCTGCTGTCAAGGGGTTTTCTGACAAATTTGCGAGGTGGGGAGAAAAAACGGCCTGGCATCAAAAAGCTGCCAGGCCATGTTTTTTTCTGCGTGACTCAATCCAGGTAATCTTTCAGCTTACGGCTACGGCTGGGGTGGCGCAGCTTGCGCAGAGCCTTCGCCTCGATCTGGCGGATGCGCTCACGGGTCACATGGAACTCCTTGCCGACCTCTTCGAGGGTGCGGCTGCGCCCGTCGTCCAAGCCGAAGCGCAGTTGCAGCACCTTGCGCTCACGCTCGGTCAGGCTATCCAGCACATCCTCCACCTGCTCTTTGAGCAATTGGTGGCTAGCCGCGTCGGCGGGTGCGAGGGCGGTATGGTCCTCGATAAAGTCGCCCAGGTGGCTATCCTCCTCCTCGCCGATCGGCGTCTCCAGGCTCACCGGCTCCTGGCTGACCTTAATGATCTCGCGCACCTTCTCCGGGCTGATCTCCATCTGTGCGGCGATCTCCTCGGAGGTAGGTTCGCGCCCCAGATCCTGCAGCAAGCGCCGGCTAATGCGAATCAGGCGGTTGATCGTCTCGACCATATGCACGGGAATGCGGATCGTGCGGGCCTGGTCGGCGATCGCGCGCGTGATCGCCTGGCGAATCCACCAGGTTGCATACGTGCTGAACTTATAGCCCTTAGTATAGTCGAACTTCTCCACCGCGCGGATCAGACCGATATTCCCCTCCTGGATCAGGTCCAGCAGGCTCATCCCGCGGCCAATATATTTTTTCGCCACGCTGACGACCAGGCGCAGATTCGCCTCTGTCAGACGGCGCTGAGCTTCCTCGCCATCCTCGATGATGCGATAGTTCCGGCTGCCGGCGGGCTTAAGCAGCTCGGCGCGGCCACGCTCCATACGCTGAGCCAGGCGCACCTCTTCCTCGGCCGAAAGCAGAGGCACGCGCCCGATCTCACGCAGGTACATGCGTACAGGATCGTCCAGGCTGCTCTCAAGGTCCGCAACTACGATTCCGAAGCCATCAGGCAGCTCATCCCACTTGGCCTGGGCCATCTCAGCGTCTTCCACATCCTCCGGTCCCGGCTCCCAGTCTACGGGTGGCTCTTTGGTTGGGTCCAGGGCATCCATAGTCTCTTCGTCCTGTAGTTTAAACAAGTCAAAAGACTCAGGCACGTCAACAGAGGCGGCAAAGCCCTCTCCCGGCGTCGCATGAGCATGACTGCCAATTTCGCTAATACCGAACACAGCGTCCTTCTCGCCTAAGATCACCTCTTCATCAAATGCCTCCATCACGAACACATCCCTCAGCGCGCCCGTGTCGATATCGCCACGGTCATTGCTAACGATATCAAGCACCTCTTGTTCTTGATTTACCATTCTTGACATCCCCCTTCAGAAAACAGGCGTCTGGGATAAACGAATAAGAACGATCGCTCCTGTCTCCTGGTCCAAGTTCAATTAATTAGATGATTTCTCACTTGCCCGACAATACAAGGCTTTTTTTGAAACAGGCGCCCGCATGTTTTATCCATGCAAGGGCATCGCAGAATCTATAGTGCGCAACTCCCGTGCCACTGCCAGAACTTGATGCTGCAGCAGCCGCTCTGCCGCAACATCGCCCATCTCTTCTGCCTCTTTTAAGAGGAAACGTAATTCCGTTTGTGATTGTAACAGGCGTGCCCGTTTTAGCCTGAAAGCTCCCTGCTTGACCTCTCTGACCAGGCTCGCCAGATCCGCCGATGACCTTGTCTCGACACATCTACGTACACGCTCTACGGTTTCCTGCAATGCGGCAGGCACAACTGTTTCCCAGGGTTGAGGTAAGGGGGAAGAACCACGTTGATACACCGAGTTGAAAATGCGGTACAACTCTCGCGTGTCTGTCCCAGCAAAGTCACCATCGTTTATTATACCACAAACATGCTCACTCAACATGGGATTTTGCAAGAGTAGCCCTAATAGGTAGTCCTCCCATTTTAACTGATTCCCTCGCACTCTGTCAAGCCCGGCTGTCTTTATCTCGCGCCCATGATCCCCCCGATCGCCCGCGTCCTCTCTCTCGCTCACAGCGCCCTGGCTGCGTGATCCGTTTCCCCTGGCGCCGGCGAACTGCTCGCCCCGCCGCTCGCTGAAGGCGGCTACGACTCCACTGGTGCGCTGATTGCGCAGGATGCGCTGCAAGTCTTCGTTCAGACTCCGCTCGTCCATATGCACCATGTGGGCCAGTTGCCGCAGATACGCGTCGCGTTTGGCTCGATCGGTGATGGTCGCCACGATCGGTAAGAGCCGCCTGGCCGCCTCGGCCTGTCCCGCAGCCTCGCGTAGATTCAGGCCGGAGGTGCGCGCGAGAAAGTAGTAGTCGATCAACGGCAGTGGATGACTGGCAGCATGCTTCCAGGCAGCGAAATCGCGCCTGATCAGCTCGTCGGGATCTTCGCCCGCCGGCAACTGCAGAACGTTGATCTCAGCGTCGACCTGCTCCTCCAGACGAATGATGCCGCGCGGCTCCTGGCGGCGGCGTCCGCGGATGGGACCGGTCGCCCGTCCCTCCGCCGGCAGCGGCACGGGGACGATCGTGCGGTCGAAGCCCTTGAGCGCCTCCTGAATGCCGTGCTCGGTTGCGGCTTCGCCCGCCGCGTCGGGATCGAGCGCCAGCGTGACCTGCCGGGTGAGCTTTTTCAGTTGCTGAATGTGCTTCTCGGTAATTGCGCTCCCAATGCAGGCGACTGTCTGCTTCGTTCCGTACTGATGGGCGATGATCGCATCGACGTATCCCTCGACGATGATGACCTGCTTCTCCTGCTTGATGGCCTCTCTGGCCAGGTCCAGCGCATAGAGCACATTGTTCTTCTCAAAGAGCAACGTCTGCGGCGAGTTGAGATACTTGGGCTGCCCCTCGCCCAGCACTCGCCCGCCAAAACCGATTACCCTGCCGCGCACATCCCGAATAGGAAAGATCAAACGATTGCGAAAGTAATCGTAGATGCCGCCCGCCCGCGTCTCGCCCGGTTCACGCTCCCTGGCCAGTCCCCCCAGCACCAACTCACTTTCAGTATACCCCTGCGCGAGTAAGTAGCTGCTCAAGGCGTCCCAGCGTTCGGGCGCATAGCCCAGGCTGAAGGCCAGCACAGATTCCGAGTTGATACCCCGCTCCCGGAGATACGCCCTGGCCTCCGAGGCTTCGCGGGACCGCAGCAGGGACTGGTGAAACCATAGCAGCGCGTCCTCGTTGAGTTTACGCAGGCGCTCCTTCTGAGCATGCGTTTCGCGCTCCTCCAGGGGATCGCGACCCCGATGCTCCTCCACCGAAATCCCGGCTTTCTCGGCCAGGTAGAGTAAGGCGTCCCAGAACTCCACGCCCTGCTGCTTTTCGACAAAGGTGAAAACGTCCCCTCCTTCGTGACAGCCAAAACAACGCCACGTTTGAGACTCGACGAAGACATAGAACGATGGCGTGCGCTCGTTGTGAAAGGGACAATGCCCCTTGAAGGACTTCCCCGATTTCTGCAGAGCGACAACCAGGCTCACCTCTTCAACCAGGTCTATTTTGGCTTTGATGGTTTCAATAAGAGATGACGACATAGCATGCCTTTCAGCAAAAATCTTATGTACGTGATTCTACGAGGGAAGTCTGTTCGCCTTACACCAGATATAACGAGCTATTTTGCGGAAAGTTGCGTTTGAGTGTCTGACTGGCAGGTGCCGGTATCCCTTTTCTCCTATCTCCATTCTGCCGTCTAGAATAACGTTTTTGGACACGTTTTTCTTCCCATCCAGACGCGTTTTTTCACCACTCGCGCAACAGGCAAGTTATCCACATGTTCACCGCGATTCTTATTTAACTACTATTATTTTTTCTATCTAGAGATAGATAAAACAGTAGTAGTAGGGACTGTGGATATGTGGATAAGATTGCCGCGCCTCCAATTTTCGTTTTGCTCCTCCGGCCTGTGTCCTTGCTCGAATGAATTGTGGATAACTTTTCCAGGCCGAAAAACCTGTGGATAAACCGGGGATAACCCGCCCGTTTTTGGGGATAACGTGCGTTGCCGATGAAGGGTTATCCCCATAACTCTGGCCATGTGGATAACGTTATCCACATTTTGGGGATAACCTTTCCAACGTTATCCACAGGTCATCCACAGGTTTTGGCGAGATGTGGAAAAGTTATCCACAAAAAATGTGGATAAACCAAAAAGCCTTCCTTCGATCTTCAGCCTGTGGAAAGTGTGGATAACTTTTCCACAATTTTTGTGGAAAAGTCGTTTTCATCGATTTTTCACACAAACGAATGTGGATAACTCTCCTCCGGGAAAGGATGTGCGCCATAATTTTGCACATTTTACAAAACTTTTCCACAATTTCGACCGATCTATCCACCGCCCGACCTTTGAAAAGTGGGGAAAAATCCCCATTGCGCTATCCACAGCCTGTGGAAAATGTGGATAAGTTATCCACAATGTGTGTGGATAAGTCTTGAATTCCAATGTATGAATGTATGATAGTGATAGGCTCACTATCAAGCAAAAAAGACCCTGCAAATATTGCTCGTTTCCCCTTAATTGCTGGTATAGGTAATTTCTGCATTGTGGAAAATGTGGATAACTTATCCACAATGTGTGTGGATAACTCGAAGCTCTTGCGGCCTGTACTGAAATGCTGCTTTTGCTCTTTCTGCATTGTGGAAAGTGTGGATAAGTTATCCACAATGTGTGTGGATAACTTTTGATGATGTTTGGAGATTCGTAAGGAAAGTACTTTTGGGGGAGGAGATGTGGAAAAATAGGCTCACTTATCCACACTGTTTGTGGATAAAAATTCATCATCTCCCGCCGGCTTTTGTGGATATTGTGGAAAGTGTGGATAAGTTATCCACAGAAAATGTGGATAACTTCTTTTGTAAAGGCTCTTTGTGGAAAGTGTGGATAACTTTTCCACAATGTGTGTGGATAAGTGACGATGGTCAATATATGCCGATTCGGCTGTGGAAAGTGTGGATAACTTTTCCACATTTTTTGTGGAAAAGTCGTTTTCATCGATCTTTCACACAAGGGGATGTGGATAACTCTCTGCGCCGCGCGGTAGAACGGGAAAATGCTCTGCCTGGCACAGAAGACGAGGAAGGTGCAGATGCGGACGAAAAACGGGCTGGTGGTTTCCTGGCTCATGGAGTTATCCACAAAAATTGTGGATAACTCCATGAAAAAATGTGCAGAAGTGATGGCCGTTTATACAGAGACTGCCTGATCCCAGTGCTGAACTCCCAGGTGGGCCAGCACCTTATAGGCGCGCAAAATTTCGCCAATGCTGAGCGCGCTGGTCGGTCGGGGACCGCCGCTGTGGGGGGCATCCCCGGAGTAAGCGTCGCTGATGCTCCCAAGCATCTCTCTCTCCATCTGCTGGCAGAACGGTTCAAGCACCTGCAAGCCCTTGCGCCAGACATATTCCTTATAAACGTCCGTTTCCATACCGTGTGGCGCGCCTTCGGCGTTGGGGGAAGAGGCGCCCGTCTTCAGCAGAGTGTCGATGTAGGGACCGACCAGCCAGGGCCATGCGCTGCCCTGGTGGAGCGCGTATGCGATCTCGGTATGGGCTGGCGGGAGTTGCCCTCTATATGCGGGATCGGTTGGCGCGAGCGTGCGCAGGCCGACGGGCGTAACCAGGTGGCGCGTTACCGCGTCCAGCATGCTCGTTTGCCTCTCTGAATCGAGCGCGGCATAGCGCAGCGCGCTCGCCAGGAGCTGGTTGGGACGCAGGCGCGTGTCGTTTCCCTCGGGACCGTCGACCAGGTCGTAGAGGTAGCCGCCCTCCTGATACCAGAAGCGTTCGTTGAAGCTACGCCGGCAGCGTTCGGCCTGTTCCGCGTACTGATCCCGGTGATGGGGAATGCGTCCGCGCTGATAGAGCAGGTGCGACCACTCATGCATGAGGGAGAGGGCATGATACCAGAGCGCGTTGATTTCGACCGGCTTACCCGCGCGCAGCGTCACCGCCTGTCCCTGGGCGACCGCGTTCATCCAGGTCAGGGGAAAATTGGTGGTTCCGATGCGCAGCAGGCCATCAGCCGGATCGACCTCAATCCCATGATAGGTGCCCTGGGTGTAGCAGGCGATGCTCTCCGCCAGGCGCGGATAGAGATCATCCAGCAATTCATAATCGCGGGTTGCCAGCAGATATTTATCCAGGGCATAGAAGTACCAGAGAGCTGCGTCAGCGTTCTTGTAGTCCTCACCCTCCGATCCTGCTCGATGAGCAGCGGGAAAATGGTCAGGCAGCAAGCCCTGTTTAAAGGAGCGGGCAATGAAGCGCAACATACGCTGTGCTTCGCTATAGCGGCGCGTCGCCACGGTCAGTCCCGGCAGAGCGATCAGCGTCTCGCGGGTGCTATCCTCCAGGCGATAATAGCCCGGCGTAATCGTCGGAATATGCTCAGCCGCGCGGAAGAAAAACGCCGAATTCCCGGTGCGGTCCTGATAAGGCAGCGTGCGGCGCGTCAGCAGCCGATCCCCTGCCTGGGTGAGCAGCGAAAGAAATTCATCGCTTTGAATATGAGAGGTAGAGGTATTCGCGAAAGGCAGCACGGGGAGGGTTTGCATAGCGCCACCGCCCTCGCCAAAATAGCTCTGCACCTGGAGAAAGCCGCGCTGATAGTCCAGCGCCTGTTCATAGGACTGATTGATCGCCTTCTGCGTGAACGGCAGCAGATTTAGCTCTTCTGTCGTGGCGATAATGGTCAGCACAGAATCCTTCTCAGGCCAGAGCTTCGCGCGGATGACACCGGGCAGGTAGAGATCGTCGGTGGCTGGCAGACCCGCGGTCTGGTCGTGGCGGCGCAGGAAGTGCCAGTACCAGACGCCGGTGGGGATAAACTGCGCCTCGCTTTCGGGGCGTCCAATCGCCAGCAGGTGATACGGCGTCCTCTTATTCCAGGCGCGAATCGTGCAGCCGGCGACGCCGCGCGGGAGGGCGGGAAAGCTCTCCTCCTCTTCGGAGATCTGGCCCGTTTGCCGCTGGTGAATCTGGATCTGAAACTGTCCATCATGCTGTCCGTATTGTGGCTGGTCATAGGGACGATGTGCCACGAATGGCAGCAGCGTCAACGTCAGGGCCGGCTGACTGGATTCCGCGTAGCCGTAGGGGCGCAGGTATCCGTTGTAGCCTGGCCGGCCTCGCTGCCAGGGAGAGCCACCTCCCGTGCTCTGTTGCGGCGCAGTGGTGCGCAGCACGCGATACTGAATGCAGGTCGTATTCTGCTCCTGGGGCATCCAGATGCGCTTCTCCAGCATCAGGCCCTCCACCCCGCCCAGGCGATAGGTAAAAATCGGAAAGCCCTCTTCCAGGCGGAAGGACTCCAGGTGAACGAAGCCGGCGGGATTGAGCGTGCCATCCCGATATTCGTTGGTTCCCAGGTAGTAGGTGCGTTGATCGAAAAGCACCTCTTCATCGATTTTGGCCAGCAGAAGTTGGGGGACGGCCTCCTCGCTCAGAACAGCCACCAGCAAACCCTGCTGCATACGCGTCAGGGTTCCCGCGACAGTTCCGGCAGCATATCCCCCCAGACCATTAGTAATCAGCCACTCGCGCGAAATAGTTTCGTCCAGACTACGACAGATGGTGCGCTCAAACATGATGGGCATTGCAGACCCTCCAAGCCCCTCGAAGGTAGAGTTCGCGGCTACGAAAAACGATTGGTATACTAAAGCATAGCGTGTTTCCCTTCCCCGCTAAGTGTATCATACCGGTGGGGAAAATGGAGCAAGTTTACCTCTTTTGGAAAACAATGTTATGAAACTATAATATTCCAGTGTAATACATTTGTTTTCGTCTGTCTGTGTAGGCTCTGCCGGCTGATGTGACGTAAGGACAGGCGAGAACGTATCTATAGAAGATACCAAAAAGGCTGATGCCTTTATCTGTGGTATCGGTTTGTGTTCTTCCATGAGGAGGTTTTATTTATGCAAACTGGCTCCTTCAAGGGGAAAGCCCGGCGTATGCGCATGCCCATGTTCTTTCTCGGCGTCGTGCTTGTGCTTCTGCTGACGTTGAGCGCGTGTGGAAATAGCACCACAACATCGAGCAACGTGCCTACGCCGAACGCTTCAACCCCGACTGTGACCCCGCCCAATGATCTGATTACTCCGGGCACCCTGACCGTGGGTAGCGACACGACCTATCCTCCCCAGGAGTATATAGATACCACGACGGGCAAGCCGGCAGGCTTTGACATCGATCTCATCACCGATATTGCTCAGCGTATGGGATTGAAGGTCAACATTGTCACCGCCGGCTTTAACACGATTATCGACTCCCTGGTTGCCAAACGCTTCGACGTGGTTATTTCTGCGGTGACAATCAACGCCGATCGGGAGAAGAAGGTCGATTTTGTGCCATATTTTAACGCGGGCGAATCTCTGTTGGTTCCGAAGGGCAACCCGAAGAACATTACCTCGATCGAGGGCACATGTGGCCTGAGGGTTGGCGTGCAGAACGGCACGGTCGAGCAGAGCGATGCCCAGGCCGCCAGCGCCGCCTGCCAGAAGGCGGGCAAGCCGCCCATCTCCCTGACAGTGCTGCAGGACCAGACGGCTGTAGTCCAGTTGCTGGCGACCAATCGCGTCGATGCCACCTACCAGGACTCGCCGGTGACTGACTACTACATCTTGCAGAATCCCGGCCAGTTCCAGGTCGGCGGCGGCGTGGTCAACGCGGCCCCCGAGGGAATCGCGGTCCGCAAGGGCGATACCTCGATGCTGAACGCGGTGCAGACGGCCTTCAACCAGCTCAAAGCCGCCGGCACCTACGACGCGCTCTTCAAGAAATGGAATCTTGACAACGCGCAGAAGATCAGCTACCTCGATCGCCGCAACAACGCGGTCGCTTAAGTTTAGCGCCTGTAGTATGGAAAAAGATGGTGTAGCTTGGTAGCACACCATCTTTTTCCATACTACAGGCGCTTCCCAACTTTCGCCAACGCCCCGCCCCTTTTTTATTGATTTTGAGGGTTGAGTTTAAAAATTTTTAAACTCAACCCTCAAAATCAATAAGTCAAATTCTCTGGGGTGGGGTGTGGCCATGTCGAAAAGCCAGAAAGAAGAAGCCCCGGTGTATCTCACGGAAAATATTAAC
>Ga0070740_10003240_pt1 | contig 17637 bp, 19 predicted proteins | sample Coa_R2_FD_67286 | JGI IMG/M metagenome (GOLD analysis project Ga0070740, IMG submission 67286) | Surface soil microbial communities from Centralia Pennsylvania, which are recovering from an underground coalmine fire - Coalmine... | ecosystem: Environmental > Terrestrial > Soil > Unclassified ... | reverse complement strand
GAAAAACAATTTTTTGTAAAACATAAGAAATATACCATGCTATGGATTATTGATACTCATTTGCCTAGCTTTTAGCTTCTTTTTTTGGTTCTTTGATCATTAGGGCAGGTTTTGCAAGTAGTTTTGATATTTCACGAGCGCCAGCATAATAATCAAGGTTAGTTAATTGATAGCAAGCGTATACCTGATGAGGGCTAATCTTTTTAATAAGACCAAAGGAATAAGGAGCAAAGCGAACGAAATCTACTATTTCCTTAGTTCCGTTACAACCTGGGCAAATGGTAAGAGGATGGCCTTTTGAGAGCAACTTGAGTTGCATCATATGCCCAATCGGTAAGGTTGGATTTTCTATGAGACGACAAAATTTGCAAGGTTCGCTTACCGGGCGCTTATCTTGATAAGCATTCACAAATTTTTTTACAAAACTAGTAGGATGTGCTGTTTTAAGAATTTTACCTAAAGAATCATCACTCTCTTCTGGTATTTCAGTAAGCATTACTATTGCTATACCAGTCAAGCGTGTTCCTGTTGTTGGTAGTCCTCTTTCTATTATAGCCGTAGGTGATATTTCCCCATTTGAAAAAATTTCGCCATGGGCTATAAAATGATTATCAGTATATGGTAACGGAACCTTGTCCATCCTTTTTTGTGCAGCGGCAGCGTATGATGCTATTGCAAGTTGTTCTAGTGTTTTTTTTCTATTTTTTTTCTCATCTGCTGCATGAACAGTTATTGTTATTACTAACAAAGAAAGTGCTATCAATTTAATGTTCATTATTATTCCTCGGCTGTTTTTTGTTCAGATCGTTTCATTGCTTCTATAAGAGCAACAGGAATGTCTCGTCTTAGGTAAAAGGCAACAATTTGCTTGCCATCTTGTACGATGTTTCCCATAGATTTTGGTGTGAAAATTATAGGTTCTGGAATTTGTTGTTTATTAGAGCAGCAAGGACATATACTAAAATCCTGCCAAGCTTTATGCACTCTCTTTTGCTGGCAAAGTTGGCAGATAACCATTGATGTTTTATTCGTTATTTTAGTTTTTACTGATTCTGTAAATGCTTTTACAAATGACTCAGGATGAGCATTAGCTAATATACTCGCTATATCTTGGCATTGTTTTGGTTTTGGGGTTGCCATTTGAATTCTTAGATCTACTAAATCACTGCCAGGGGTAATATATTGAACACAAGATATATAGCGTTTATCAGAGTAAGGATAAGGCTTTTTTTCTTCGTGTTTTTTTGAAAATGATAAGAAAAGTTCTATTGCCTGAGTATCGAGTGGAGTAAGTGAAACGGCTTCTGCGCAATAAAGAACATTTGAAAGACTTAATAGTAATAACAATGATTTAACATGCATAAACTAGCTCCTTTGATGTTAACATTCAAAAGTTTAGGCTAGTATACGCTATTCTTCAGGCTTTTCTACTTTTTTGTATCCGCATGCCTTATCAGAACAGAACAATGTTATTGTGCCATCTTTGGCAACTTTTTTAACTAAGAATGGACGCTTGCATTTAGGGCATGGTGTTTCCTCGATATCGCCAAAGACTGCAAACTTACATTTTGGATAATTTTTGCAACCCCAGAACACACCGCCTTTCCAACGGCGTTCTACCACCTCACCACCATCGTCAGGGCATTTAAAGCCGGCTTTGTTCTCTTTAATATATTTGCACTCAGGATAACCTGAACAGGCAACAAAGGCGCCAAATTTGCCAATAACTTTGCGCAACGGTCTGCCGCAGAGGGGACATTTTTCATCAAGCAATTGAGGTTCTTCTAATTTGGTCAGATGAATATTGCCTTCTTCATCTCGCTTGAAATTTGAAGTGAATTTACATTCTGGGTAGCCGGTGCAACCTAAAAATTCACCTGATTTTCCAAATCGGATCGCCAGTTTATGTTTTTTGCATGATGGGCAAACAATATCTGTGGTCATAGCTGAAGTTTTTTTGCCTTTACCATCAGAACCTTTGAACTTATCAAGTTCTTTTTCAAAGGTTTTATAAAATTCACGCAATAATTTATCTCTCTCTAATTGCCCGTGCGCAATTTTATCCAGATCTTCTTCCATATGCGCAGTGAATTTAACATCCATTATATCTGGTAAATTAGCTACCAATAACTTAGTAATGGCCATACCCAATTCTGTTGGCATGAATTTTTTATTTTCTAAGCTGGTATAATTGCGTGCCTGTATGGTGGAAAGAATAGTTGCATAGGTACTTGGTCTGCCAATGCCTTCTTTTTCCAATTCCTTGACCAACGATGCTTCAGTATAGCGCGGTGGTGGCTGAGTAAAATGTTGTTTAGGGTCAGTCTTGGTAAGATCAATAGCAGATTTTTCTTTTAATGATTTTGGAATAACAACCGTATCTTCTTGCTCATCTTTATCAGTACCCCAAACTTTCAAGAAACCGTCGAAAATCAAGGTAGAACCAGTTACCTTAAAAATAAATTTATCGCCCTTGATAACTACCTGACGCTGTGCATATTTTGCTGGTTGCATTTGAGATGCAACAAAGCGGCGCCAAATAAGATCATATACTCTCGCAGCGTCTTTAGGCAGATATTTGCTTGCCATTGCTGGGGTAATATTTACATCAATAGGCCTTATTGCTTCGTGAGCATCTTGAGCAGCAGATTTTGAATAGATATTAGCTTTGCTTGGTAGATATTCCTTATCATAATTTTTACCAATAAATGAACGTACTTGAGCCAATGCAGAATCTGCAATCCGTAATGAGTCAGTACGCATATAGGTGATCAATGCAATAGGAGAAGATTCATCTTCTAAGGGCATACCTTCATATAATTTTTGCGCAATTTGCATCGTCTTTTTAACTGAAAAGCCAAGACGGTTATAGGCAGCTTGCTGCAACGTACTGGTCATGAATGGCGGATTAGGGTTTTTAATACGTTGCTTATCAGTAATTGAATCGACAACAAAATCAGTCTTTTTCAGTTGTTTAATGATATCTTGCGCCTGTTTTTCATTCTTGATATCGATCTTTTCTTTACCAATATGAGTCAGTTCAGCGATTAACTTAGCTTTTTGTTGTTCAAACTCGCCATGAATTGACCAATATTCTTCAGGCTTGAAACTGCGAATGGCATCTTCACGATCACAAATAAGGCGGAGTGCAACAGATTGTACCCGACCTGCAGAAGTTCCTTTGGCAATTTTTCTCCATAAAATAGGTGAAACTTCATATCCTACCCAACGATCAAGAATACGGCGTGCTTGTTGGGCGGCCACCTTTTTCATATCAATGCTACCTTGATGATCAATTGCATCCAAGATTGCTGATTTAGTAATTTCGTTGAACGTGATGCGGTGAATTTTTTCTTTCTTTTTTACAACTTTGGCAATTTGTTGACCAATATGGAAGGCAATAATCTCTCCCTCGCGGTCAGGGTCAGGTGCCAAGTAGATCTCATCCGATTTAGAAGCTTCCTTGCAAATATCGGCAATGACCTTTTCTTTGTCATCAATGACAACATACTCAAGGTCTATTGAGCCATCCATCGTGATACCCAGCTTGTTTTTAGGTAAATCCATGATATGCCCTACAGTGGACATGATCTTGAAGTCTTTACCCAAGAACTTACTGATCGTCTTGATTTTGGCTGGAGATTCTACAATTAATAACTTTTTCATTCCTGCACACACTTTTTTAAGGATTTTTCCATTTTTTTGAGGTGCCTATATATAATGTATATTTTAGTAGCCACCCCTAACCTACCCCTTGTTAGTTACCATTTAGAGTAAAGCAAATATTTTCAATATGTCAAATATTTGGCCGGAACAGGGGTAAAAGGGGCCAAATATCCTACCTTTCAGGGTAGCTCCAGGTTCAGGCAGACTCTTATTGCTCTCTTGTGAGCCTAATGGTATAAGTTAAGATACCGTAAAGGCTATCCAGTATAATCTGAAAGGAACACAATGCAATTGCTCTCCTCTTGGAAGGACTCATTGAGCATATTCAAACCAGCCAATTTTAAGCTCTTTTGCCTCGTTACCCTGAAATCTCTGATGGAGACCTATAAGGTATGGCTGAAGTACTGGGGCTGGTTAATAGGTACTTTTTTTATCATTGAGTATTTCTGGCCTCAGTTTCCCGTAACGACCGGTCTTGATTTTTTTGCTATGGGACCAGTCAATCTGTTAAATATGGGACCATTGGTTATTTCCTCATTGTTAGTGATAAAATCTTGTTTAATTATGCTGATTACTTTCACTCTTTTTCTTTCAGCTCGCCCATCGACCTTAAAAAAGAGCTATATATATTTTTCAGAGTATGCAATTTATTTGTTCTATTTTGTTATTTGGTGTTTAGTCTTGCCATTGCTATGGATTGGAGCATTCAGAGGTATTCAGCATATATCGCCTTCATTTGCGTTTAACTATAGCCAAATATTATTTTTTATTTTTTATTTTTTTGCATCGGTAACTTCAATACTCTATATCTTATTTCTTCTTGATTCTGATGGATCATTTACCGCTCCTATTAAAGAACTATCACGAGCAATAAAAATGTATTTATTTAATTTACCTTTCTTTCTGCTGACGCTCGCAATAATGGTGTTATTTTTTGTTGTTATTGGTCTTGGAATGAGTTTTGTGGCTAAATACTCTGGTAACTGGAACTTTGCTATATATAATTTTGGTGGAGTTATCTTTAATATCTTGTTATTTATGCCGCTTTTGGTTTGTATTATTACGAATTTCTATATCAAAAGAGTTCATGAGCAGTTTCAACTTTATTACGGTAATCATATAAAGGAGTAAGAAAAGATTATGGAAATTAAACGTCTTATTCGTACGCTTGTTTCCCGCTTCTTGTTATTGCTCATTATGATTGCATGTATTATTCCTTTTATTACCGTGTTGATATTACCTGCGCGCATTCGTTCTAATAATCGATTCTATTATTGGTTTGCGGATTTTTTTTACAAAGCAGTGGTCAAATGTAGTTTTTTACCGGTTAAAATAATTGGTAAAGAACATATTCCGCATGATGAGCCAGCGGTGATCGTTGCCAACCATCAATCATCATTAGATATTCCATTAGTTGGTTCATTGCTCGATCGTTATCCCCATGTATGGATGGCGACTACAACATTATTAGATTCACCCATTTTGCGTTTTGTGTTACCGCGTGTAACGGTACTTGTAGATATGTCTACACCGCTTACTGGAATGAAATCATTGCTTAAGGCTATTAACCTAATTAATGGACAAAATAGGCATGTAATTATTTTTCCAGAAGGTACTCGTTATAGTGATGGATCGGTGCATGAATTTTATGCTGGTTTTGTTATACTATCACGTAAAACAGGAAGACCGGTAGTTCCAATACGTATTTTTGGTGCAAATAAAGCATACCCACCCGGTGTATTTTTATTGCAAGACTCTCCAATTACCTTGGTTGTTGGTGCGCCAATGAGAGAACAGGAGTTTGAAAGTGATGAAGAGTTTAAAAACCGTGTATATCAATGGTTTCTTGATCAGAAAGAGCCGTGATTATGGATTTTAAGATTCATTTTGCATATCAATCATTATTATATATCTTAGTTCCCCTTCTTTTGTTCATTGCATGGTTACGATATAAGTTGAGTAATGGAGTTTTATATCGCTATCCATTAGCCACTGAACTTGCATCAGCAAGATTGGTTAGTTCTCATCCTCATCGCTATATTTTGGTTTTGATCCGTTTTATTACGCTGGCGGTACTCGCTGTGTTGATTGCTAAACCGCAGCTTGTCGATTCTCGCTCAAAAATTAATGTAGAGGGAATTGATATCATGTTGGTGATGGATGTATCTGGGAGTATGCATGTGCCACATCATAGTGATGATGATCGATCGCGTCTTCAAGTTGCAAAAGAGGAAGCCATTCGGTTTGTAGATAAACGTACAAATGATGCGATTGGATTGGTAATTTTTGGAGAAGATTCCTTATCACGATGTCCACTGACTGCAGATAAATCAGTCATCAAGCAGATGATTCATGAACTCGAGATAGGCATTATTCCTCACGACGGCACCGTGCTTGCTAAAGCAATTATCACTGCAGTGAATAGGTTAAAAAAATCGACCGCAAAAAGTAAAGTTATGATCTTATTAACTGATGGTTCACCAAGTGAAAAAGATATAGATCCGAAAAAAGCAATTGCAGTTGCAAAAAAACTAGGCATAAAGATTTACACAGTTGGTATTGGTGATGAGCAACCTATGATGATGCGTGATATTCTCAATCGAATTCATATGGTGGCAACATTAAATAAACCATTATTGACTAGTATCGCCACTGAAACTGGCGGGCAATTTTTTGAAGCAAAGAGTCCTAAAGATATGCGCGCGATTTATGATACTATTGATAAACTTGAAAAAACTGAATTAGAAACGCCGCTATTTAGCAATGTAGTTGATTGGTTTATGCCTCTGGTATGGTTTGCATTTGCATTAGTGTTATTGGAAATAGTATTAAGCAGCGTAGTGTGGTTTAGTATATGAATATTTTTTCAATCATATGGGGAGCATCAGATAACCTGATTGTTGCTCCGATCGTTATTATTGCGGGTGCCTTATTGGTCTATCGGTATATGCGATGGAACAAAGCTGTTACAGCATTGGCTAAGCAAACTTCACTGATGTTGCGTAATGCTTCTTGGATAAGGCAATTTTTGAAGGCCCTGTTACTCTTTATTGGCTTACTGTTTATTTTTCTTGCGTTACTCAAACCTGAATGGAATAAAAAAGAAACGATTATAGAGCAAGAAGGCCGTGATCTATTAATTGCACTTGATATTTCACGTAGTATGCTCGCGCAAGATTGTAAGCCGAATCGATTGGAATGTGCAAAACAAAAAATTAAGCATTTAGTAGAAAACCTTTCTTGCGAGCGTGTTGGTCTGATTGTTTTTTCAGGTTCTACCTTTATTCAGTGCCCTTTGACTGCCGACTACACTGCATTTTATATGTTCTTGGATCAAATTGATGTAGAAACTGTTTCTTCTGGAACAACTGCAATTGATCAAGCAATTAAGAAAGCACTCAAAGCCTTTAGCGCGGTGCCAGAGCGAAAAACAAAGTTGCTGGTGTTATTTACTGATGGGGAAGATTTCTCCAGTAATTTGGCAGGAGTAAAACAAGAAGCTGCGCAAGAAGGACTTACTATTGTTACCTTTGGAGTTGGCACCAGTGATGGCGCTCCTATTCCTTTGGTAAATGAAGAAGGTAAACAGGTTGGTCATCAATTAGATAAAAAGGGTAATGTGGTGATTACGCACCTGAATGAAGGAATATTGCGCAGTTTAGCAGACGATTGTGGTGGTATTTATATAACCATGAGTGATACTGATGCTGATGTTAAAAATATTGTTGCATACGTAAATCGTTTTGAAAAAGAAAAATTAGAAGATAAAAAAGTATCATCATTTGAAGAACAATATCCTTATTTTATCGCAGTCAGTTTTGGTTGTTTAGCAATTGAGTGGCTTCTATGAATATAGTTATCATTTTTTATCTTTTCTGTTGGGTGTCACCACTGTCTGCTTTTTTTGATTATGACAAAGCGGTTAATGCTGCACAACATAATAATTGGGAATCGGCACATCAATTATTGACAGAATTAGTTGTTAATAAGCCAGATAATCCTAGCATTCTGTATGATGCGGGCATTGCTGCCTTTAATATAAAAAATTTCTCGCAAGCGCAAGCTTATTTTCAGCATGCAGCAGAAAGCAAGAATGCGCCTATCGAGTTAAAGGAGCAAGCTTATTTTAATTTAGGTAATACCCAGGTTGAACTAAAACAACTGGAACAGGCAATTGCAAGTTATGAGAAAGTACTTGAGATAAATCCTAATAATGAACGTGCCAAGCATAATCTTGAAGTGGTAAAGAAAATGTTGGAACAGCAAAAGCAACAACAGCAACAAGAGAAACAGCAGGAAAAAGATAAAAAGGAAAAAGAAAAAGAGCAGCAAAAGCAAGACCAACAGCAACAAGAAACATCAGATCAAGATGAATCGGGTTCTGGTCAGGGCAATGAGAGTCAGGAACAACAAGAAGGAAATAATGAGCAGCAGCAGGGTGATCAAGGAAAACAAAGACAAGAAAAAAATAATAATGGCGCTCAATCAAAACAAAGCAAAGGCTCACAAGAACAAGAACAGAAACAAGACAGAGGACAGCAGGAGAAAGCACAGCAACAAGCTGCACGGGACAATCTTTCAGATAAAAATAAAGGGAATGAGCAGCCTCAACCTGCAGCCGGCAAAGAAAAGCAACAAGGCAATCAGGAGTTGAAAACAACTAAGAACGGTGGTAAATCTGGAGTTGAAAAAAGGGAAGCATGGCTTGCTCAATTATTGCAAGAAAATGAGCAAGAGGATGCTCAGCTGAATAAACAGATGATGAAAGCAATGGTAGGTAATCAGTTGGCGGGTCGTGATGGACAAAATTGCTGGTAAATTTGGTTTTTTTATTATCATATTGTTGTGCAGCATTACCAATCATGCGCAGGTAATGCTCCGATTGCAAAGTACAAAGGGGAAACCTATTTCAGAAATTGAAATGGGGCAACCATTTGTAATTGATGTTTCGGTCGATGATAGCCAGCAACCAGAAAAATTGAGCATTCAAGGGATTGAAAAGTTTCAACAGTTTGGCCGTCAAACAAATATGCGTATTGTTAATAATCATAAATCGATACGCTATATGTATACGGTGGCTACTGAAAAACCAGGAACGTATACTATCGGTCCTGCAGAGTTGGTTATAGGGGGCAATACATTAACATCTCCTACGGCATCAATTACGGTTACAAAGCCATCGGCAACTAACGCATCAGCGGTTCAGACCAAAGATGATTCGCTCAAAATATTTGCACGGTTAAGTGTTGATAAACAGCGTGCAGTGGTGGGTGAAAATATTCAATGTAAAGTAGAAGTTTTCATGCTTGATAATTCTGTGGCTCTACAAAAAATTAATGAGCCAGAGGTAACTGGATGCGTATTGGAATCGCCCATTGACAAGGGAACAACAACACGCACTATTAATGGCAATAAATATACCTGTCGCGAATTTTTGTGGAATCTAGCTCTAACACAAGCAGGAGAAGTAACAGTACCAGCCTTCCGGGTTAATTATCAGATAATGGAAGATGAGGAAGATGATACTGACGGTAATCCGATCCATGCATATCTTACTTTTTGGGGGATGAAACAAACAAATGTTCAATCAAAGCGGTTATATACTAATGAATGTACTTTAAAGGTAGATGCGTTACCTGAATCAGATGAGCCAATCGCCGGTATAGGACATTTTACGAAATTTTCTGCACATGCTAAGCCAACCGTGGTAAAAGAAGGTGATGGCATTGTTCTTACTTTAGAACTTGAGGGGGATGGGAATCTACCACGCATTGAAACACCTCAGTTGCAAGAATTGCCAAGTGAGTTTAAATGGTATGATTCAAAACAATATTTGGTTGGACCAGAGCAGAATAATGGAGTGCCAAAAAAATGCTTTGAATATATCATTCAAGGTATGAAGACAGGTGAGTGGGAAATACCAAAACAAAAATTTGTATATTTTGATACACAAACAAGGAAATGTAAGACATTAAAATCTTCTTCAATTCGTATCACTATTGTGCCTGCAACTACCAATAAACTATCAACACAGGCGCAAAAAAATGAAACAAACCAAAAAGTTACAGCAACTGCTCTTGATATTACTGATAATATTAGCCCAATAAATAAAGAAGGATGGTATCCGCGCCACGAGCGAGCGCTACCATTGTGGCTATTCGTGATTTTTATGCTGATCCCTGTGTTATTCTGGTTGTTTATTTTTACCAAAATTTCACAGCTAACGCGGTCCATATTGCGTGTATCACGGCGTAAAAAACAACAAGCATTTATTCATGCACGTAAATCATTACAATATGCTCAGCAAAGAAATGAATATAGAAAGTTATATGCGATATTTATTGAATTATTTGCCGAACGTTTTGCATTACCTCCCGCAATGATTTCGGAAGATTTGATAGAGCAACGATTGCGGCAAGCAGGTGTATCTGATGTTCATATGAAAGAATGGCATCTCTTCTTTTCTGCAATTGCAGCATTAGTTTTTGCAGATACTGCAACGCAATATATGGCGCCACCAATACTTTTCAGGCGCGCACAACAATGGTTAGATTATTTTGAGAGCAAGGTATAGTCATGAAAAAGAAGTTCACATTGTTGTTGCTCATATCGGTTGTTGCATTGCGCGGCTCATCTGATCAGGAATTATTTTTGCGCGGTAATCAATTCTATGAGCAAAAAGAATACGCACAAGCATTCGAAACCTATCAAAAGATAAACAAAAAAGGGAATGCGGTTTGGTTTAATTTGGGTAACTGCGCATTTCATTTGGAAAACTATGCTCATGCATTTGCTTATTGGAAGCGCGCGCGTCATTACGCATCGGTGCAGGAATTGGATGCGATAGCGTTTAATATAAATGTTCTTGAAACAAAACTGGGAAAAGAAACACACGTTTCTAAACTAACCCAAATTATTGAACGATTTTCTGCCTATTTTAGCTTAGGCCAAGCTCAATTTTTATTTTTACTCAGTTGGTTTTTACTCTTTTTACTATGTATAGTGTACAATCAACGTAAAAGATATGGTATCTTAGTGCCACTGAGTTTACTCAGTGTTATTATGGGCGGGTTAGTAGTGGTGAAATATAATACGGCTATGCATCATTATGGTATTGTTTTGAATGATAAAGTAACTCTCTATGCAGGCCCAAATGATCAATATCAGGTAATTGGTGAGATTGATCCTATGATAGAGGTGCAAGTAAATGATCATAAAGAACAGTGGTGTAAAATAGAACATCAACACATGGTTGGTTGGGTTCCGGCAGATAAATTAATGTTGGTATAGATGATGAATGTAACTAGAGAAAGACTCATTAAATATCTCAACGACCATTACGGGAAATTACTTCTTGGCGTATTAAGCATTAGCATGGTTTTTGTTACCGTTCTTTTGTTTGTCGAATATCGTTTTTTTGCGATACAGGCGGAACAAATGATTGCGCTTAAAGAAGAGTACCAAGCTCATTTGATTGCGGTTAATCGAGTGTTGCAGGATTATAATAAAACCAAAGAACGACTTGAGCTCACCGAATCGATGCTCGAGCAAAAAAAAAAATCTAACAACGTAGTTTCTTTGGCACAAGCGCAGGGTTTTCCCGATGGTGTTCGAGTATTTTCAAGCGACGATGAGATTTGCCAAAATGATGGCTTTGTCACTATTAATCGCGAGCTTGAATATCTAAAGCAATCAAGTCTCGATTATCTTAAGCAACATAAACTAGACCTGGTTTTGCAGCGTATAAATAATGATTCATGGCGAGATTACACGGATAAGTTATTAGAACGTAATCAAGAAAAAACTTCCTCTAAGGGCGGTAAGCGTAAACGGCGTCGAGTAGCGAGTGGTAGACGCAAATCAGTAGAAAAACTATCAGCGGCTGCAAAAGAAGCAGTGCGCCGCGAAAAAGCATTACATGATGATATTGAATTTAATTGGCCAATTAAACGTTCTGATTTTTGGTTGAGTTCTTTTTTTGGTCCGCGCAGACGTGCTAATGGAGCACCTGGATTTCATTATGGTATAGATATGGCAGCAGTACGTGGAACACCGGTGCGTCCTGCCGCTGGCGGGATTGTTGTTGAAGCGCGTAATGCCCCAGGATATGGAAAAACTGTGGTTGTTGCACACAGTCGTAAATATCGTACTCGTTATGCACATTTAGATAAGATATTGGTAAAGCCCGGTCAGAAAGTAACATCTAGTGATATTATTGGTCGTGTTGGTTCAACTGGATATGTGCGCAGTAAAAAAGGACGTGATGCATCTCATTTGCATTTTGAAGTGTATGCATTTGGTAAAAAAGTAAATCCAATGTATTTCTTTACCTGATAGAAGCTCTGTGTATACTAGGCATACATTAAAGAGAATAAAATAATAAGGATTTTTATGGCATATCATTCCAAAAAACAGTCAACTGGCTTTTGGGCTAGCGTTAAAGAAATGGCTTGGTTATTGCTTATCGTATTTTTAATTCGCACTTTTGGTTTTGGATTATATCAAGTGCCAACAGGGTCAATGGAAACTACCATGTTGGTGGGAGAACGATTCTTTGCGGATAAATTCACTTATCTTTTTTGTGATCCACAACGTGGTGATATTATTTCGATGAATGATCCGGTGTTTGAATATTCATCTAACCCCATTATTCGTTCTTATCAAGAATATGTTGGTTGGCCAATTTGGCCTTGGGGCCCTGCAAATTGGACCAAACGTGTAATTGGTGTTCCTGGTGATCATGTAAAAGGCGTGATTGAAGATGGTAAGCCAGTTGTGTATTTAAATGGGGTTAAACTTGATGAGCCGTATTTAAATAAATATCCATTACTTATGATGTTTAACGCAAGTGGTAGAGAAGAATGGCGTTCTTATGTTCCTGATAAACCATTTAATGATCAACCATATTATCGGGTGAATGAGCGATCAATTATACACTCATACCAACTCAAACGATTTAATGATGAATATTTAGAATTTCTGGTACGAAACTATACAACAATCACTGCTCATGGATTATTATTGCATGAACCGCAAAAACCAATAAGTGCAGAAAGCGGAACAAGACATGTGGGTAAAGATGGCGTGAGCTATTGGACTGACTCAGATGAATTTGATGTAAAGTTAGGTACGAATCAATATTGGCTATTGGGTGATAATAGACGTGGTAGCCATGATTGTCGCTATTTTGGACCAATTGAACGACGTCTCATTCATGGCAGAATCTTATTTAGAATTTGGTCGATTGATAGTGATGAGTCTTGGTGGATTGTTGATTTAATCAAACATCCGATCGATTTTTGGAAGCGTATGCGTTGGAGTCGCTTCTTTCAAATGGTGAAATAAGAATTAAACCTTGCAGATCGATAAAATTTTGCTACATTTAAGAACAAGCAACTTGCTTAATGGATCAAAAAACAAGAAAAGCTAAAAATAATGATGATAAAACGATTTTCATTAGCGATAGTGACTACACTCCTTGTAAGCTTACTTCCTGGTTGTGGCTGCAGCACCAAAAAGGAAGAAGCAGTCAAAAAACAAGGCTTGTTTGTTGTGAATGTGCTTGATAAGGCAATGTATGATGATTGTCATATTAAAGGCTCCATTCAGATTCCATTAGAAGAGGTAGAGCGTTTTGCAGCATCCTTGGATCCAGAAAAAGCTGAGGTTGTAGTATATTGCAGCAATTACATGTGTACCAGCAGTGAATATGCAGTTAAAAAGTTTCTAGCGCTTGGATTCAAGCATGTATGGGCATATGAAGGGGGAATGGCTGAATGGTATCAATTGGGATTGCCAGTTGAAGGGCCTGCACAGCAACCTTATTTATCAAAAAAAGTTGAAAAGCCAGCCGATGAAGCGCATACTATTCCGGTTATAACAGCTCAGGAGTTGGCAGCGAAGTTAGAAAAATAAGGTGAGTGGCGGCATAGCCAAGTGGTAAGGCGTGGGTCTGCAAAACCCTGACCCCCGGTTCGAATCCGGGTGCCGCCTCCAATGTGAGTAAAGAAGTATATATATTGAAATGTTAATTTTGGATGCCGGGGTGGCGGAATTGGTAGACGCAAAGGACTTAAAATCCTTCGGGCTGTAAAGCCTGTGCCGGTTCGAGTCCGGCCCTCGGCACCAGTCATTTCCCAAAACCGATCAATAATATTTTTTTTGGTTGGATTATGCTGATCTTTTATCTTTCAGCGATGGAAATGAAATGACTGGCGCGGCCAATTTGAAGAAGAATAATTAATTCTTCTGTATTTGTTGTAGTTGTTTATTCAAGGATTGCTTGACAAAAGTTATCTTCTGAATATTGTACCTGATAGTACTAATTCTGTTTGCTCAAGATTGGAACAAACGGTCAAAGGAAGTTGTATGAATAAGGCGAAATTAGTCGAACAAATGTCTAAGATGACCAAGATGCCTAAGTCAGCTTGTAAAGATTGCTTAGAAGCGTTTATCTCAACAGTAGGTAGCGCATTAAAGCAAAACAAACAAGTTGTTCTTACCGGTTTTGGTACATTCACAGTGATGAAGCGTAAAAGCAGAGTTGGTGTGAATCCAGCAACTGGCAAAAAAATGCAAATCCCTGCTAAGAAAGTTCCAAAGTTCAGAGCAGGAAAAGCTCTCAAAGCAATGGTTAAGTAACTTAACTATTTCTTGAGACAAAAAAGTTCGAAGGCACCTGTAATAGGTGCCTTCTGCTTTTTCTGATATATTATTCATATAAAAATATCATTATGGCAACTCAAAAAGGAATTTATATGAAATTAATATTATTTGTTATTAGTGTGATATCTTTTCCATTACAAGCTATTGATCTTAGCATAAAGCTTTTTGATGGAAGGGATATTCGAGAGCAAAATAGTTATTATAGCATGGCTCTTATGAGAGAAATAGCAACTCCGCTGGCAGCTATGCAGGCGTTGCAAGCGCAATTAAGTGTTCGCTGTAAAAGCGATTCTCTCTCTGAAGATCAAAAACAACCCTATAAAAAATTATTAGATTACGTAGATAATAACTTTAATGCTTTACATACCAAATCGGTTGAATTGAGCAGATTTCTCACCCAACCAGTACTTAATCGGCATCAGATGAATGGTTATTTCAATAATGTTTCAGCATTATCAAAATGTATTTCTGAAATGTATGTTGTATATAATGAGATGCATGATCGATTTAATGATTTAAAGAAGCAAACATAATAGTTATTTAAACATTAACCAACATGAGAAGGCACCTGTGCAAGGTGCCTTTTCTGTTTTATAACAAATATCTTTTTGAGAGAGAGTTATTTTTTTCTAAGCATTCTTGCGTATCATTAACCCTGATGACTATACTTAATGCAAAATAAATATTATGGCTCATAGAATCTTGATAAGGAGAATTAGTATGGCTCAAACAGGACAACCAATACAACCTGAACCGGGTGTATTAGATACACTTAAAGAAAATCTTAGTCCATCCAAGATTATGCAAAAACTGAATCTTACTCCCAATAAGCTGCTTGAACTTACGATTTATTTTGGTGTGGGAATAATTGTTGGCTATTTACTCAAAAAATACGGTAAATATGTGATCGTGATTATTTTGGGCATATTAATCGTGTTATTACTACAACAACTTGGTGTTCTGACTATCATCTTTAATTCTGATAAATTTCATGAATTATTTGGTATGCAACCAACAACTACTGCGGAAGGTTCATTGCTTGCGGTGTATGGCAATTGGGTAAAAGCAAATATTGCTTTGGTACTCAGTTTTTCAATTGGTTTCATTCTCGGTTTACGCATGGGATAAAGGAGGTAGTATGGACGATAAAGCAGCATTCATGCAAGCATTATCTGATATTTTAGTAGAACACCGCGTAATGTCGCGTGAACAGGCAAGAGATTTGCTGAAATCATTTGGTGATTCTACGATTGAGGAATTTGAAGATTTTTTATTAGATCAAGGCTTGGTTGAAAAAGATGATCTGCTTGCGGCATTGAGTAAATATTACAATGTTCCGTCATTTGATGTAGCAGATTTTTTTTTCGAACGTCACTTTTTGCGCGAATTTCCACTTGATTTTTTAGTGCGTAATGAAATTATTCCCGTAGATACTGAAAACAATACGCATCTCATTGTTGTTGCTGCAGAACCAAATCGTTCCGGTTTAGAAAGTGCTATTCGGGGTTTTGTCTCTTATGATGTCATTTTCAATGTTGGTATTCGTCAAGATATAGTAGATGCTGCACGAGAATATTATGACGCATCAGTAACTGAAGTTAATCAAGATATTTCTATTGATGAAGAACATAGAGAAGCACAGGAAGCTGAACGGGAAATAATGACTGAAACTGAGCAAGAGGAATAGCATTGGCTGATCACATCTCTAAATTGCAGTATGAGCGTGAAGCTTATTCAGTGGTGCAATTGGTTGATGCGATAGTGCGCAAGGCAATAGTTCATGCTGCATCAGATATTCATATTGAGACAACTGAACAATCGTTGCGTCTGCGCTATCGTATTGATGGTGTGTTATATGATCAATATCCAATTGAGCGACAGCTTGCAACACAAGTAATTGCCCGTCTTAAGGTGTTAGCCAATATCGATACGACTGAAAAGCGCATTCCTCAAGATGGCAAATTCAGAATGGCTATAGCCGATCAATCAATCGATTTGCGGGTTTCTACGTTTCCCTCTATTCATGGTGAAAAAGTAGTGGTGCGCATTTTAGATCGCGCACAAACAATGATTAAATTAGAAAATCTCGGTTTTCATGATGAAATGTTGAACTCTTTTAAAGATCTTATACGACGGTCAAGCGGTTTTTTTTTAGTTTCTGGTCCAACTGGATCTGGTAAAACAACTACCTTATACGCAGCTTTAAGCGCTGTTGCTGCACCCGATAAAAATATTATAACGTTAGAAGATCCCGTAGAATATTATGTGCAGGGCATTACCCAAGGCCAAATCAATCCTGAAGTAGGCTTTACTTTTGAAAAAGGTATGCGCGCATTACTACGACAAGATCCTAATGTGGTGATGGTGGGTGAAATACGTGATAGACAAACTGCTCAAATCGCCATAGAAGCGGCATTAACGGGCCATTTAGTATTGAGTACCGTGCATACTAATGATGCGCCAAGCGTTATCATGCGTTTGATGGATATGGCTATTGAACCATTCTTGATTAATGCAGCAGTTACCGGAGTATTGGCGCAACGTCTAGCGCGTAAAATTTGTGTCAATTGCCGTGTACCCAAAATACCTAATGAACAAGAACTGGTAATGCTTAATCGGCTTGGTATAGAACTTGATACAATCTATCAAGGTCAGGGATGTAAAATGTGTTTAAATTTGGGTTATAAAGGGCGTATCGGTATTTTTGAGTTACTGACTATGAGCAGTGCATTAAGAGCTTTGATTGTAAAGCATCCTTCTATTGATGCTATATATTCCCAAGCACGGGCTGATGGTATGAAAACGTTACTGGAAGATGGCATAGAAAAAGTGCGGCACGGTATTATTACCCTGCAGGAGTTGGCACGGGTTATATTGTAGTTAATGAAAGGAATTATGATGAATGGCACAACGATTACCGCGGAAGAATTGAAAGAAAGAATGGAAACAGATATCAATACATTTGTAGTTGATTTGCAAGATATGGCACAGTATAAAAAATGTCATATTCGTTATTCTATTAACGCTCCAATTGGGTTGTTACCCGAATATGCAAAGAAATGGGACAAAGCAAATGAAGTAATTATCTATAGTGATGGTCCACTGGCAAAAGAAATTAATGCAAAGGCTGTTTCTATATTGAAAGACTTGGGATTTAAAAATATCGTTGTATATACCGGTAATCTAGAAGAATGGTTGAGATTTGAATTTCCTTGTGAAGGTGATGGTTGCTGGGTGGAATAAGAATATTATAGCGATGCCCGTATTGATGGCTTAAGTTCCATCAATGCAAAATCGTGAGCACGC
>Ga0070740_10003235_pt1 | contig 17666 bp, 17 predicted proteins | sample Coa_R2_FD_67286 | JGI IMG/M metagenome (GOLD analysis project Ga0070740, IMG submission 67286) | Surface soil microbial communities from Centralia Pennsylvania, which are recovering from an underground coalmine fire - Coalmine... | ecosystem: Environmental > Terrestrial > Soil > Unclassified ... | reverse complement strand
AGTTGAGATACTTGTGGCCGGCGGGACGGCATAGCGAGCCGCGATGGGAATTGAGGGCGGTGAGCGGCTTTTGGAAGTAGGTCGGGGTCTCAATCCGCGGGGCGCGGAACTCGACCCGCCGCGATTCGTAGTTGAGATGGATGCACAGGATCTTGGTGGGCTCGCACGGCGGCAGGTAGGTCGCCTCGGCTTCCGCCACAACGCGGCCGTCGCCGATCAGCAGGCGATCGCCGGCGGGTCTGACCCATTTGGGCTGACCCTCGTGCAGGATTCTTCGCCATTCCACTCGTGGTCCGTCGAGAACGCTCATGTTTGCTACCTCCGTGTGATTTGATGGGGGCCGCGATCAGGCGAAGGAGCCCTTCTTGGCCGCGATGTTCTTCACGTCGCAGTAGAAGTCGAAGCTCCAGTTTCCGCCTTCGCGCCCGATTCCGGAATTGCGGCTGCCGCCGAACGGCGCGGCCAGCTCGCGGATGAAAAAGCAATTCACCCACACCGTTCCCGCGACCAGGCGCTTCGCGATCCGCATCGCGCGATCCTCATTGCGGCTGAAGACCACGGCGGCGAGCCCGTAGTCGGTCCCATTGCCGAGTTCGATCGCTTCTTCGTCGTCGCGGAAGGTTTGCCAGATCAGAACCGGTCCGAAAACCTCACGCTGGACAATTTCCATTTCCTGCGAGACGCCCTCGAGCAGCGTAGGCTCGAAGTAGAGGTCGCCGGCCGAATGGCGATGGCCGCCCCAGACGGGCTTCACGCCCGCCCTCAGAGCGCGCTCCACGAAGCCTTCGACCCGCTTGAAATGCTCGGGCGTGATGAGAGGACCGACGCGGGTGTTCTTGTCGCGCGGATCTCCGACCGTCATCTGCTCCGCCGCGGCGCGAAACTTCGACAGAAATTCATCGGCAACCTTTGCATCCACCAGGATCCTCGTGCCGGCGAGGCAGACCTGCCCGGCGTTGAAGTACTGGAAGGCGGCGGTCCGTGCGGCGCTCTCGAGATCCGCGTCGGCGCAGACGATGAAGGGAGACTTTCCGCCCAACTCGAAGCTGACCGGCGTCAGCGAGCGGGCGCACGATGCACCAATCAGTTTGGCCGTGTCGGTCGAGCCGGTGAAGCTCAGACGATCGATGTCGGGATGGGCGGCGAGAGCGGCTCCGGCCTCCTCGCCGATTCCCTGCACGATGTTGAGGACGCCGGGTGGTACGCCGGCTTCGGCCGCCAGATCCGCCATTATCGAGCAGGTCAACGGCGCCCATTCCGGCGGCTTGACGACCGCGGTATCGCCGGCCGCAAGGCATGGGCCAACCTTCCACGTGGTGAGCATGAAGGGGCCGTTCCACGGAGTGATCAAGCCGGCAACGCCCGCGGGATCGTAACGAACGCAGTTCACCACCTCGGCTGAATCGATCTTTTCATCGTTGAGCTTGAGAGCGCGATCCGCGAAAAACTGGATATTGAGAGCCGCGCGCGGAACCATTCCCGTCACGTTGCCCATCAGCAGCGAGCCATTGTCTTCGGTTTCGACCGCGGCGATCTCCTTGGCATGAGCCTGAATTGCCTTGGCGAAACGGGTGAGGATCGGATGGCGGCCCTCGGGGCCGAGCGCGGCCCACGCCGGGAAAGCGCGCCGCGCCGCCGCAACCGCGGCGTCGATCTCGTCCGCGCCTCCGGCGCTGACGTCGGCCAGATGGCGCCCGTCGATCGGCGAGCAGGTGCTGAACTTCTTTTTCGATTCAACGCGTTTGCCGTCGATATAGTGGGCGGTCGAAACCTCTACTCCCGCAACTTTGGTGGTGCTTGCCATTTCGAATCTCCGTTGGGTGAAAATTCCAATGCGGCCAATCGATGGGTTCATCCGAAACCCCGTTTCGAGACGGCCGACGAGTTGATTCCTTATCCCCAGACCTCGCGCGCGACCTCCACGATTCGGCGCAGCTTGGCGGTCTGATCCTCGAAGGAGACCCTGTTGCCGGGCGCGGTGCTCGCAAAGCCGCACTGCGGGCTCAAACCGAGCTGGTCGATATCCGCGTATTCCGCGGCCTCGTCGATGCGCCGTTTGAGTTCGTCGGCGCTCTCCAGCCGCGAAACCTTGCTGGAAACGATCCCGAGCACGACCGACTTGTTCGCGGGCACAAAGCGCAAAGGCTCGAAGGTCCCCGCCCGCGCCGTGTCGTACTCGAGAAAATACGAATCGACGTTGATTTCGTTGAACAGCATTTCGGCCACCGGATCGTAGCCCCCTTCCGTGAGCCATCCGCTCTGGTTGTTGCCGCGGCACAGGTGCATCGCGACGTGCAGCGAAGCAGGGCGTCCGGCAAGGGCGGCGTTGATCAGGTCGGGAAAGGTCCGGAACAGGACCTTGTTCACGTCGATGCCGCCACGCGACATGTGCTCGACCCTCCGCGGATCGCAGTACATCGCGATCGGCACCTCGTCGAGCTGCACGTAGCGGCATCCCGCCTGCGCGAGCGCGCGCAGCTCCTTGCGGTACGCATCGACGATGTCGTCGCGGAGTTCGTCGAGATCGGAGTACACGCCGGGGTCGATGTTGCGGCCGTCGACAGAGTAGGCGATGGTCGGCGACGGCATCGTGATCTTCACCATCCTGTCCGTCAGGCCTGCAAGAAAGCGGAATTCGTCCGCGTGGACAGGCCTCGTCCATTTCAGGCGATCGTGAATCCGGAGCAGCGGGACCGCGATCCGATTGCCGCGCTCGTCCACGAAGAACATCCGCTCGGTTTCGTAGTAGATGCTCGCGCCGCCGAGACCGCGGCATATGAAGTCGGCGTAAAAGACCCCGCGGCGGTATTCGCCGTCGGTTACAGCTCCGAGCCCGATCTCCTGCTGCATCGCCACGGCCTGGCGGATAAGCCGATCCTCGAGGCGATGAAGGTCGGCATCCGTGATCCGGCCGGCGTCGCGATCCTCGCGGGCCTTGAGCAGCTCTGGCGGCCTCAAGAGCGAACCCACGTGCTCGGCGCGAAACGGGGGATTATGTGGTGCCGCGTTCGCCATCGGAAATCACCTCCGATCGCCGCTCCGCCGCGGGTTTGATCCGCGGGCGGAAGGCGCCTGCGACTCTGTGAGTCCAGCAAGCTGCAGCTCCAGCATCCGGCGCAACGAGGGGCGCGAGGGGTCCGGACGGGGCAGCCCGCTTCCCAGCCACACGATCAGGAACGAGAAATAGAGCGCGAACAGGTTGTAGGCGAGCAGGAAGGTGTCCACCCACGGCTTGAGTTCCCCGCGCTCCTGCGCCCGCCGCGCCAGCTCGCCCATCCTGGCGAAAAAAACGTCCGTGACCGCGTCGATCCCGTGATGGTCGCCCTTAACGAAGGCGAGTTCCTTGGCGAAGATCCGCGCAAGCTCGAGCTCGCGCTGGTTCTGCCGCTGCATCGTGTCGAACACGTGCATCGCCTGATCGATGAAGGGGATCGCGTCGGGGACGGTGGCGAAGGCGCGCTCGATCGTCCGGCCCATCTCCTCCTGAAAGACCATCACCAGCAGCTCGTCCTTGGACTTGGCGTGAAAGAAGAGGGTGCCCTTGCCGACGTCGGCCAGCTCGGCGATTTCGCTCGTCGTGGTCTGTTCAAAGCCCTTGGTGCGAAAGAGTTCGCGGGCGGCGGCGACGATGCGGGCGCGCTTGTCGCGCTTGTTGCGCTCGGCGCGCCCGATCGCCTCCATGATGCCGGTTGCGGCCATCTACGCCCGCGCCTCCTCGCCGCGCGCGGAGGAGCCCGACTCCGCTCTGAGCGCTTCTTCCATCAGCCGGCGGAACTGCGAAATTCCGCTGTCGAGCGCGACCGTCAGCATCCCGTCCTCGCCGCAAAGGTTGATGTTGCGCTGCTGCGCCTCGATCATCGCGCGGTCCTCGTTGAACGCCTTGACGCCCAGTTCGTAGAAAGCGTCCATCAGTTGAAACTCGCGCGCCCACGGTCCGTAGGCGAAAAAGTAGCAGGTGCGATCGGCGGTGAGCGGAGTCACGGCCTGGCAGGTGAACTGGCGATGGAGCGGTTCAACGCCCTCGGGCGCGCGCCCCGCAAACCGTTCCGCCGTGCCCTCCGGGTAGAAGTCGGCATGCAGCAGGAAAACGCCGGGCACGATGAAATCATAGGTCTGCCAGATGTTGGTGATCCGATGCGCGATCGACGGGATCATCTTCGACGGCTGTCCGACCAGCCAGTTCTGGATGCGCACGCCGCGCGCAAGCTTTGTCACCACCGGACGCGAAACTCCCTCGGGCGTCAGCGCCGCGCCCAGGCTTCGGTTGTGCAGGAAGGGGATATGCGAAAGGTCGAGGAGGTTGTCGTTGATCAGCACGTAATGCGCGTTGTAGTCCATCCGCCCGGGCTTCATCGCCCATCGCGGATCCTCAACGCCGACGAAGTCGGGAATCAGCGCTTCGTCCGCCGCCTCCGGCCGCCCCATCCAGATCCACGTGCCGCTGTGGCGATCGATCGCCGGATAGGCGCGCACGCAGGCGCGGGCCGGAATCTTTTCCTGGCCCGGAATCTCGACGCATCCGCCCGAGGGGCCGAACTTGATCCCGTGATACATGCATCGCAGGTCGTCGCCCTCGACGCGTCCCATCGAAAGCGGGGCGAAGCGATGGGCGCATCGATCCTGGAGCGCCACGGGCGCTCCGGCGCGGTTGCGATAGATGACGATCGGCTCGTTGAGGATCGTGACCGCGGCGGGACGGTCGGCCGCGAAGTCGCGGCTCCATCCAGCCATGTACCAGCAGTTGCGGACGAACATTGGGCTACCTCCCGTCATGGCATTGAAGCGAAGCGGCCCCCCAGGAGCGGGGGCGGGCCTGGAGGGAGGAGTAGCGCCATTCATGACCAAAGTCAATTTCGACCCAGGTCGAAAAATTCATTTCCGCACCCAGTCGCCGTTCCCGCCCGGCAGCCCCATCACCCGCGGCTTTTCCTCCTCCCGCGCCGCGCACGGGGGCGTTTCGATGCCGAGGATCTGGTTGACCAGCCGCCGACCGCGCTCGCGCGGGGCGAGCACGTGGGCCAGCGCGTAGTTGCGCGCGCCCGAGGCGAGGTAGAAGCGCTCGTAGAGTTCGTTGCGCGCGCCCAGCGCGCTGCCGACGAAATCCCATGCGAGTCGGAAGACCCGCGCGCGGTCGCGCGCCGAAATGTCGCCCGCTCCGCGCAGGTAGCGGTTCACTAGCTCGCGAATTCCCGGATCGTCGAACTGCGCCTCGGCGGGCGTGGCGAGCAGGTTGTGCGAGCCGATAAGCGTCAGGATTTCTCCCACCCGCGGAAACCAGGTCGGCAGCGCCGCCCGCAGCGCGGCGAACGGACCTCCGTTGGGGAACCATACCCCGTTGCCGTATTCGAAGGCCTCGGTCTCGGCGGCGCGAATCGCCGCGCGCGTGATCTCGGCGTAGGTCCAGATCTCCCCGAGCATCTGCGAGGTCGCCGGCGACTTGTCGTTGATTATCTCCGCCATAGCGCATCCCAGCCCGTAGGCGAACTCGAGCTTGGTCTGCGCCCGGATCATCGTCTGCTGCATCACGTTGGGGTACCAGCCGGTCGTCATCACGGTGTTGTACGCCGCCCGGTTGGCGTCGATGAAAAGCCGATCGCGGGGCACCTCGACGTTGTCGAAGATCACGAACGCATCCTGCTCGTCGAACCGGCTCGAAAGCGGATTGTCGAAGCGGCTGCGGTTGGTCGAGCAACTGTCGCGGCACAGGAACTTGAGCCCCGGCGTTCCCATCGGGATGCAGAACGCGAGCGCGTACTGGTCGGCGCCCTCGGGCAGCGGCACCGCCGGGTACACGGCGAGTTCGTCGGCGAAGGGCGCGAGCGTGGCCAGGATGCGCGCGCCGCGCACCACGATGCCGTGTTCGGTGTCCTCGACCTTGTGCAATGCCACGTCGTTGCCCGGCATCGGCGCGTCGCCCAGGGACTTGTCGATGGTGGGATGGACGATGGTGTGGGTGAGGGCGAGGTCGTTGCGCGCGAGGTGTTTCTGGTAAGCGACGAGATTGGCGGCGCCGCGGTCGTTGCCGTTGATCGCCCATTCGTCCGCCCTTCCGGCGAACCCCGCATAGGTGACGTTCATGTAGTCGGGCGTCCGCCCCATCAGGCCCACGCTGTATTCGGCGATGCGCTTGAGGCCGCGATGGCGGCGTTCGAGGTCCGCGCGCGAGCGCGGGATCATGTGGCTTACGTTGATGGGTTCGCCGGTCTCCGGATCCGGCATCAGGCACTCGTCGGCGGCGCGATGCTGCAGGTCGAAGATCTCGGCGAGCGTCGCGGCGGCGCCGGCGAGCGCCGGATGGGAAACAACGTCGGTGACTTTCTCGCCGTTTACCCAGATTTCGCGCGGGCTGCGGAGCCCGGCGAGGAATTGCTTACCCGTTCTTGCTGGCATTCCACTTCACTCCTGGAAAGGCGCAGGCCGCTCAGGTGCAGCTCCAGGGCGGCGCGAAGCGATGAATCGCGCTGGGCGGGAGAGACACCGGCGGCGCCGAGCCACTCTTGCAGACAGCCGAAATAGAGGGCGAAAAGGTTGCGCGCGAGCAGCGCGGAGGGGACGTCGGGCCTGAGTTCCCCGCGCTCGCGCGCCCCATCGATCAGCCCCGCCATCCTCCTGAACAAATCCGACATGAAAGCGGCGCGCCCGTGCCGCTCGTCATCGACGAACGGCAGCTCCTTGACGAACACCCGCGCAAGGTCCGGGTCGCGCTCGTGATGGGCGAGCAGGGCGCCGAACACGTGGAGCATCTGCTCGATCAGCGGCGCGCGCGGCATGGTCTCGAACGCAGTATCAACGGCGCGGCCCGCCTCTTCGCGGAAGATCATGACGAGGAGGTCCTGCTTGCTGCCGGCGTAAACGAAGACCGTGCCGATCCCCACGTCGGCGGCCTGCGCGATCTCGCGCGTGGTGGTGGCCGCGAAACCCTTGCGCGCGAAGAGGGCGCGCGCGGCGCGCTTGATGCGCATCAGCTTGTCGAGCTTCTTTCGCTCGACGCGGCTAAGGGCGCGCAGGGAGGCGGCGTTGGCGTTCGGCATTTTGAGCATGCTCAATTGTGAGCACGCTCACCCAACTAGCGCGGATCCGCCGCCTATGTCAAGCGCCAACCCTAACCCGCTCTCCCGATCTGCCTGAGCGCCGTCGCAACGTCCCAGTAAAGCCGCTCCGCCGCCATCAGCCCGCGCCGAAACTCGATCACCGTTATTCCCTGGATCTCGATCGCGCATCCGGTCGGCTCGATTCCCGGAAGAAACCAGTCCATCCGGCGCGTGTGATGGAATCGCGAGAGCGATTCCTCGACGATCCGGTCGTCCGTCACGATTCGGTTGAGGATCGTGCTTTCCCAATCGTCGGGAATCGAGGGGATGAACTCGTCGCGATAGAGCGGAAGCAGGGAAGCCTTCCCCCTGCCGCCCCATCGCGTCGGTATCGTCAGGACCGACGCGTCCTCGACCATCGTCGCGAGCGCCTGATGCACGTCCCTGGTCACGAACTCGCCGCGAATATGTTCCTCCCAGAGCCGAAGATTGTCGCGCGCTGCCATCGGTGTCCTCCGCTTTGAGGCAAAATCGCCGTCAGATCGGCGTGGCAAGAAGCGTCTGGATCCTGCAGGTGTCGGCGATCACGAGCTTTTCGCGAAACCGCGCGGCGCCGTCGACCATGACGATCCGATCGCGGTACTCGCCGACGCTGAACAGTTCGCTCGCGCCGTAGCCAACCGGATCGAACGCGGTGCGGAAGACCGCGTAGTTGATGCGGGCGCGCACTTCTCTTCCGCCCCCGTCGGTTATCCGCACGGGTCCGAGCATGTGGCGGTAGGCGTGAGGGGCGAACAGGTTGGCCTTGCGATAAGCGGAGACGCGGTCGCAAAGCGCGGCGCGCGACTCGCAGTTCATGATCGCGAGCGGCAGGCCCTGCGCATCGTTCTCGCGCGGAATGATCCGGTACACGCAGTCATCGGTGAAAAACCCCGGCCATTCCTCGAGCCTGCCGTCATCGATCGCGCTCACGTAGGCGGCAATCAGCTCCTCGACGGCGGATCGGATTTCAGCGCCGCTCATGTTCAAGCTCCCCGGTCCATCAGCCCTCGATAGCGGTGCCAGAAGCCCCGGATGGAAGCCTCGGTGACCAGGTTGTCCTGGCTTTCGACCTCGCATCCGCCCAGCTCCACGAACGAAGAACCGTCCTGGCCGCTCTCGATCGCCTGCTGAACCAGTTCGATCGCGTAGCCATCCTCCATCGAGATGTACCCGGCGGGCCCGGCCAGATTGGCCTGCCTCAGGCGAATCGCGATCATTTCCGGGTCGTCGTCCGCGTAGGCGAAGAAGGTCGAAATCAGTTCAAGACGGCGCGGCCCGCGGGGAAGGATCTGCCGGGTCGCGAGGCTGTTGGCGATCTGCTGGATGACCAGCGTGGGGAACACGGACTGAATCGAGGTGCTGGTGTCGATTCCCGGATCGGGCCTGCCCCGCAGGAGAGAGGGATCGGCGAGCGAGAAGCCCTTCTGGTAGGAGCGCACCTTCTCGCGCGCGTAGGCGAGCGTCTCATCGCGCGCATCGCGCCTGCGCGCATGGATGACGTTGTGGCCGCCGCCGGGATCCATCGAGACTCCACCCTGCTGCGAGGATCGCGCGATTCCGAAAGTCGCGTTGAACAGATGGAGCAGGCTTCCGTGATACGGATCGCGCACGTTTTCGGCGTAAAGCTTCCAGTTCGCGTCGATCACCTGGCGCGAGTAGCCCAGGATCCGCACCGGACGCCCGAGCGTCCGATCGATCCAATGGCGCGCGACCGCCCCGAGGTATTCCTCCAGCTCCGGGGCATCGCCGCTGAAAGACACGAACACGAGTCCGCGGTAGGCGGCGGCTCTGAGCTTGCGCAGCCCGTGCTCCGCCGTCCTGAAACCCTCTTCGTATCCGCCCCTGCCTTCGATTCCATGCCGGAAGGGGACGCCGATCAGGTTGCCTTCGCAATCGTAGCTCCACTGATGGTAGATGCAGACGTGGGTGGATGAATTGCCGCGCAGATCGCGGCACACGAGCGCGCCCCGATGCGCGCATCGATTGACGAAGCCGTGGAGCCTTCCGTCGCGCCCGCGCGTGATGACGACCGGAGTGTCCCCCACGAAGTTCGCCTTGAAATCGCCCGGCCCGGGAACTTCCGCCTCCATCGCGACGTAGTTCCAGATCGGACCGCGAAACACGCGCTCTTGCTCGAGCTGATGGATCGCCGGATCGACGAAGACGCGGTAGGGAACCGCCGATTCGCCATCCGCTGGCCACACGGATGCCCGGGCGGACAACCCTGCTTCGAAAGCGCGGTTAATCGTCATCCGACCGCTCCTTTTCGACCTTGACCCGGCCTAAGCGATGCGGGTTCCTTGAACCCGAGTTCGGCGGAAATCGCTTCCGCCGCTTTTACGACCTCGGCCGCTACGGCCGGAAGTTTCCTTTCGGGAAGGCGAAAGGCAGGTCCGAGGATGCCCGCGGAGGCGACCACCGCGCCGCTCATGTTCCGGATCGGTGCCGCGACGCACTTGAGTCCCTCCTCCATTTCCTCGCGGTCGACCGCGTAGCCGAGCGCGCGGACCCGCCTGAGTTCGTTCTTCAGCGCGCCTGTCGTCGTAATCGTGTTCCGCGTGTAGGCCCTCAGGCGTCCCGGGCCGAGGCGTGCTTCGAGTTCGCCCTCGGGAAGATAGGCGAGCAGGGCCTTGCCGTTCGCCGTGCAGTGGCTGGGCGTGCGCCCGCCCGCGCTCAGCGGAACCCGCACCGTGCGCGGCGATTCAATTCGCTCCACGGCCAGCACCTCAGCGCCATCGAGAACGGACAGGAAGACCGTCTCGCCGGTTGCGTCCAGAAGCCGCCGAAGCCACGGACGCGCGCGCTCGACGAAGTCGAGCTGCGCGGAAGCCGCCGAACCCAGCTCCACCAGCTTGAGCCCGAGCCGGTAGTCGCCCGAGCGCGGTTCGCGCTCGACGAAGCGATGCCGCTGCAGGACGTTGAGAAGCCTGAGCACGGTGCTCTTGGGGAGTTCGATTCTCGCCGCGAGTTCGGCCAGCGTCAGGGCGGGGCCTTCGGCGGCGAGCACTTCGATGATCGCAAGCGCGCGATCGATCACCTGGACCTTGTAGCGCGTTTCGGACTGCATCGTGGAATTGAGTTCCAGATAGTGAAATACGTCGCCAGTGTCAAACCGGCGCGTCCGGATGACGGTCGAACGCTCCGGGCAAATTCGCGGAGGCTTGTCCGTCAGTTTGGGATGGAGCAAATGGAGCCGGCGGATGGGAGCGCGAGAGGCCGCCAACGCGCCCCCCATCCGCGGCCCCTCGGAACATCGTGCCCCGGCATCCGCTGCCGTGGCGATGGCGCCGCGCACCGGCGCAGGATGGCTGCGCGCCCGGTGCCGCGTTTACGCTCGTCATGAAAGGCGTCCTCGCCGCGAGCGCGATGACGCCGCGCGCCGAACCGGCGCGCAAGCCCCTTGAGCAGGTTCATGTACGAGCAGACTCACCTATGACTCCCGTTGCCTCCTATGTCAAGGCGAGGCGGAGTCGGCGATGCCGCGCGCCGGTGTCGCGAGCGTCCGTCACCAGCGGCGGACGATTTGCTCGGCGAGCCGCTCCACGCCGGCGCGGATTTCCTCAGGCTGGGAGCCCTGGACTCGCAGGATGATCCGCGAGATACCCATTTCCGCGAGCCGTCGTGCCGCGTCGAGATCGGCGGAGGGAAGTCCGGTCGTGACCTCGATTTCATCGGGGTTACGCCCGTGGCCCCGCGCTTCCACCCGCATCACGGCCAGAAGTTCCTTGAGGCGCTGGGGGTCGGGGACGATCGGGTAGTAGCCGTCGCCGATCCGCGCGGCCCGGCGGGCGGCGGCGCGCGTGACGCCCCCGATAAGGATGGGGATGCCGTTTTTCTGGACCGGCTTGGGAAAGCTGTAGACCTGGTCGAAATTGAAATGACGGCCGTGGAACGAGGCCGCATCCTCGCGCCACAGCGCGCGCATCGCGGCGATCGCCTCCTCCGTGCGCCTTCCCCGCGTCTTCCAGTCAATCCCAAGCGCCCGGTACTCCTCGTTCATCCATCCGTTCACCACCCCAAGGAGGACTCTGCCGTGCGACAGCGTATCGAGCGTTGCCAACTGCTTGGCGAGATACAGCGGATGATGGAGGGGCAGGATGAGCGCTCCAGTTGCGAGCCGAATCCGCGACGTCGCTGACGCCACGTATGCGAGCTGAAGGAGCGGCTCATTGATGGCGCCGCGGTCGCCCCCCGGCACCTGGCCGTCCGGGGTGCCCGCGTAAGGGCCGTGAGCGAGGGGAACGCAGATGTGCTCGAAAGGCCAGATCGACTCGAAACCGAGCTGTTCCGCGGCGCGTGCAAGCTCGAGGACGTTTTCCGGGCGAGCGATGGCGCCGGAATTGATTCCGCCGATCCCGAACTTCATGGCGGTCCTCCTCGCCGGCGAGGCTTGCCTGCATCATTTCCGCAGGCGGACGCGCAATGTCAAACGCCGGGCGGAGAGGTCAGGAGTTTGACGTCCACCAGGGATCGTACGAATGCCAGGCCGATTCGTCGGACTTCTGCACGAATTCGGCCACCAATGGCACGTCGGGAAAGAACAACGCCATCGCCGACCGCGATCGGGTGTTGTCCGTGTAGGTGTCAGGCAGTTCGACAGCCGCCGCCTCGGCCGGTTCGACAGAGGATGAAGCTCGGGTGTCGAAGCGGGGGGCGCGCGCGAAGAGTCCCAGAACAACAGCCGTCGAAAACGCGGCGGCGGCAAGCGAGCCGCGCACGATCATGCGCCGGCGCCGAACCCGATCCACGCGCCCGAGAACGCGCACCGCGAAATCATCGCCAAGCAGCCGCTCGCTTTGAGGTTCGGTACGTCTCATGTGCCGCTCTCGCTCAGTATTTTGCGCAGGCGCGCGCGAGCGCGAAACAGGCGCATCGCGACCGCCGAAACGCTGCTTCCGGTTATCCGCGCAAGGTCGCGATAGGACCATTCGCCATCGCGCATCAGGCCGATTATCTCGCGCTGTTCGGGCGGCAGGCTTTTGAGTGCATCCTCGAACGCGCCGATCGAGTACCCGCCGACATCGTCCCGGGCCGCAACCTCCTCGTGTTCGCGCAGGAACGGCACGAACATTCTGCGCCATCCGAGGCGCCGCAGATGATCCATGCATACGTTGCGCGCTATGCGAAACAGCCATGCATCAAAGGTCTCGGGCGTCTTGAGCCGCGGCAGTCCGAGCGCCATCTTTACGAATACCGTCTGGCACAAATCCTCGTAGTCGGCGTCCCTTCCCACTATCGAGACCACGAAGCGCGCCACCCGTTCCTGATTGCAGCGAATCAATTCCTCGAGTGCCTTGCGGTCGCCCTCCCGGGCGCTCAGCACCAGGGCGCTGGATGTCCGTGGTCTCACGGCCGGTGACCGGGAATGGTCGGCGCGGGGAATCGCGGAACTTCGGCGGACAGGCCGGAGCGACGGCCGATGTCTGTCGGCGGGGTCCGGCGTGGCGGCCGCAACCGCCGCCTCCGGATCAGGAAGAATGGCGATTCCGCGATGCCTATTGCCGTTCACCGGCTGCCGGCTCCGGTGGCGCCATCTTGCCGCCCATCAACGCCTCGATTTGCGAATGGATCGAACTCATCCGCTGGTTGAAGGTGCTCATCTTCGCCAGTTGCTCGGGGGTGAGGATGGCGCGGATCTTGAGCGCGGTCACGATCGACTGCTGCTGCATCTTCTCCTCGAGCTGTCCGGCGCGCCGGGTCAAAGGCGCAAGGTCGGATTCAGTCACGGTGCCCGAGGATAAGAGTTTATCGGCGATCTGCTGGTGGATCGAATGCAATTCCTTGAGCATGGACTCGGACTCCGGACGACTGGAATCCAGGATTTCGCGCAGTTTCGTCTGTTGTTCGCTTGTCAGGTTCGCGGACCTGAGCGCGAGCATAAACGGCGGAACCAGGGGAGGTGCCGGAGGACCGCCTATCCCGCCACGCGGCATCGGCGGCGGCATCTGCGCCACTGCGATCGTCGGAAGAACAAGAGCAAGCATGAAGGCAAGAGTGGATGCGGCTTTGTTCAGCTTCATGGTCGAAGTACCCTTTCTTTTCATCCGGTCTGTCTTGTAAGACGGGGCAGGGTCCGAAAAATCACCCGACCGATCCACCTGTTTTTCAAAAATCCTGGGCAAGGAGCTAATCGTGGAATATCGCAGACTTGGAGATTCGGGGCTTAAGGTCTCGCTTGCCGGTCTTGGATGCAACAACTTCGGGATGCGCTGCGACGCGGAGCAGACGCGGGCCGTTGTCCATCGCGCGCTCGACGAGGGGATCACCTTCTTCGACACCGCCGACATCTACGGAAATCGGGGCGGCTCCGAGGAGATGCTGGGCCGGGCGCTGGGAAACCGGCGGCGCGACGTGATAGTCGCGTCGAAATTCGGGATGCCCATGGGCGACGGACCTTACATGCGCGGCGGCTCGCGCAGGTACATCATGGCGGCGGTCGAGGCGAGCCTTCGCCGCCTCGCCACCGACTACATCGATGTCTACCAGATCCATCAGCCCGACCCGGAAACGCCCCAGGAGGAAACGCTTTCGGCGCTCAACGACTTGGTGCGTTCGGGCAAGGTCAGGTACATCGGCAACAGCAATTTCTCCGGATGGCAGATTGCGGACGCGGACTGGATCTCGCGCACCCACGGTTGGCCCAGATATGTATCGGCGCAAAACCAGTACAACCTTCTGGACCGAAGGATCGAGCGCGAGGTTCTTCCGGCCTGCCGCAAGTTCGGGCTCGGGATGCTGCCTTACTTCCCGCTGGCCAGCGGATTTCTGACCGGCAAGTACCGCCGCGGAGCCGAGCTCCCGGCCGGCACCCGGCTTGCCCTGATGCAACCGATGGCGAAACAGGTGCTGACCGAGGCGAACTTCCTAATCCTGGACAAGCTCGACGAATTCGCGCGAAACGCGGGCCGCACAATCGTGGAGCTGGCGATGAGCTGGCTTGCCTGCCGGCCCGAGGTCTCCAGCGTGATTGCGGGCGCCACTCGGCCCGAGCAGGTGACCGAGAACGTCAAGGCTTGCGGATGGAAGCTGAGTCTCGAGGAGCTTCGCGAAGTGGACGAAATAACCCGCCGCTGAAAATCCCCATCCTGCCGTGCGTCCGCGCGCGGCGCGTTACGGAGCGGTTAAGGGAGGCGCCTGAGGGTGAAGAGCAACCTGGGGGTCCTGCGTCTCATAAATAGGGTGAGAGTGAAACGGCGCTTGTGCGGAATGACGGCAAATAGGAAGATCGATCAGGCTTGCCGCGATGTGCTCACGATAACCGCGATGCGAATTCGTGAAAGGCTCGAGTCGAAACGCCGCAATCTTTCCAGGCTGTTCGCCGCGGTAATACTGATGATGGCGTTGCCGGGCGCCGCTCTCGCCGGACAGGCAAAGAGCCCGCCGCCGCTCGTGCTGCCATCGAACCAGGGTTCTCAATCCTCCACGCTGGAGTTGCCGTCGGTTCCGGGACATCAGGGAGAAACCCTCAACATCCCACCGACCCTTCCCGGGCCGCAGGAGCAGCAGGAGCTGACGATCCCGTCGCGCGAGCTTCGGCAGCAGCCCGGCTACGCGCAGGTGACCGTGACCGTCACCGATCCCAAAGGCGCATACGTTACCGGGCTCAGGAAGGACGACTTCAAGCTCTACCTAGACGGTCAGCAGCGACCGATCGAATTCTTCAGGCAGGATCTGAACACTCCCGTTTCGATCGGAATCCTGGTCGACACGTCGGGAAGCATGCAGCCGAAGCTGATGCAGGCCGAGCTGGCAATCCTGGATTTTCTGGCCGAACTGAACCCGCGCGACGATGTGTTTCTGCTCGCGTTCTCCAACAAGCCGTATCTTCTCCAGGCGTTCACGACCAATCATGCGTATGTCGAGAATAAGGTGCGGATGCTGCACGCTTTTGGCCAGACCTCGCTGTTCGACGTGATCCTGCAGGGGCTCCAGACCGTCAAGCGGGGCAGATACGACAAGAAGGCCCTGCTGGTTATCACCGACGGGATGGACAACACGAGTGTTGCAAGGCTCGAGGACGTGGTCGCGCTCGCCAGAAAACAGGGAGTGCTGATCTACTCAATCGGAATCGGTAACCCGAACGGCTACGTCGGCCCGAGCATCGCCATCGGCCCGTTCGTAATCGGCGGCGGAGCGCAGGACCGGGTCGATGCCGACACGCTGCGGACGCTTTCGACGGAAACCGGCGCCAAAACCTACATCATCCCCCAGGTCGGCAACGGCGCGGCCTTGAGGAGCGCCTGCCAGCAGATCAGTCTCGAGCTGCGCGAGCAATACACGCTTGGATTCGTTGCGCCCGACCCGAGCGCGGGCGGCTATCGCAGCGTCCGCGTCGAGACGCCGGACCATCCTGATGACGAGGTGCGCGTACGCAAAGGCGTGGAGGTCGGAGGTCCCGCCGCCTACGCCGCGGATCCCTCCGGCGGCGCGATTCCCTAAGCGCCGAACCTGACGCGCAACGCGCCTAGTCGAGCTTTCTTTTCCCGTAGTAGGGCAGGGTGGTTCCCTCGTCCTGCTTTTCCTGCGCGGTCTCCTGCTTGCGCGGTCTGGTTGACATCGCGCTGTAGAGCGCGAGCGTTCCCGGTTCGATAACGTCAGGGTCGGTGACGATATTGACGCAGGCCGCGCGCCCGGACCCGAGCGCACGCTTCATCGCCGGTGCGATCTGGTCGGGCCGTTCCACGAGTTCGCCGTGCGCGCCGAGTCCTTCGGCCGCGCGTTCGTAATGGACCATCCCAAGCTCCGTGGCCATGTGGCGTCCCTTGCCCCACATCAGCTCCTGCCCGTGCTTGGACATCCCCCATTGCTTGTCGTTGTTGATCACGACCGTGATTGGGAGATTGTTTTTCGCCGCCGTGTGGAACTCCGCGAAGTTCAGACCCGCCGAACCGTCGCCGATGATGCAGAAGACCTGGCGGTTCGGATGGGCCGCCTTCGCCGCCATCGCAAACGGCAGCCCCACGCCCAGACATCCCAGGTAGCCGTGGCTCAGGAAGGATCCCGGATGGCGGGCGGTCCACGCGCCGCTCATCCACGACGCGGTCTCGCCGCCGTCGGCGACCACGATCGCGTCCGGATCGAGAAGCTTCGCGATTTCATGCGCCATGCGGGCGGGATGGATGGGCGAGGAGTCGCTCTTGAGCGCATCGTCGAACCGATGGCGCATCGCGTCGCGAATCGCGCCCAGCCGCTCCAGCCATTCCCGATGCTCGAACCTGGTTCCCTTGACCGCGTCGATCGCGTCGCGCAGGAACTCGCGGCAGTCTGATACAACTCCGAGCTCGATGTCGCGATTGCGGCCGATCTCCTCGGGCTCGATATCCACCTGCACGACACGCGCATCCGAGGGGATGACCGAGTTGCGGCCGCCGGTGAACAGGCCGATTCGGGTGCCGAGCAGAATCACGAGATCCGCGCTGCCGCCGCTTTTGGCGTGAGCGGCGGGATGGATGGCGCCGAAGCCGCCGAAGCACAGGTCGTGATCCTCGGGGATGGAGCCGCGCGCCTTGGAATTCGTCATCACCGGCGTATGGGTGAGTTCGGCGAACTCGGTGAGTTCGCGGCCGGCCTGCGAGAACCAGACGCCGCCGCCCGCGAGGATTGCCGGCCGCTTCGCCTCGCGCAGCCATTCGAGCGCCTGGGCCAGGGCCGCGCGCGAGGGGCCCGGCGCGCTCTGCGGCCGGTATTTTTCGGGAAAGCTCACGCTCGATTCCTCGACCCGCGCGAACAGCACATCGATCGGAAGCTCCAGGAAAACCGGTCCGGGACGCCCCGAAACCGCGTGCCGAAAGGCGGCGGCGACATACTCGGGGATCCGCTCGGTGTGGGTTACCGATCGCGCCCATTTGGTGATCGGACGCATTATTCCCATCTGATCGACCGCCTGCAGCGGAAGCCGGTCGTCGTCGGAGAGCGGGCTTCGTCCGCCAATCAGAACCATCGGGATCGAATCCATGAATGCGTTGGCGACGCCGGTCACCGCGTCGGTCACGCCCGGTCCGGCGGTGACGATCGCCACGCCGGGCCGGCCCGTGGTTCGAGCCCATCCGTCGGCCATGTGCGCGGCGGCCTGTTCATGGCGGGTATCGATTACGCGGAAGTCGTGCCGCATGCACGCCGCGTAGATCGCGTCGAGATGGCCGCCATGAAGGGTGAAAATCTCGCGTACCCCTTCGCGCTCCAGCGCGCGAACGATCATTTCTCCGCCGTCGATCTTCGCCACGGTAGGAACCTCCGCTCCGTCCCGGCTCGAGCGATGAAGAGTCGCGTTTTTCAGGATGCTCGGACGGTAGCGAAAGTGATTCTAGGCCGCCTGCATCCGGGTCGGCAAACACGGCCCGCGAATCGGGGCAGTGTCACTGATGGGCGATCCGGGTGCGCACCAGTTCTCCCTCTTGCGCCGCCTGACCCAGGTTGATCGCCACCATCTCGTCCCCGCGCAGCCCCTGCAGCACCTGGCAGTTCATTCCGTCATCCTGGCCCAGTTCGACTTCGACCAGATGGATCCGATTGTCGCGAACCACCGGCACGAAGGTCTTGCCGTTCTTGAACACCAGTGCATCGTCGGGTACGAGCGGAGCGGCGGAGGAGCCG
>Ga0070740_10003233_pt1 | contig 17673 bp, 15 predicted proteins | sample Coa_R2_FD_67286 | JGI IMG/M metagenome (GOLD analysis project Ga0070740, IMG submission 67286) | Surface soil microbial communities from Centralia Pennsylvania, which are recovering from an underground coalmine fire - Coalmine... | ecosystem: Environmental > Terrestrial > Soil > Unclassified ... | reverse complement strand
TGGGTATATTTTATTTCCTGAATCGATATGATTTCGATCTTCCATATTATGTTCTGGTATTTTTTCCTCTGGTTTTTGGATATCTGTTGCGTCCGGCAAAAAACAATCCGAGGATTCCACGCATTGCTTACAAGATGATATTTGTAATTTTTGTTTCTGGTGGAATTATTTATCCGCTCTATCAATCCATGCGTCTTAATACGTATATTCGCGGTGATTACCAGCAAGCCATGATCAAAATGAGTTCCGAATTGCTAGGCAGGGATGGAGAATTCATCGGCGGAATACCATTTATTTACTATAAAGAACAGCCTGTAGAAGGAGTCAGGAATCTGATCAGTCCGGCGATTGCCTATTTATTCAAGCCAAAGGCTTCCATCAAGCCTCTCTTGCTGCCTTCTTTGTATCTGGCTCCGGCGACACAAGAAGAAGTCCTGGCAAATTTTGATAAATCACCCGTTAAAGTGATTATCAATAATGTCAGAATGGCCAGCCTGCCGCCGGCTATCAAGGCATTTGTGGCTGATAACTATCGTCATTTTTATGGCAGCATTTATCTATATGCTCCATCCATACAACCTCAGCAGCTGAGTTTTATTCTAAAATTTACGGCACGATACCGGATAAATTCATCCGTGAACAGCCAGATAACGATAGATGGAAAAAACTTCAGACCGGGACAAATCATCAAACTGAACAAAGGCGACCATACCAATTGGTCCAGCCACGCATATCACCTTGAACTGCAACCCGACGTGAATGTGGATACTAGCAATCCGAAATATCAGACAGATAACTTCCTCGACATGTTCAGATCCGTCGTTATCTGATCATTCCAGGATTTCATTCATCTGGACAGGGCTTTCCTATGCATATATTTTGCGCTATTCTCCCGATATCTTTATACATCATACAAAGGACATCGCGCCGTGCTGTCTATAAAAGGACAATCTCGATCCTTCATCTTGGTACTGACAGGACTTTGCCTGTTCTACCTTGGCTTTGAAATTTTTTACAATCAATATGCCATGCTTTCTGTCGACGAATTTTGGTTCGCTCATGTCGTTTATCAATATAAGGATGGGTTGCCTTACCGCGATTTTTCACCGTATAAGACTGTTCTGGGTTATTACCTCTTGCTGCTATCAATGTTGTCAACCCACGGTGTAATTCATACCTTGCTGACAACCAAAAATGCATTGACCATATTAAACACATGCATTTTATTTTCTTCATCGTTATGGCTGACACGATTTTTTTCGCGTTCCGGCATTCTAGCCGGACTGGCATTGCTGGTGTCATCTGAAATTGTCTTGTCATACTCATCACAAATTCGAGTTGATCTGCTTGGTTACTGGTTTTGTTTTTTTTCCCTGCTGTTACTGCTCGAAAAACGGTATTGGCTGGCAGGCGTGTTAATTGGCCTTGGCTTTGCAACAACACAAAAAGCCATCTGGTATATTTTTGCCAGCAACTGTGCACTCGGAGTGTACTGGCTTCTCAATAGTTACAAGTCAGACATTGCAAAAGGCAGTATTATATACAATCTTGTCTGTGCAATCGTCATCGGTTCATATCTGGCGTTTTGGGCATGGCTCTCCAGCTGGCATGGCGTTTTCGACAATGTATTCCTTGAAGCATCCGCGATGTACAAGCTCGACTGGTACGACAGTGCCCGAAAATTATTCTGGGAGGCAATCACTCTTTACAATCCCTTGATATTTTTATTGGCTCCAGTCACGCTCATCAGCGCTTTTGTCACGCATGATGATGATCATCACTATCAAAACAGGATGTTCGTACTAACCTATGCGCTTGTGATCCTGCTTTGCCTCATACCGTACAAACAGGTATTTCCGTATTACATGCAAGTCACCATTCCCGTATTTTTTGTGTTATATGCCGCGTTTTTCTCGTGGTTATTTGCCATCTTCACCCTGCAACGAACATTGCGCGTCATTGTAAGTAAATATTTTTTATGGACTTTTCTCACCCTTTACACAATGGCTGTCATTTATATTGTCGTCGATTTCTCGTTGCCGTTGCCTTATCTGCTCATTTGCCTGATCCCGATATCGCTCATCTGTTATGTCACCAATTATTCAACCCTTCAGCAGCAGCTTTCCTCGCTCCTGTTCAGCATCACCATCATTACTGTCATTTTTATTGGCCTGATTTATCCTTTCACACTTTTTCCCGCCAGAATTGCTTACATGAATGGCAATTATCAAAAAGCGCACATCCGGGTAGTTAACAAATTGATTGAGGACGGAACTGATTATGTTGCGGGGATAGAACTGATTTACAACCGGACACAACCAATTGCGGGATTACGTCATTTGATGGGCCCCGCTATTGATTATCTGTACAAACCGACTCCCAAACTTCGGTCCGTCATGCTGGCTTCCCTGTATGAGGATCCCAGTGTGACCATGGATTCAGTCATTGCATCACTGCGAAATTCACCTGTCAAATTTTATGTAAATAATTATCGCATCATGGCCTTGCCGCGTAAGCTCAAAACTTATCTTGCCTCACAGTATGAACATTTATGGGGCAGCGTTTATATTTACGCCCCGACTATTTCCCGCGGCACGCAATCCATTTCGATCAAATTTTCCGGCAATTATCTTATTGAACCAAGATCAGCGGGCAACATCAGTTTAAATGGCAAACAATACGCGAACAACACGATTATTTACCTTCAAAAAGGTCAATACCTAACTAACGCCAGCGGCGATTTCCGCTTGAAACTGGTTCCTGAAAAAATCACACCTTTGCTTGATCCGCATTTCCAGATGGATAATTATGATAAACTCATTTTTTGAATCGATGCAGGCTCGATAAGCAAGGCGGTCAAATCCTTGTCCAAGCCCTTGCCAACATTCCGAATTTTCGGCATGATTATTTTTCAATATCTTCAGACTTTCAAACAGGTTTGCCCATGGCAAATTCACAGACAGCTGTACTGATTCCCTGCTATAACGAAAGCACCACACTGTCGCAAGTCATTCATGATTTCAAGCGCGCGCTCCCAGACGCTGTCATTTATGTCTACGATAACGGCTCAACGGATAACAGCGCGGCGATTGCCAAAGCATCCGGAGCCATAGTCAGGCACGTTTCCATTCGCGGCAAAGGCCAGGTTGTACGTAGAATGTTTGCCGACATCGATGCGGATATCTATGTCATGGTTGACGGAGATGCTACGTATGACGCTGCCAGTGTGAATAAGGCCATAGATTTGCTGCTCAGGAATTCGCTGGATATGGTTGTCTGCACTCGCAACCCAATCGGTGACAAATCATTTCGCCCTGGCCACGCCCTGGGAAACAAATGGTTCACGCAAACAGTGAATTTTTTATTCGGCCACCAATTCAATGATATCTTTTCCGGATACAGGGTTTTCTCGCACCGTTTCGTGAAATCATTCCCTGCCATCTCGCAGGGTTTTGAAATCGAAACGGAAATTACCATCCATGCACTCCAACTGGGTCTTCCGGCAGCCGAAATTGAAACACCGTACCAGGAGCGCCCCGCGGGTTCATCCAGCAAGCTGAATACCTTCAAGGATGGCTTGCGGATCTTGCGCACCATATTTTTACTGTTCTTGTATGTGCGCCCCATGGCTTTTTTTGGAATTTTATTTATTGTTTTAATGTTTGCCTCATTAATTCTGGGAACACCTGTTATCGTTCATTTCATTCAAACCGGCTTGGTACCCAGGATGCCAACAGCGCTATTGGCTGCATCGCTTGGAGTATTGGCGAGCCTGTCGCTGGCGTGCGGCATCATTCTGGACAGTGTCAGCAGGTCACGCCTGGAGACTAAGCGCTGCTGGTATCTCATTGCCACCTCGGTACGCTGACCTTTATGTCCATGATCAACCGGAACAATATTGGCAGCCATATCATGCTTCCGCTTTCCATGCTGGTTTGCGGCTGGCTATCGGTCTGGTTTGGCAAAGAATTATGCTGGGACCTTGCTCATTATCACTACTATACTCCATTCGCATTTCTGCATTCCCGTCAGGGAATTGATTTCTGGCCAAACTCGTATATACACCAGTTCATCAATCCAACCATTGACTTACTCTCATACTTCCTGATCAACTCCTTTACCCCGCGTACGGCTGAATTTATTTTAGGCGCCCTCCATGGAATCAATTTATGGCTGGCGTTCCTGATCGCACGCCGCTATTTGCCTGCACGGACCAGCAACTGGCCAGGCGTGTTCAATATGAATACGCTTTTGGCGATATTTCTGGCGGCATTAGGTCTTTACGGTCCCACCGCCCTGCCAGGTATTGGCTCATTTCAGAATGATAATCTTGTCAGCATTTTTGTTTTGGGATTTGTGCTGTTGCAGATAAGAGCGCTGGATGACTCTACTGTTATGCATAAATTACCTGTGAAGCCGTTACTGATTTCCGGTTTCATCCTGGGACTGGGTTTTGGGTTGAAGCTCACTGCAGGGATTTATGTTGCAGGCGCAATTATTGCAACACTGATCCTGCCTGTCCCAGTTAATACACGATTAAAATGGCTGCTGCTCTGGGGATTTTCTACAGCCATTGGCATGTCACTTACCGCAGGCCACTGGATGTATCTCATGTGGCAACAACACCACAATCCATTCTTTCCATTTTTTAATAGCATCTTTCATTCACCGGATTTTGTTTCCATCAACTGGCGTGACCAACGCTTTCTTCCTCAAGGCATCCTGCAAACGCTCTTCTTTCCGTTTTACTTTGCACTAGATGGACGTACGGCAGATGCACCCTTTCGTGATTTCCGCTTTCCGGTTGTCTTTGTCCTGTTTGTGTTGGCAGGCATACAATGGGCATGGATGAAACCCCGGCAAAAAGAGAATAGTCATCCACAGAACCGCGTGACGCACACCGTACAAGTCCAGCAATACTGGCTGTTCGCGTTTTTCATTTTTTCCTATCTGGTCTGGCAGTTCTATTTCTCTATCGCCCGTTATCTTGTTGTCCTCGAAATATTGTCGCCGCTAGTTATTTTTCTCCTGATCAGGCAAGTGATTAATAATATACATGTGCGTATAGTGTTACTGGTGACGATATTTTATTCGCTGATAATCTTACTATCACCTATTCCAATGGTAAGAGCACCCTGGTACGACACCAGCTTTTTTAATGTACGGCTGCCACAGTCTGTTTACTCCACGCCTAAAGCAACCGTACTGATCACTTACACAGCTTATGTAATGGACCAGAATCCGCGTCCGCAATCCTATCTGATCCCGTTTTTCCCTTCTCAATGGCATTTCATAGGCGTGCCTTTTTGGCACGAGCGATATTTGTCAGATCATGCTGTCAGCCAGCAAATCACATCACATCTGCATCACGCTGAAGGGAAAATTTATTTACTGTCATCTGACATGAATATGCCCGCGTTCTATCAGGCTGCGCAAAAATTTGGTCTGATCCCGGCAGGAAAATGTGAAAAAATTCTCAGCGACCGGCAAGCTGTCACACATCAAAATGTGCTATTGTGCGAAGTCAGGCAGCTTTGATTATTCTGCTGCCGAGTATCAGGCCGCTTCCTGCTTCCCAAAATGCATGTCGAGAAGACTCATGAAAAAACTTGCGAACATCAATTGCATGCCAAGTATCAATACTGTAATTGAAGGAATAAGAATACGCATTGTATAGGCTGGAACAAGCGGACCAAAGGAATGTTGCTGCCAATAGATAAAAGAATAGCAGGATCCGGCAGCACCAGGAAGCAGCAAGCACAATCCAGCTGCCAGCCCATGCTCAAGCCTGATCCTTTTTAATATTCGCGGGAAATAATCCGGCGTGAAACTTGTTTTCATATGAAAGGCTGCAATACGCTTCGCGAAAAAAGCAAAGCAGACCGCTTGCAAACCTACTATCATGAACAATCCCCCAAATAACATCGTATGAATATCGAGATTCACATGACCGACCAGCAACGGACCCCTGATCAGCAAGGACATAAGCAATATTCCGGAAAATAAAAGAAACAGGCCAGGATAGAAGAAAAGCCATCGGGGGCTAAATAAGAGCAACAAACGCAAATGCCGCCAACCATCCCGCCAGGGACGCAAATGTGGCCGCCGGCTGCGGCCATCTGGATATAATTGTGTAGGTACTTCAGTGATATTGAGTTTCTTCAAGGTAGCCTTCACCACCATCTCGCTTGCGAATTCCATGCCATCGCCTTGCAAATCCAGCTGCAAAAAGCTATCACGCCGGAATCCACGCAAGCCGCAATGAAAATCGCCAATGTCGCTTCTGAAGAACATTCTGCCTAGAAAAGATAATACCGGATTCCCAATGTACCGATTCAAAAATGGCATTGCGCCATCAATAATCCCGCCCTTGAACCGGTTACCCATGACCAAATCATATCCATCCCTGAGCTTGATTAAAAAAGGCATTAAATTCAGGAAATCATAGCTGTCATCTGCATCGCCCATGATGATATAGCGCCCGTTGGATTCCTGAATCCCGCTTTTTAAAGCAGCACCGTATCCGCGCTTCGCAACTGAAATCACTCTTGCACCAAGCGCGTGCGCAATCTCCCGGGAACCATCAACACTGCCATTATCAGCAATGAGAATCTCGCCATGCACCTGCTGGGTCTCGAGAAATTTCCTTGCTTTCTGGATACAGATCGCCAGTGTTTCCGATTCATTAAGGCAAGGCATTAGAATTGTCAACTCACATGATTCCATTCAGTGTTCCCTGTTATGCATTGTTGGTCTTTTTTTCTTGTATCGCAGTCAGGATCCCGCGCAAGATATTCATTTCCATAACATCCGGCCGCGTACGTAAAAACATGCGCCTAAGACGTGTCATTAATTTGCGCGGAGCATTCAATTTTAAAAAATCAATCTCGACCAGCACTTCCTGGAGATGCGTGAAAAATTTTTCCATTTCATCCGCGGTTGCCAGACGATAATCCCATTCATCAGCAACAGCAGTTTGATCCAGACTCGCGATACGCAACTCATAAGCCACAACCTGGACAGCAGCGGCAATATTCAGAGAACTATATTCCGGATTGGCTGGAATATGAATATGCAGGTGACAGCGCTGCAATTCTTCATTGCTTAATCCCGATTGTTCACGGCCAAAGAGAATAGCCGTCTGGCTGTCAGGTGACTCATTCTTAACTTTTTCAGCCATTTCCCTGGGCATCAGCAGGGGCCAGGGAATCGTGCGCATACGCGCGCTGGTTCCAACGACCAGCTGACAGTCAGCAATGGCCTCATCCAGCGTTTCCACGACCACCGCCTGATCGAGGATATCAGATGCGCCGGAAGCCATTTCTACCGCCTTGGGGTGCGGAAATTGCTGGGGTGAAACCAGGACCAGGTCTGACAAGCCCATTGTTTTCATGGCCCTGGCTGTTGAACCAATATTGCCTGGATGGGAAGTATTTACCAAAACGATGCGAATACGATCTAGCATATTTTTTATTCAATCATGATGTTTATCATTTTCCCCATTCTAGCACTAACCGCCGGAAAAAGAATAATCGAGAATGTCCGCGAAACTGTGGCGCGTACGTCATAATCCAGTGAGCATTCCTGACCGCAGCCTTGACTTCCCTAGCCTGATTGGTCCACAGCAAACACGGCCTTGAATTTACGCCGGCGCAGAATGCCAAAGATAATGTAATCCAGTCTGTCCCATAAACTAATAAAGTTTGGATTCAATAGCGCACATTTCAAAAAAGCCTTCCACCCGATCTGATGTATCATGAATAAATTCCTGCTGTGAAAACGATGATTCAATAAATTGATCCGCTCAGGCCGTCCTGTATCCGCAAGCTTTTTATTGATGTAGTGAAATGCCCGTTCAGTTCGTCTTGTCAGCCGGCGAATGGTTTCAAAATCCAGCTGCACAAACTCATTATTGCTAAACCAATTGTCGCCATGCAGACGGTAGTAACAAAGCGGCTGATTAATGGCAGCCACATTCCCCATAATGCCAGCCAGCATTTGCAAAGGAAAATCAGCATCAATCCGGTTTAGATACGGTGTTAACGGCAAGACCCGGGCTAGAAAAGTCCGCCTGAAGGACAGAAATGAGGTTGGCGGAAACAAGGTTTCACAATAAAGCTGGACCCGCTTGCTGACATCCCCTTGCATGATTTTTTTAGGGAATACCTCGCCGATTATCTCCCTGTGAATATTGATGTATTTACCCCGGTGATAGATCAATACCGCATCAGGGTTACTGACTGCGGCTTCGGAAAGAATGGATAATTTATTCTTATAATAAATGTCATCCGCATCAAGAAAACAGATCAGCTCGCCTTTGCTTGCCTGAAATCCCGCATTGAACGCTGCTCCCTGGCCGCAGTTTTTCAACTGGAAAACAGGCTTGATCCTGTCGCCGTAAGACTCGATCACTTCGCGGGAATGATCCGTAGACGCATCATCCACGACAATGACTTCATAATCCGTGTAATCCTGGGCAAGCACACTGTCGATGGCATCGGTAAGAAAACGTGCATAATTATAATTATTGATAATCACACTAATATATGGTTTTTTCTGCATAATCATCCCAGATCCAGGCTTGACAAATATTGGCGCCGGCGCTTTACGCCAAAATTCAAATAACCTATCAAATTCTTCCAGTTTTTTAAGCTGGTACGCATACCAACCCGAAACACATATTCCATCCAGCCAATTTCATTGAAAATATAGCAATTTCTGATATGGTCTCTTGATTTCATCAAATCAAACCGGTCATCAAGACCGAGTTCATTCAGTTTTTTATTGAGATAATAAAATCCTTTTTCCGTTCTACGCATCGCTTCCCGCAGATTTCGCAAATTGCCATTGTTTGTTTCTCCATTGCTAAACCAGTTATCTCCATGCACACGATAATATGTCAGCGCATGCGGGATGGCGGCAATTTCTCCCAAAATCGGCGCAAGTTGTATGAGTGGAAAATCTCCGCCTTCCCTGGTCATAAATGGTGATAATGGTAAAACCCTGCTGAGATAACTTCTTCTGAATACAACAAACGAGGTCGGTGGAAAAATTCCTGACTCAACAAGCAGGATGCGTTTTTTTAAATTCCCTTGCGGCATTTCCGCTGGAAAGGCCTCACCTATCCTGTTTAGATTGCCATCCACCAGATAACCCTGATGATAAAACATCACTGCATCCTGTTTTTTCATTCCCGCTTCCGCGACAATGGATAATTTGCTCTCGACAAAGAGATCATCCGCATCCAGAAATGCAATCAACTCTCCACTGCTCGCTGTGAAACCAGCATTAAAAGCCGCACCCTGTCCACTATTGGCTGCAAGCAGCACCGGGATGATCTGATCAGCATACAGGGAAATGATGTCGCGTGAATGATCAGTTGATGCATCATCTACAACAATGAGTTCATAATCAGTAAAATTCTGACGCAACACACTGGCGATAGCCTGATGTAAAAACCGGCCATAATTATAATTGTTGATTATCACGCTGATATAGGGCTTTTTTCGTTGCTGCATAATAATCCCGGCTTCTCATTATATCTGGCATACGTGCATCCCCCTGCATAGGGAAACTCAAAATCAATGGCCACGCTTAAAGCGATTCGCCTTATTGTAAAATTGCGCGGCACGCATCCATGATTGCCGCTTCAATCGGTTCATATTTCTTTTGCAGAAAATGTTGTGCACGCAAATCCGCCCACTCACGTAATGTCTGCTTGTTTGAACTTCGTTTAATTTTCTCGGCGGTTTTGAGCATTAACGCATTTTCGATTTTATTTTTTGTTGCCGCAATTGGATGCAGCGCGGGATGAAACGATACTCCGACACCGATCTGCTCCAGATAATGCCCAACCCAGTTACTTTCAAAGTGATTTGGCAAGACAAATTGCGGAATGCCGGCAGCCAGCGCCGCCTCGGCCACCACTATGTCCCCATGATGAATGGTAAAAGCGCAATTTTTCAATACTTCATTAAGAACCGGATAAGCCTGGCACACTATCATCCCTGACTGGACAAGATATTCCTGTAAACCGTATGGCGCACCGGGTATATAAAAAATTCCTTTTTTATCCAGATCACTCAACCCAATGATGATTTCTTCAATATCTGGGTAATCCATTTTCAGATAAGCGAAAAAATAATCCTTTTCATTACGGATAGAATAGGATGGCAATGGCAAAAACGGTCCTGATTTCACGTTGCCATTGCCACTCCGGAATGTTTGATAGGGATCAAGTTCGGGAATATGCGAGATAAAACTGTATTCACTTTGTAAAATCGCTGGCAAATACGGCGGCAACTCCTTTTTCCTTCGGGATTGTACGGCATGTACATTTTTCAGCATGTCATGTGTTGATGCCAGTGGCGGTGCATCTGGTCTTAATCTTGGAAAATCAGCAAGGTGAGACGGTGGAAGGCTTAATGCATCACTAAGTTGTATTGATGGAATGTGCTTGTAAGCCGCGAGACTTGCAACAGGAGCACAATCACAAATGAGCAGCCGAGGATTGATCAGTTCAAATATCGTATCCCATGACGCAACCAGATTAGCCAGGATTCTGGCGTTATTAAACCCCAGCAATGCCAGCCGGTCACCATACCCTCCCATTTTCGTCACTGCTCTCGGCTTGTGAATGGCAGGCGCAGGCGCTTTGGGTGATGAAATGAATGGCAGGCAATCACTATCTTCCAGCGCAGGTAAACTGCTGCCAACCAGATAGACTTGATGCCCGATCTGCTTTAATTGTTTTTGCAGGTGTTTCAATCTTGAGATATGCGAAGTATCTCTTTCATATTCCCAGGCAATAATGATTGCAGAACTCATGTTGCAGCCTCTTCCATTTAAGCAAACGTGACCAACGCGTTTAGCATGTTGTTGTCCATCAGTGGTATTACATCATTTTTGTGACAGGTTCTAGTGATTTTTGTAACTTAGTGAGCATGCCTTGAAGCATGACGATTCACTGTCACACTTCAAGGAAGTTTTGTTGCTGAAATGATTAGCTATGGAATCTTGGTGTTAAAACATTTTCATGTGTATTCATAACCAGCAGATCCAGTGTCGGCGGAACCATATCCTCGCGATGACGACGCTCCAGAGATTTGCCTGGATCGCACGGGTCGCCAAAGTAATAACGCAGCCCGAGGAATCCATAGTTGAGGCTATGCGCACCCACACCTGCATCAGCGAAAATGGACAATCCCGGAAGGGAAGCTAGTCCTAATTGATATTCCGCTCCTATCTGGCCAGCACCGTCACCTTGTACAATAATACCGCCGAGATTTAAATCCAGGTTTGGTATCGCATACCAGTGAACAATTGCTTCAGCATAATAGGAACCGCCAACTTCATTTTCATGCATGCCGCCCGCTTCGCCAACAAATGTCAGATTTTTCCAATAATCTTCGCCATGAAGACCATAAAGGGTCTGATATACATGGTCGCTATTAGTATACGCGACATGAGGACCCAACAATCCTTGCGCCGGATTTCTCCAGAAAATATAACCATCCAGGCCCTGGGAGTTGGTATGAGCGACAGATCCGTCAAAAGCATGTAACTGGGCGCCGAAATCATGGGATAGCGGCATTGCCAAACCACCTTCAACAAAACCACCGCCGCCGCTATCTATGTTGTTGTGCAGATAGCCGCCTGCAGCGTCTATCCAACCATTGACATTTGATACCGCTGGCAATGAGCCAGAATTTGCTGCATTGGCTGCACCCATGCCTATGCTTGATGATGCAGAAGCAACGAGCAACGGCCACTTCAGCTTATTGACCATTTTTCTTAACAAGCCTTTGACATTCTTTTTCACAACACTGGCTTTATCGACTGCTATTACTTTGCCAGCCGGATTTTGCGCAGAAACAGTGATTGAATAATAAAAAGGCTTGGATAATTTTTGCGTATTTTTGAGAATAACAGGCTCCAGTTGTTCGCGAATGAGAGCAAAATTAATTGTCTGCCCGGCAGATTCTGCCTTAAGCGTAAAATGGATATTCCGTCTTTCGCTGTTAAAGTAACAACCCTTCAGGGCTGCACCCAATAATTGGCGTGCCTGTTTCGCCATGCTTACCATAACTTGTGCGCGTTCAATTGTTGCTGTTGGATCAAAAATAATTGTCTGATGGGGAACACGGGAAAGTATTTCTTCTAGAGACTTGGTTTTCTCTAGCGAGAGTGAATTCGTGGTTTTAACATTTATTAAAGCAAAACCCGGTTTATTGATTAATAATTTTTCTATTTGCGCCTTGCTTTGTGAGTCTTTCACATAAAGTGTCAGGGCTTGGCTACTATCCACGCCGCAATAATAAACATCTTTTACTAATGCACCAAGACATTCTTTCAGGTCTGTCGCATCCATCATGATAAAATCTCCATATAATAATATCCCCGGCATAAAATGCCTTCTATTGAGATTAAGATTTCAGGCATATTTTGTAAAGAAAAACTTGAGCGCACAAACTCAGCTCCGGAAATACCTGGTACAGTTGCATACAACAAAATAACAAGCTATGGTAAACCCAACAAGAGTGTTCTCCGTTAAATACACCAGGATGACATCACGCTTATAGCTACACAAATACCAGGGAAAATTACCGATATGGAATATCAAGCCAGGCGTATCTTGATTACAGGCGGCGCAGGATTTTTGGGATCACATTTATGCGAGCAGCTGCTGGATGCAGGCCATCATGTCATTTGCATCGACAATCTCACTACCGGATCATCACACCATATAGACATTTTTGCAGACAATCCAAGGTTTAAGTTCATTCAGCATGATGTAGTCACGCCGTTAGACGTGCATTCTGATTTTGGTCCCATTGATGAAATATACAATTGCGCATGCCCTGCCTCGCCATTGCAATATCAAAAAAATCCTGTCCAGACACTCAAAACCAATGTTTATGGCGCAGCCAATATGCTGGAATATTCCCGCAGGTTGAATGCAAGGATTTTGCAAACCTCGACCAGTGAAGTCTATGGCGATCCGGAAGTCCATCCGCAAGTGGAAAAATACGTTGGCCATGTCAATACGCTTGGCATACGAGCCTGTTATGAAGAAGGAAAGCGCGCAGCCGAAACATTGTTCATAGATTATTACCGACAGTACGCACTGCGCATCAAGATAGCACGCCTGTTTAATGTTTATGGACCGCGCATGCAGATTGATGATGGACGTGTGATACCCAATTTTATTCATCAGGCACTGCTTGATCAGCCCATTACCATTTATGGAGATGGCTTACAGACGCGTTCCTTTTGCTACGTGACAGATACCATCCGGGGACTGCTATCCCTGATGGCAACCGGAGATGACTTTATTGGACCGGTTAACATTGGCAGCACCCATGAAATCACGATTGCTGAGCTGGCTGAAACACTGATTGATATCATCGGTTCCAAATCATCACTGATATTCAAGCCAAAACCCCAGGATGACCCGGTCAGACGACGTCCAAACATTGATTTGGCACGCGAGAAATTAAACTGGGCTCCCGCTATCCCGTTCAGGGAGGGCCTGCAAAATACCGTGGCTTATTTCGAGCAAATGTTAAGCGCAGGCGAACTGGCAAACGCAGTCTGATTTTCATTGAATATTGTGAAGGCGTGGTTTGCCTGCATTTATCCCTGGCATCCTCTTCATATTCGTTTTATTATTTCCACCTTCAATAACTATAAACTGATGCTCTTTAAACACTATGCGAGAACCTCTAATTAATATTGCTGTTGAAGCCGCTCGAGCTGCTGGAAATATCATTATCCGGTCCATGAAACGCCTTGATAACGTTAAAATCGCTGAAAAGCGGCCCAACGATTTTGTCACTGAAGTCGACCAGCGGGTAGAGCAGGAAATCATCTCCATTATCCGCAAGGCCTACCCTTCGCACGGATTTCTTGGCGAAGAGAGTGGCGAAGTAAAAGGTGATGACTATCAATGGATTATCGATCCCATCGATGGCACCCGAAACTTTATTCATGGGTTTCCGCATTTCGCAGTTTCGATCGCAGTCACTTACAGGAACAAAATCGAGCATGGCGTGATTTATGACCCCAGCCGCCAGGAATTATTTACCGCGAGTCGCGGCAAGGGCGCCCAATTAAATGAACGGCGTATCCGGGTAAGTGAACGCAAGCGTCTGGAAGATTGCCTGTTAGGCACAGGATTCGCCTACCGGCACAAGGACAAGGACAATCCGATTCCCGTCAAGGTTTTTCAATCCATGATTCCGATCCTCGGCGATATCCGCCGGGCAGGCGCCGCGACACTCGATCTGGCCTATGTCGCATGTGGCCGTCTCGACGGTTTCTGGGAAATGGGACTGAATATCTGGGATATTGCTGCCGGTATCTTGCTGGTCAAGGAAGCCGGGGGCATGGTTTGTGACCCGCATGGCGGTGAGGACTACCTTAAGACTGGAAATGTGGTTGCTGCCAACCCCGTCATCATGCGGCAATTCCTGAAAACCATCAAACCGCAGATGGACAGCCAGGCCGAATAAAAAGTAAAAAAAACATAAGCTTAACCATGATTCAACGGCATGATTTCAGGAAACGCCCTGGCAAATGCCTTATACTAGAATTATGATATTTCCATACAGGAGGCCGCTCGCATGGCATTTCACTATACGGCAAAAATATATGTGGATGACAGTGAGGTTGACCATGAAAGCGGCGATGATGTTGATGAGCTTTATAACTGGATGCTGATCAAGGCTCAGGGAAAATTTGGCAATTTTCACGGTGAAATTGTTGATAACAAGACCCAAAAAGTCGTCAGAAGCTTTCGCAAGGCTCCGCCTGATTGATCTCCTCCGCAATCCTTCGTATATTGCATTTCTGTGCGAGCCAGGGAATTTACTCTCCCTGTTAAAAATTTACACATAATTAAGGACGTGAAAACCATGCAATATACTTCGAAGGTCTCCTGGAGACGTCATGAATCGACTCCATTCAATGTAAAATCCTATGACAGAACTCATGATGTGGAATTTGGCGGCGGAGCCACTATTTCTGCCAGCAGCGCACCGGAATTCCTGGGCAATCGTGATCTTCCCAATCCGGAAGAATTATTCACTGCTTCCATTTCAAGCTGCTTTATGTTGACCTTTCTTTACTGGGCAGCACTCAAAGGGCTAATCATCAATGATTATACCTCTGAAGCCGTGGGCATACTGGCTAAAAATGAAGAAGGCAAAATGGCCATGACAGAAGTCGTCATCAAGCCAACCATCATCTTCCATGAAGACAAAGCGCCAGATCCGGCATTGCTTGAAGAATTATTCAAAAAAGCGCATGAAAACTGTTTTATCTCATCCTCAGTGAAAACGAAAGTAACGATACAGAGCTAACAGATACGACTTTAGTCTGGTAGTCAATACACGCATGAAGATTGCCGCGCCAGCGAAGTTTACCCCGGCAAGCTCCTAGCCGGGGGGCGGCTCGCGATGGCAAATTCAGATGTGCATCTGCAGAATGCCGGCAATCAGCATCGTCGTAATTGAGGCTGCGCAGCAGTCATGATATTTCGTGTCGTCATTGCGAGCCCGCGAAGGATGCGCAGCGCAAAGTTTTATAAATCGCCACACTCCCTTGCCATCTCGGAGGACATCATATCAGTTTAATCACATACGACCCGGTAAAACGGCCGCTGCGCAAATCCGCGAGAGCTTCATTGGCTTTTTCCAGAGGATAGGTATGAACTTCTGTCCTGATCGGAATATTGGGTGCCAGCGCTAAAAATTCTTCTCCGTCACGACGGGTCAGGTTGGCAACCGAACAAATGACTCTTTCTCCCCATAAAATATCATAGGGAAACGACGGTATATCACTCATGTGTATCCCGCCGCATACGACCGTACCCCCTTTCGCGAGAGCACGCAAGGCGACAGGAACCAATTCGCCAACAGGCGCAAAAATGATAGCCGCATCCAATAATTCAGGTGGTGCCTGAGTGGAATCACCCGCCCAGACTGCACCAAGATCAAGTGCAAATTGCTGCGCCTGCCTGTCATTTTCACGCGTGAACGCATAAATTTCTCTGCCCTGATAACATGCAACCTGAACCAGCAGATGCGCTGCCGCGCCGAAACCATAAATTCCCAGGCGTTTCGCATCCCCAGCCTTGCCTAAACACCGGTAGCCGATTAATCCTGCGCATAACAAAGGCGCAGCCTGATCATCAGGGTAATTTACAGGAACAGGAAAACAGAACCGTGTATTTGCAACACAATATTCAGCAAGACCGCCATTGATTTGATATCCCGTGAACTCTGCGTTATCGCAAAGATTTTCTCTTCCAGCGAGACAATACCGGCATTTGCCGCAGCTGTTTCCCAGCCATGGAACACCTATGCGCTGCCCTGCCGAAAAACCACTGACTTGTCTGCCTGTTTCAACTATCGTGCCGATTATTTGATGCCCGGGAATAAGCGGCAAGACGGGCTGATCAAGCTCACCATCAAGAATATGCAAATCCGTTCTGCACAATCCGCAAGCATGAACCTTGATCAAGACCTGGTTTTCAGCCGGTACAGGAACAGCAACATCAACTAACCGTAACGGCTGCTTTTGCTTTTCCATCAGCATGGCGCGCATAATCAGACTTCCGTTTCCCTGCAATAACCTTATTTACCGAACCTGGACGTGGCAGAGGGCCGATCATTTTGCTCCCTGGCATCTTTCAGCAGGTTGGCGATGGTATATTCCCTCAGAAACTTTCTGGTCTCTTCCTGTCGCGCCTGGATATCCTTCAGGTATCTCTCCTGCTCATCAGCATGAATTAATGATCCGTATCTGGCAAAAACCTTTTTGATGTCTGCTTCAGACAAAGCGGCAAATTTTTCATAAAATGCAATGACGCTTCGGTTTTCAATGTCATTATTAATGGCCTTAATCAACACAGGAGCAATTATTCGTTTAACTTCATCATTGCCTTTCAAAGGCTGGTGACGATTATCCGCTGCCGTGTCAACGACGCCGTCGGCCTGCTGCTCGAAAACATGTTCACTCAACGTTTTTTTGCGAAACTCGCCAATGAATGCAAGCCCCTCATTTGGCTGTGTTAGAAACTGCGCCCGCAATGCACAACCCGACTCATGATCAATGGAATAACAATCTCCGGCATGTTTGCGCATGAACACCAGATTGGCGAGCTTGGAATCTGTTTTTCCAAACAACATATCGGCGGCGACCGATATTCCCAGATGTTCCGGAATATCAGTTATTTCTCCCTGTACATATAGTGTCGCCCACTCTTCCAGGTTGAGGTTTCCCTTTTTCTCATTCAGACTTTCGGAGATCAATCCATACCTGGAATCATCTTCAAGATCATTCACCGGCGTCTCTACCGCCATTATCCGCGGAAATGCTTCACCAAGGATTTGTCTTAACAGACCCCCCAGCACTAATTCATTCAAATACCCTTCACGCGAAAATGGTTCCTTGTAATAATAAAATCTATGTTCTTCATCCTCATGCGCATGGCTGACCTTGTAACCATGCGAACGTCCGGACGTGACGTGATGATCGACAGATTTCAGCGTCATGGCATCAATGACATCCACATCTTTGTCTTCGTATTCGGCGTCTCGTAATACGGATTTATCTATCAGCGGCGTTTGCACATTATCTTTATAAATTTGATATAACAACAAACCCACC
>Ga0070740_10003232_pt1 | contig 17673 bp, 13 predicted proteins | sample Coa_R2_FD_67286 | JGI IMG/M metagenome (GOLD analysis project Ga0070740, IMG submission 67286) | Surface soil microbial communities from Centralia Pennsylvania, which are recovering from an underground coalmine fire - Coalmine... | ecosystem: Environmental > Terrestrial > Soil > Unclassified ... | reverse complement strand
TGGCCCGAAGAGAGCCCAGCCCGCGAAGGCCAGCCCGGCGACGACGAGCACCGCCGGGACGAACCAGCCGGCGACCACGTCGGCCAGACGCTGGATCGGCGCGCGCGAGCGCTGCGCCTCGGCCACCATGGCCACGATGCGCGCCAGCAGCATGTCCGCGCCGACTTTTTCGGCGCGCATCACCAGCGTACCGGTGCCGTTGACGGTGCCGCCGATCAAGCGCGCGCCCGCTGCCTTGGCCACCGGCAGCGACTCGCCGGTCACCATGCTTTCATCGACGCTACTGCGACCTTCAAGTACCGCGCCGTCCACCGGCACGGCTTCGCCGGGACGGATGCGCAGCCGGTCGCCGACCTGGACGCGGTCGAGCGGGATCTCTTCTTCCGTGCCGTCGCCGCGCAGGCGATGGGTCATCTTAGGCGCCAGCTTGAGCAGCGCGCGGATCGCGCCGCCCGTCTGCTCGCGGGCGCGCAATTCCAGCACCTGGCCCAGCAGCACCAGCACGGTGATCACCGCGGCGGCTTCGAAATAGCGCTCCACCGTGCCGTCGGCGGCGCGAAAGCCGGCCGGGAACAGGCCGGGCGCGAGCGTGGCGACGAGGCTGTAGACATAGGCGGTGCCGACGCCCAGCGCGATCAGGGAGAACATGTTGAGGCGGCGGTTGGTGAGCGCGCGCCAGCCGCGGACGAAAAAGAGCGAACCGGCCCACAGCACGATCGGCGTGGTCAGAACCAGCTCGATCCAGCCCGACAAGGCCCGCGGCAGCAGGCGCGCGAGCGCCGGCCCCAGCACCGGAACGTCAGCGCCCATGGCCAGCACGACGACCGGCACCGCCAGCACCAGGCCGATCCAGAAGCGCCGCGTCATGTCGCGCAGCTCGGCGTTCCCGCCCGCTTCGGCGCTCGCGCCCACCGGCTCCAGCGCCATGCCGCAGATCGGGCAGGCGCCCGGATGGTCCTGGCGGATCTGCGGGTGCATCGGGCAGGTGTAGATCGCACCGGGCGGCGCCGTCGGCGCAGGAACGGCGTGAGCCGCGACGGTCGGAGCTGACGCGACTCCTGCAGCCTGCGGGTTTGCGCCGGGCGGCAGAAGCTGCGCATAGCGGCCCGGGTCGGCCTTGAAGCGGTTCTCGCAGCCCGCACTGCAGAAGTGATAGCGGTGCCCGCCGTAATCGAGCCGGCGCGCAGTCGCGGAGTCGACGGTCATGCCGCACACCGGATCGCGCACGCCGCGGCCGGGTTCGGCGGCGTGGGCGTGGTGCAAGTGCTCTCGATTCATGGCAGGTCCTCGTTCAAGGCGGACAGGATGGGGCAGTCCTCCACGCGACCGTGCCCGGAGCAGGCGCGCACCAGCCTGGCCAGGCCGTCGCGGATGCGCGTCAGCTCGGCGATGCGTTGCTCGAGGGCCGCGAGTTTGCGCTGCGCGCCGCGCTTGACCGCCGCCACGTCGCGCCGGCCGGAGAGCGCCAGCAGCTCGGCGATCTCCTCGAGGGTGAAGCCGAGCGCCTTGGCGCGGCGGATGAAGCGCAGGCGCTGGAGCGTCTCCTCGGGATACTGGCGGTAGCCCGAAGGCCGCCGCGGCGGTTCGGCGATCAGCCGGCGGCGCTCGTAGTAGCGGATGGTGTCGATCGGCACTTCGGTGCGGCGAGCGAGTTCGCCGATGGTCAGGCTGGGCATGGGCTGCGCTCCGCGAAATCCGCGGTCACTCTAAACCCTGGACCTCGATCCAGAGTCAAGCTCGTCTGCCGGCGGCCGAGGGCCCTTCGGCACAGGCGTCTCAAACGCGGCCTTGCGGGACCCCGCGGCGGTCAGGCGCCCTGCGCCGCCGCCACGCGGCGTGTTCCCGCTCGGGCGCGTACGCGTCGAGATAGTCCTCGAAAGCGCGGGCGACCTCCGCCGCGCTGAGGCCGTAGCGTTCCAGGTCGTGCGCGTGGCTGCGGTAATCGCCGTCGGGATGGGCGGCGACGTACGCGGCCATCGCCGCCCGCGCCGCGGGCTCGAGCGGCAAGCCGAAATGGGCATAGATGCGGCGCACCGCGTCCAGGGGATCGGTCACCAGCTCGCGGTATTCCAAGTGCAGGACGGTTCCGGAAGCGCTCGCCGTCGCGCGTGCGCGGGCCAGCCGCTGTCCGCCTTCGCTCCAGCGCGCGAGCTGCTCGCGAGCGAGCGCTGCCACATCGATGGCCTCGGCGAACATGCCGCGCAGCGCCGCGGTCAGTCGCACGACCGAGGGGATGACCTGCAAGGGATCCCGATGGGTGAAGATCAAGCGTGCGTCCGGATACTCCGCCAGAAGATCGTCCAGCGAAAAGACGTGGTCCGGTGACTTGAGCACCCAGCGAGGGGCGGTCGCGGCGCGTGCCTGCAAAACGCCCAGCACGCGGCGGTGGAAGCGATAGGCATCGCGGCTGCCCGCACGGTCGAGCCAGGCGCGATAAGAGGGAATGTCGTACGTGGTGTCGAACCGCAGGCTGCGGAAACTGGCGGCGAAGAGCTCGGTGCATTCCTGCGGCGTGTCGGACGTCAGCGGATGCAAGCCGGCGAGTTCCGGCGCCAGGCGCTCGATGAAAGCGAGTTGGGCGCGCGTACGTACGCGGCGCAGGTCCGGTCCGTCGTTCGGGGCCAGCGGGTCCAGGGCTTCGAAATGGCGCACCACGCGCTGGGCGGGATCCTGCGCCAGCAGGCGGTGGAGGAAAGTGCTGCCGCTGCGCGGCAGGCCGGTGATGAAGATCGGCGCGGCGAGCGTCTGTCGCTCGCTCTCCGGTGCGCGCCGCAGGGTTTCGTGCAGGCGTCGGCGCAAGCGCAGCAGGCGGCGCAGATCCCGGCGCGTGCTCAGTCTGCCGAAGGCGCTCAAATCGGCTTCGCGCTCGAGCGCCTCGAGCAGCCGCCGGAGCGCTTCGCCCGCCGGCGGCAGATCCAGATCCGCGGCAGCCAGGTCCGCGGCCGGGATCAGGCGCGCGTCACCCGGCGCGGGCAGCCAGTGGGCCAGCCGGTCGAGCGCGCGCTTGAGGCCGCTCACCGCGCGCCTCCACGCGCGCGGCGCGGCGCGGCGGGAAGGAGCTCCCCGTCGCAGCGGGCGCGCGCGAAACACGCGCGCACGGATGCGTGCGCCAAACCGCAGGCCATCTCTGGAACGCAAAAAAACCGCCGTCGCCCGGTGGACGGCGGTCGCATTCTATGCGCCGGGCGCGGCGCGATCGAGTCCGCGCCGGCCGGCGGCGCTCAGTTGTCGAAGGCGTGGCGGATCTCGGGCTTGCGCTCGATGCCGTGGTCGATTTCGAAGAAGCGGCGCTGCTTGAGTTCTGCCGGAACCGTCGCGGCGTCCATGTAGAACTGCTCGTACCACTGGCGGTTCTGGTACACCGGCCCGTCGCCGTCGCACAGCAGCGGGTTGTCGATGCGCACCTTGTTGTGCCAGATCTCGACGTCCTCGCTGAAGGCTTTGTTGGTCAGGTCCACGTACTGCTTGACCATCGCCTCGCACTGCTCGGCACTCATGCCGGGGAACTTCTTGACCAGCACGCCGAAGCGCAGCTCGAAACGGTTGGGGTCGATCGGCGTGTGCGAGTTCATGAGGATGGACTCCACCGGATGGCCGCCCATCTTCCCGAACATGTGCGTGATCTGGTAAGCCGGTCCGTAGTAGCTGGCGATGGTGGTGAGATACTCGCCGCCGCCGAGCCGGCGGTTGGCGCCGACCATCACCTGGGTGGCCTTGTGGCCTTCGAACAGGTTGGCGAAGTAAACGACGTTGTCGGAGCCGTGCACCGAGACGAAGTGCGCGACGTCGGCGATGTTGTCGATCAGCTCGCGGCAGTTGTTGTGGATGGTCCATTTCACCAGCGACCAGTCGCTCCACTCCTCGGGCTGGAACACCGGCTCGATGCGCGGGATCTTCTGCGCCGGATCGGGCGGATTGCCCTCGGGGTCGTTCCACACGAACAGCAGCTTGTTTTCCACCAGGGTCGGCCAGGACTTGATGCGCGCCTTGGGCGGAATGCGCTTGGCGTAGGGGATCTCGGTGCAGGCACCGTCGCCGCCCCAGGCCCAGCCGTGGAACTTGCACACCACTGAGTTGCCCTTGACGCAGCCGATGCCGAGATCGGCGCCCATGTGCGGGCACCAGGCGTCGAGGACGTAGAACTGCTTGTCGTCCTGACCCTGGAACGCCACCAGGCGCGTGCCGAAGATGTCCAGCGCATGCGGCTTGCCGTCGGCGTAATCGGCGGCCAGTCCCAGGCAGTGCCAGCCGCGCGCATAGCGCTGCGGCGGCGGTGCGGCTTCGATCTTGTGGGCGGGCGCCGAAGCGCTCGCGCTGCGAATCACCACGGCCATGTTGCGGCTCCCGGCGAGAATGCGCGCAGTGTGTGCAAAGCGCCTGCACGCGGCCTCACCCGTTTGAGTGAAAGCCGCCTCGTTCCTCGGCGCGCGTTCTCCTCAATTCGGACGAAGCCGCGCGCGCGCTTTTCTGTGACAAAGGCGGGCAGCAAAACTCCGGCGTGCCGCGCCGGTGCATCTTTGAGCGAGGAAACGCCGTGCCCAGTCAGACTCAGAAAATCGCCACCACCGCAACCCTGGCGACTCCGCAGGCGCTGATCCAGCGCGCGCGGGAAATGGTGCCGGTGCTGGCAAGCCGTGCCCGGCAGTGCGAGGAGGCGCGTTGCGTGCCGGCGGAAACCGTCGCGGAGCTCAAGGACGCGGGTTTCTTCGACGTGCTCAAGCCCAAGCAGTACGGCGGCTACGAGATGGACCCGCGGGTCTTCTACGAGATCTGCATGACGCTGGCGGAAGGCTGCATGTCCACCGCCTGGATCTACGGCGTGATCGGCGTGCACAACTGGCAGATCGCGCTGTTCGATCCGCGCGCCGCAGAGGACGTGTGGGGCAAGGACCGCTCGGTGCTGATCGCCTCGACCTACATGCCCAAGGGCCAGGTCCAGCCCGTGGAGGGCGGCTTCAGATTCTCCGGCCGTTGGGGGTTCTCCAGCGGCATCGATCACTGCGACTGGGTGTTCCTCGGCGGGCTCGTCTTCAACGAAGGCCAGCCGCCGGAATACCGCACGTTCCTCGTGCCGCGCCGCGATTTCGAAGTGGTCGACACCTGGCATGTGATGGGGCTCAAGGGCACCGGCTCCAAGGACGTCGTGGTCAAGGACGCCTTCGTGCCGGAGTACCGTACGCACCGAGCCGTGGACGGCTTCGCCGGGACCAATCCCGGCCGTCACGTGTTCACCTCCGATCTCTACAAGCTGCCTTTCGGCCAGATCTTCGTGCGCGCCGTGTCGAGCGCTGCGATCGGCGGCCTGCAGGGGGCGCTGAATCTGTTCATCGAATTCGCCAAGGTGCGCGTCGGCGACATGGGCAACAAGACCGCCGAGCAAGCGCCGGCGCAACTGGCGGCGGCCGAGACCGCGCTGGCCATCGACGAAATGAAGCTGGTGCTCAACCGCAACTTCGAAACGCTGATGAACAAGATTCGCAACGGCGTACCGCTCGACGATGTCCGCGAGCGCCTGCACTTCCGCCACCAGGCGGCCCAGGTGGTGGAGCGCTGCGCGCGCCACGCCTACCAATTGTTCTCGGCCTGCGGCGGGCGCGGCATCTTCACCGACTTTCCGCTGTATCGCTACCTGCTGGACATCTACGCCGCGCGCGCGCACTACGCCAACAACCCGGAGCAGTTCGGGCGCAACTACGGGGGCGTATTGCTCGGACGCGACAACACCGATTTCTTCATCTGAAACCGCGGCGCTCGCGGGATGGCCACCCCGAGGGCGCTGGCGCGAGACGAGGCGGACATGAACGACCAACGAGTGGCGGACGCGCAGCGGGAATACGACGTGATCGTGGTCGGCTCGGGCGCCGGCGGCATGACCGCGGCCTTGTGCTGTCGCGCGCAGGGCTTGTCGGTGGTGCTGATCGAGAAGGACCGCGTGTACGGCGGCACCAGCGCGGTGTCCGGCGGCGGCATCTGGATTCCCTGCAACGAGCAGATGGCGGCGGCCGGCGTGCCGGACTCCGAAGAAGAGGCGCTGACTTATCTCAAGCACCTCACCGGCGGCGAGGTGCCGGAAGAAAAGCTTATCGCCTACGTGCGCGGGGCGCGCGCGATGCTGCACTTCATGGAAAGCCGCTACGGCGTGCGCTTTCGCGCGGTGGCCAAGTACCCCGATTATTTCCCCGAGGCGCCGGGCGGCAAGCCCGGCGCGCGCACCATGGAGCCGGTGGCGTTCGACGCGCGGCGTCTGGGCGCGGAGTTTTTCCGCCAGCGCGAGCCTTATCGCGGCACGCTGGTCATGGGCCGCGTCAGCATGGACCAGGTCGAGGCGCACACGCTGTTCGCGCGCGGCCCCGGCTGGGTGCGGCTCACCCTCAAGCTCATGGGGCGCTACTGGACGGATTTTTCCTGGCGGCGCAAGACCTGGCGCGACCGCCGGCTGGTGCTGGGCCAGAGCCTGGTGGCCCAACTGCGCCTGGCCATGCTGGAAAACGCCATACCGCTGGAATACGAAACCGCCCTGGAGTCGCTCGTGGAAGAAGACGGCCGCGTGACCGGCGTCGTCGCCGTGCAGGGCGGCCGGCGCCTGCGTCTGCGCGCGCGGCGCGGGGTGATTCTGGCGAGCGGCGGTTTCGAGTCGAACCAGGCGCTGCGCGAGCAGTATCTGCCCCGGCCCACGCGCGCGGAGTGGACCGCCGCTCCCGGCTGCAACACCGGCGACGGTTTGCGCGCCGGCCTGCGGCTTGGCGCGGCGACCCGGTTCATGAACCTCACCTGGGGTGCGCCCACCGTGCCGGTGCCCGGCAGCGCGGTGGCCACCGCGCTGTTCGTGGAGCGCTCGCTGCCCGGCTGCGTGATCGTCAATGGCGCCGGCCGGCGCTTCTTCAACGAAGCGGCGCCTTACACCGAGGCGGTGTACGCCATTTACGCGGAGCAGGCGAGAAGCGGGGCGGCCATTCCCTGCTGGATGGTGTTCGACGCGCGCTTCCGCAAGAACTATCCCTGCGGCCCTCTGTTGCCCGCCAGCCTGCAACCGGACGCCAAGCTGCCGGCGGAATGGAACGGCAAGGTGTATTTCAAAGCCGATACGCTGCAAGCGCTCGCGCAGAAGATCGGCGTGGACGCGGCGGGCCTTGCGGAAACGGTGGCGAACATGAACCGCTATGCCGCGCAAGGACGCGACCCGGAGTTCGGCAAGGGCGGCAACGTCTTCGACCGCTACTACGCCGATCCCAAGATCAAGCCCAATCCCTGTCTCGCCCCGCTCGCGCAGGCGCCGTACTACGCCATGCCCCTGTATCCCGGCGAGATCGGCACCAAGGGCGGACTGCTCACCGACGCGCACGCGCGCGTGCTGCGCGAGGACGGCCGCGCCATCCCGGGGTTGTACGCGATCGGCAATTGTTCGGCGGCGGTGATGGGCCGGACCTACGCGGGGCCGGGCGCCACCCTGGGCCCGGCGATGACCTTCGGCTATCTCGCGGCGCAGGACCTGGGCGCGGCGCGCGAAAGCGCCGCGCCGCGCGCGGCGGCGGCCGCTTAACAAACGCTCAAAAACTCGAACCCATCGGCTTGGGGTAGGGCGTGCTGCGAATAGCAGCGCGGAAAACGAGATCGGACGAGGAGGATGAGATGCACATCGCGAAGTGGCTTGCGTCATTGACCCTGGGGATGCTGGTTGCGCCCGCGCTGCCGGCGCAGGAAAGTTCGTCGCCTGACGCCGCGCCGTCGCAGGAACAGAATTCCACGGCGGGGAGCGAGACGCCGTCGCCTGCGGCGCAAGCGCAGGCCAAGCCGCCGGCGGAAGTGAAAACGCTGGAGACCGTGGTGGTCACCGCGCAAAAGCGCGAACAAAAGCTGCAAGACGTGCCGATCGCCGTCACGGCGCTTTCTCAGAAGCAGATCGAGTCGCGCGGCATCGACAACGTGCTCGACCTCAACGCGCTCGGCCCGGGCCTGCAAGTGAGCAAGACCCCGTCCAACAACACCATCTCGCAGATCGCCATCCGCGGCATCACCGAGATCAATCCCGCGATCTACTGGGATCCCGCGGTCGGCATCTATCTCGACGGCGTGTACATCGGCAAGGCGCAGGGCTCGGTGTTCGACGTGGTCGATCTGGCGCGCATCGAGGTGCTGCGCGGTCCGCAGGGCACGCTCTACGGCCGCAATACCATCGCCGGGGCGATCAACCTCGTCACCCCCAAGCCCAGCGGCGTGTTCGGCGGACAGGCGAGCCTGGAGGTGGGCAACTACAACGAGCTGACCGAAAAAGTCTCGGTGGATTTGCCGAAGTGGGGCATCGCCAGTTTCTCCATCGGCGCGCGCGCCGAGCAGCGCGACGGCTGGGTCACCGGCGCCGCCGGCAGTTCGGCCCAGGCGCTGAACAACCGCAAGAACGCCGGCGTGCGCCTGGCGGGTCTGTTCGAGTTCAGCCCGAACTTCTCCGCCGATTACCGCTTCGATCACTCCGACATCAACCAGAATCCCGCCTACGCCCAGCTCTATCGGGCGGACAACGCGTTTTTCACCTTCGTCGGCTATCCGACCGAGGCGTCCTACGTCTCGCAGCAGCGCCAGACGGTGGCGGACATCAACGCGCCGGTGTTCGAGATCTCGCGGGTGCAGGGCCATTCGCTGACCCTGACCTGGAACGCCACGCCGGGGGATACCTTGAAGTCGATCAGCGCCTACCGCCATCTCGACTGGCGCGACTCGCTGGACCTCGACGGCTCGCCCAACGACATCGCCTTCACCCAGCGCTTCACCAAGTACCGCGAATGGTCGCAGGAACTGCAGTGGGTGGGACACAAGGGCCGCTTCAATTACGTCGGCGGCCTGTACTACTTCTTCGACGACGGCCGCACCAACAACCCGCAGGAATTCTTCTCCAAGGGCGTGCTCTACGATTCGCAGTACGGCACCGGCACCAAGGCCGGCGCCGCCTACGCTCAGTTGGACTACCGGCCGCTCGATCCGCTGACGCTGACCGCCGGCGTTCGCTATACCGAGGAGCGCAAACGGCTGGATCGTATCTTCGGCTGCAATTCCGCCTTCTATCCGAACTGCATGGCGGCGCCGGGAACGTTCAATTATTTGATCCCTGCCGGCACGCACGGCAGCCGCAGCTTCGAGGCGACCACGCCGGTGTTCGCCGCGGCCTGGAAGTTCAGCGAGCAACTCAACGTGTATGCGCGCTACGCCTATGGCTTCAAGTCCGGCGGCTTCAACGGCGAGTTCAGCGACCCCACCCAGTCCTCGGCGGCCAACGTCCAGGAAACGCTGACCCCGTTCAAGCCGGAGAAGCAGAAGTCGCTGGAGCTGGGCGCCAAGAGCAACTTCCTCGACGATCGCGCGCAGCTCAGTCTGGCGTTGTTCCGCAATCAGGCCACCGATCTGCAGGAATCGGTGTTCGTCGGCAGCGGCGCCGCCGCCACCGTGATCCGCAACGCCGGTCGCGCGACGATAAAGGGTCTCGAGCTGGAAGGCGCCTTCGTGCCGGTGCGCGGCACCACGGTGCGCGCCAACTACGCCTGGCTGGACCCGCGCTACGACCAGTTCATCGACACCGATCCCGGGACCGGCCAGCCGCACGACTACAAGAACGACCGTGCCTTCCCGCACGCGCCGCGCAACAGCTTCAATGTCGTGATCGACAGCGAGCTGGCCCGCTTCGCCTGGGGCCGCGTGCGCGCGCTCGCCGATTACGCTTACACCAGCTCGATCTATACCTATCCCTACCAGCTCGATCCGGCGGGGCCCGACTTCAATCCCGCCGCGCAGGTCGCCGCCGATACGCGCGTGAAGGCCTACGGCCTGCTCAATCTGCGTCTGTCCTTGGCGCAGATTCCGCTGGGGTCATCCGCCTATGGCGAGCTGGCCTTGTGGTGCCGCAACTGCGCGAACGAGGACGTGGCGGCCAACTTCATCGACTTCGGCCCCGGGTTCGGCCATCTCACCGACGCCTATTTCATCGACCCGGTGACTTACGGCCTCACCGGCATCGTGCGGTGGTGAACGGCGCGCTCGACGGCCGCGTCGGCCTGGTCACCGGCGCCGGCCAGGGCGTGGGCCGCGGCATCGCGCTGGCGCTCGCCGAGGCGGGCGCGTGCGTGGCGCTGGCGGGGCGCAGTCTGCCCAAGCTCGAGGCGGTCGCCGGTGAAATCGCCGCGCGCGGCGGGCAGGCGCTGGCGCTGGCCTGCGACGTGAAGAACGCCGCCGCGCTGGCACAGACGGTGGCGCGCACCGTCGAGCGCTTCGGCGGCTTGCACATCCTGGTCAACAACGCCCAGGAAGTGCCGCTCGGGCCGCTGGCGCGGGTGAGCGATGCATCCTTCGCCGCGGGCTGGGAGTCCGGTCCGCTGGCGACGTTCCGGCTGATGAAGCTCGCTCACCCGCATCTGAAGAAAGAGGGCGGCTGCATCGTCAATCTCGCGAGTCCTGCGGCCAGGCGCTGGGACATGAGCGGCTATGGCGCTTACGCCGCCGTGAAGGAGGCGATTCGCATGCTGACTCGGGCGGCGGCCTGCGAGTGGGGACGCGACGGCATTCGCACCAATGCCATCCTGCCGCTGGCCAACTCGCCGGCGATGGACGGCTGGACGCAGGCGCGGCCGCAGGAGGCCGCGGCCTTCCTCGCCACCGTGCCGCTGGCGCGCGTCGGAGACTGCGAGCGCGACATCGGCCGCTTCGTGGCCGTGCTGTGCTCCGACGACTGCGCCTACGTCAACGGCCAGTCCATCGCGCTGGACGGCGGGCAAGCCTTCCTCGGATGAGTCTCATGGACGCCGAGGCCGCACGCGCGTTCACGCCGCTCACGCTCGGCCCGCTGAGCCTGCGCAACCGCTTCATCAAGTCGGCGACCAACGAAGGCATGGCCAAGGGCGGCGTGCCGTCGAAACTGCTGGTCGAGCATCACCGGCGCATCGCCGCCGGCGGCGTGGGCATGACCACGGTGGCCTACTGCGCGGTGACGGCGGATGGCCGCACTTTCGAGGACCAGGTGCTGATGGACGCGCCCAGCGTGCGCCATCTGCGCGCGCTCACCGAGGCCGTGCACCGCCAAGGCGCTGCCGCCAGCGCCCAGCTCACGCACGGCGGTTGTTTCACTTTCCTGCCGAAACTCTCGACGCAATATCCGCTGTCCGCTTCCGGCGGCTTCAACGCCGCCGGTGTGCTCAGCGGACGGTTGTTCAAGACCGCGATGACGCGTCAGGACATGGAGCGCGTCGCGCAACAGTTCGTCGCCGCGGCGCGGCTGGCGCGCGAGGCGGGGTTCGACGCCGTCGAGCTGCACATGGGCCACGGCTATCTGCTCAGCCAGTTCCTCTCGCCGCGCTACAACCGGCGCCGCGACGCATACGGCGGCGACGCGGCGCAGCGCGCCGCCTATCCGGCCGAAGTGCTCGCGCGCGTGCTCGACGCGGTCGGCCAGACGCTGGCCGTCGGCTGCAAACTCAGCGTGATCGAAGGCTACAAGGGCGGCGCCGGCGCGGAGGAGGCGGCGGCGATCGCCCGCGTTTTGGAGCGCACCGGCGCGCACTTTCTGGTGCTTTCGGGCGGCATGAACGTGGAGGCCCCCTGGGCGATCTTCGGCTCCAACATGCCGGCTGCGGCGGTGGAGACGATCCAGAATCCGGTGGTGAAATTCGCCACCCGCCTGATGCGGCTTGCGGAGCCGAAGCTCAGGTTCCACGAGCTGTACCTGCGCGAGCCCTCGCTGCGCGTGCGCGCGGCGGTGAAACTGCCGCTGGTCTATCTCGGCGGCGCCAAGTCCCTCCAGGGCATCGCCCGAGTCATGGCCGACGGCTTTGACGGCATCGCCTTGGGTCGGGCGCTGATCCACGATCCGGAGTTCGTGAACAAGCTCAAAAACGGCGCCGTTTCGGTCTCCGCGTGCACCGCCTGCAACGAGTGCGTGGTCACCATGTATGGCGCGAGCGGAACGCACTGCGTGCTGCAGGGTGCGCTGGCCGATGCCGCGCGTCTGAACCGGCAACCGGCTGCCGATTGAGGCGCGCTGGCGTCATCGCGTCGCGGGCCGAGTCAGGCGCTGAGTGAAAAAGGCCACGATCGTGCCGAACAGCAGCATCGCCAGCAGGTTCTCGACCAATTCCGCCAGCCCGAAGTGCGGCATCCCCTGTCCGGCCCGGGACAGCGGGACGACCGCGTAGTTCATCACGACGAAAATCACGACCCCGTAAAGCGGGCCCCACAGCTTCCAGCGCTGTAACAGCCAGGACAGGCGGCGGGCGGCGAGCACGTAGATGGCCGCGATCAGCAGCGACATCGCCCATTGCAGCACCAGGCCCAGGGTTGCGGTCGGCGCCCCGCCGTAAAAGGAAGCCTGCGGACCGAGCACGCCGGCGGCGATGGCGTGCAGGACGATGACCGGGCTGACGCGATAGATCAGGGCGGCGGCACCGATTTCGAGAGTGCCGGCCACGAAGCCCGCGCTGAGGATGGCGGCGAGTGCGCGGCGTTGCGTTGCGTTCATGACGGTCTGGGCGCGATCGGTTGGGTGCGCTCATGATAGGCCAGGAGGCGGCGGCGGCCAGGCGCGGACTTGGCCTTCGAGCGCGGCCCTAATTTTCCTTCAAACGCCCGGCGCCCCCGGAAAGCCCAGGTAATACTGCCCGCACAGCATGCCACCGTCCACGGCGATCTCGGCGCCGTTGAGATAGCTCGCTTCGTCGCTGGCCAAAAACAGTGACACGCGCGCCACTTCCTCCGGCTCGCCCACGCGCTGCAATGGCACCATGGCATAGCGCTTGTTGACCTCGGCCTTGGGCTCGGCGTAGGGGTTGCCCATCGCGGTGTCGATGCCGCCGGGATGCACCGAGTTGACGCGCACGCCGCGGTGGCCGAACTCCATCGCCGCGACCTTGGTGAAGCCGCGCACCGCCCACTTGCTGGCGCAGTAGGCGCCCAGACCGTTGGCGGCCTTCATGCCGTCCACCGAGGAGACGTTCACGATGGCCCCGCGCCGGCGCGTGACCAGGCGCGCGCCGACCAGCCGCGTGCCGAGGAAACAGCCGATCAAGTTGACGCCGAGCACGCGCTCGAACTCCGCGCGACTGGTCTCGGCGATGGTCTTGAACAGCAGCACGCCGGCGTTGTTGACCAGCACGTCGATCGGGCCCAGGCGCGCTTCGACGATTTCGATCAGCCGGCTCCAGCTCGCCTCGTCGCTCACGTCGTGATGCTGGAACAGCGCGCGCGTTCCCAGCTCGCGGGCCAGCCGCTCGCCCGGCTCGTCGAGCACGTCGGCGATCGCCACCTTGGCGCCTTCGGCGACGAACACGCGCGCGGTCGCCGCACCCATGCCGCGCGCGCCGCCGGTGACGATCGCCACCTTGTCCTGCAAACGGCCCATGGGTTTCCTCTCTATAAGGGCTGATCTATAAGGGCTGAACCTGGATCTGCACGCGCGACGCGCCCGGATCGTTGACGATCTCGAGTTGCGCGCTGCCGGCCGGGGACACGACCTGTCCACCGGCCACGCTCGTGGAATAACCGTTCGGATAGTGGCGGGCGGGCAGGAAGATCACGGTCGGCGCGGTCGCGCCGTTCGGCGTGTAGTCGAGCGCGAAGACTTTCGTCGAGGGGTCGAAGCGCATCGCCGTCGGCGTGCCGGCGATGGCCTGGGGGTAGGGCCGGATCAGGATGTCGGCCTTGCCGGGCTTGAGCGTGGAGAGATCGGCGTCGTCGGCGAACAGACTCTCGGCCTGGCCGCTGCCGGTGGGGTCGCCAAAAGACTTGTAGGCCCAGTAGATCCAGCCGACCCGATGCTGGTCGGCGAGGTCTGCCACGCGGGCGATGTCGGTCAGATCGTCGGAGGCGCCGAATTCGGTGAGCAGCGAAACCGCGCCGAGCTGTTCGACCTGGGCGTCGGCGTTGTTCATGGTGCGAGGTTCGATGATCCCGCAGTCCGGCAGTTCCACCAGCAGACCGCTGGAAGCGGTGAGCGTGGCCGAGCAGTAGTCGTGCCAGGACAGGCCCAGCAGCGGGTCGCTTTCGGCGGTGAAGCCGCTCGGCGCGCCGAAGTCGAAGAGCTGCTGCGGCTCGAAGAAGGCGAAGTGCGCGGTGTCCGCCGCGCGCACGCCGGCGAGCGCGGAGTCGAAGAACTGTTGCAGCGTGGCGTCGAACCCGGTGCAGTCGATTTCGAAACAGGTCGGCCAGCGCGTGCCGGGCCAGGGCTCGTTGAACAGGTCGTAACCGAGCAGGTACGGCTGGTTTTTCCAGCGGTTCGCCACCGCCGTCCAGGCCGCGGCGTAGTGCGCCCACACCTGGTTTTTGTTCGCCCACAGATTGTCGTAGGCGGCGTTCAGCGCCACGCTCAGGAATTCGTCGAGCGGAAACCCGTAATGGGCATCGTTGGGCAGGCCGCCGTCGTCCACCGCCCAGGCGGGAAAGCCTTCGCCCTGGTATTTCTCGTTGAGCTGGTCCTGGTGGAAGTCGAGCAGCACCCAGAGGTGCCGTGCCGCGAGCAGGCGCACCACGCGGTCGATGCGCGCGAGATAGCCTGCGTCGATCTGTCCCGGTTGCGGCATCACGCCGGCGAACAGCACGCCCAGGCGCACGACATTGAAACCCTGGTCCGCCAGAAAGTCCGCGTCCGCCGCGGTGAAGCCCGCGGCGCTGTCCGGCGGGGCATAAGGCGCGAGCTTCCACACCACGTTCACGCCGTGCAGCAGCACGATGCGTCCTCGATCGTCCACCATCCAGCGCCCTTCGCGGTGCAACGCCGCGCCGCCCGCGCCGCTGGGGTCGGTCGCCGGCGGGCTGCTCGAACCGCAGCCGGCCAGCAGGGCCGCCAGTCCCAGCACGCCGACGAGCGCGCGCATCGCCTACTCGACGACCGCCGGATGGCCCGGCGCGGGGCCGCCGAGCAGGGCGCGGTGCGAGGGCGGCTGCTTGCCGCCTTCGTCGGTGATGCCGTACTCCAGCGCGGCTTCGGCGCCGATCAGCACCTGGCCGGATTTCTCCATGCGCTTGTCGTCGCGATAGAGCGCGGCGATCAGGCGCCCGGTGAACTCCGGCGTTTCGGCGATTTCCCAGAAACCGGCGTATTTCTGCGGGTCCTGGTCCATCACCCGGCGCGTGCGCTCGGTCTTGAGCATGCCCATCCAGATCGAGACCGCGGCGACGTGATACGGCCGCAAATCCACCGCCATGTCGCGCGCCAACTTGTCGACGCCGGCTTTCTGCGCGCCGTAGGCGGGACCGTGCATGTAGCAGCTCGCGCCGAACGACGAGGTGAAGGCGATCAGCCCGTTTTTTCTGCGCGCCATGAGCTTGGCCGCGTACCAGCTCGCCACATAGGCCGAACGCAGACCCACCTCGAGGATGTCCACCAGCGCCAGCGGCTTCTTCCAGAACGGTCCTTTGTCGATGAGCCGGTCGTGGATGACGGTGGCGTTGTTGACCAGGATGTCGAGCCGGCCGTCCTGCTCGCGCTTGATCTGCTCGAACAGCGCGCGCACCTGGCGGTCGCGCGCGTGGTCGCAGACCACCGCGATGCCGCGCCCGCCGGCCTGCGTGACCGCCGCAGCGGTCGCGTGGATCGTGCCTGGCAGAGGTGCGTCGCCTTCCTGCTGCGAGCGGCCGGTGACGTAAACCGTCGCACCCTGCGCGCCGAGCGCCAGCGCGATCCCTTTGCCGGCACCGCGCGAAGCCCCGGTGACGACCGCGACCACGCCGTTCAACGGACGGTCCATTTCTCCTCCCGAGCCTTGGCTGTTTTCCCCAGTCTGGCGCGGAAACGCCCGAAAGAAATCGTCCGATTACATGAGCCGTGCAGGACCGAAGGTCGCGCGAAGCCGACCGACGGCTCGTTCAGATGAATCCTGAATCCGCTCATCGGCGCCGGCCCGCCGTCGGGCGGCCGATGCCATTTCCTTCGATGGCATTCGTTAGCGTTCAGGACCGCGGGCCCGCCCGTGGCAATTTTCTACTCATCAGCGTCATCAGCGAGGGAGAGGTGCGATTCATGCTCAAGAAACTCGGTTTGTGTCTGGCCGCGGCGGCAGCGGTGTTCCTCGCGGCCTGCGGCGGTGGCAGCGGCGATTCTTCGGGGGGCAGCAACGGCGGCTCGCAACCGCAGACCGTCTCCGGCCCGCTCGACACGGTGCAGACCACGGTGTCGAGCGCTGTGCTCGGTCCGCTGGAAAGCGCCACCGCTAACACGCCGCTGGCCGGTGTACTGGTGTGCACGGACGCGGCGGTGAACGGCAATCTGCTCGATCTGGTCGATGCCTTGCTCAACGGTCTGCAGAATCCCTCGTCGCTATCCTCGACCACGCCGGCCGAAGTCCAGGCGCAGTTGCTGCAGTTCGCGCAGAATCTCGGCCGACTGCTGACCGCACTCTCGGGTCAGAACGCCTGCGCCAGCGGCACGTCCGGCGGCAGCGGCATCCCGACGACCAATCCGCTGGCCGGCACGCCGCTGGCGCCGCTGGGCGACGCGCTGCTGCCGGTGCTCCAGCAGATCCAGTCGCAGCTCGGCGGCGGGGGCGGCAGCGGTCAGACCGGATTCGCCGAACTGGCGGCGCTGGTCACGGCACTCAATTCCGCCTTGCAGACCGCCGTGGCGCAACTGCCGTCCTCGGTGACCTCCGCGCCGGTGATCAGCGGAGTGCTGGTGACGCTCAAGGACACGCTGGCCGACGTCAGCGGGTTGCTCGGCGCGATCGCGGTGGACAACAAGACTGCCTTCACCAACACGATGCAGAAGACGCTGTACGACGTGCTGGTGGATGTCGCCACCCAGATCGTGCCGGCGACTTACCTCGAAAACCAGGCCGGCAAGCCCGGCACCATCACCGGCCCGGTGAAGCAGGCGGCGAGCCAGCTTTCCGCCCAGCTCGCCGAAGCGCTGTCCATCGGCACTTCGCCGCTGGTGGACGTGCTCAACAGCAGCCAGCTCGCGCCGGTGCTCGATCCGATCGAGAACCAGCTCCTGCCTGCCATCGTCGGGCCCATCATCCAGGCGCTCAACGGGATCGGCGGCGGCTCCGGCACCATCACCGGCACGCCGCTGGACGGCGCGCTCGCCGCGCTGACCCAGGTGCTCGGCAGTCTCCTCGGCGGTGGCAGCGGCGGAGGCGGCGGCACCTGCGCGTTCGCCAACATTCCCGTGCTGTCCACGCTGTGCGCCGTGCTGCCGTGACGCGCTTGTCTTGGGGTGGAGGACGAGGGGCGCGCAGGCGCCCCTCGTTCGTCATCGCTGCCTCTCGCGCAGGCGGTACTTGAGCACCTTGCCCGAGGCGTTGGTCGGCAAACTCGCCAGGAACTCGACGGCGCGCGGCACCTTGTAATTGGCCATGCGCTCTCGCGCCCAGGCGATCAGTTCGTCGGCCGTCAGCCGCGCGCCGGGGCGCAGCACCACGTAGGCTTTGCCGACTTCTCCCAGGCGCGCGTCGGGCACGCCGATCACCGCCGCCTGCGCCAGCGCGGGATGCGCGGCGAGCGCCCGCTCGATCTCCGCGGGATAGCAGTTGAAGCCGCCGCAGATGTACATGTCCTTGAGCCGGTCGGTGATGCGCAGATAACCGCGTGCGTCGAGACAGCCCACGTCGCCGGTGTGCAAAAAGCCGTGCGCGTCGATCGCCTCGCGGGTGGCTTGCGGGTCGTCGAGATAGCCCTGCATCACGTTGTAGCCGCGCACCACGATCT